>JGI24698J34947_10000141_pt1 | contig 26964 bp, 23 predicted proteins | sample TergutMp193P3_FD_34947 | JGI IMG/M metagenome (IMG submission 34947) | reverse complement strand
CTTCGCGGCTCAGGAATTTAATACCGCTTGCCAAAGATACGCGATTATGATAGAAATAAGCGTAACGGGGCAAGTCCCTTCTCTATTATATCTTTTCAATGAGGAATGGTGTGGCTTTTACAAAGGAATTAACGCGTCTTGAAAAATCAAATGTAAAATTGAGCGTTACCGTCCCAAAAGACGATGTCCGCGCAAAATACGAGGATATGCTCAAAGATTATACAAAAAACCTGCAATTGCCGGGGTTCAGGAAGGGGAAAGTCCCCAAGGAAGTGCTGGAACGCAAATTCGCGGACGCGCTCAAGGGCGAGGTTATGGGGCGCGTCATTGAGGAGGCGTTACAGGATATTTTTAAGGATGAAAGCATAAGCCGTTATGAAAGGCCCATTGCCTACTCCTCACCGGAGCTTGAAGAGGAGCCGGTGCTTGATTTTGAGCGGGATTTTCAATTTTCCGTGGTTTACGACGTGCTTCCCGAGGTGAAAATCGGTCAATGGAAGGGGATTTCGGTTGAATATCCTTACGCCGAGATAGAAAATGGGGATATTGACAGGGAACTTGATGAAATCCGTGAGAGAAACGCCGTTGTTATGGACAGGGACGACACCGCCTGCGCTCAAAACGGCGATGTAGCGTCTATCGACTACCAAATTTTCAACGAAAACGGCGACGCTGTGTCTGATTTAAAGCGGGAGGACTTTGTTTTTACCATCGGGACAAAGGGCGTATATCAATTTGACGACGACATAATCGGGATGAAAAAGGGCGAAAAAAAGGAATTTGAGAAAAAGTTCGCCGATGATCTTTTCGATACTTCTTTGGCGGGGCAGGCCAGAAAAGTACAGATCACCCTGAATACCCTAAAAGAGAAAAAACTCCCCGATTTGGACGACGAGCTTGCCCAGGATGTCGATGAAAAGTACAACACCCTGGACGATTTAAAGAAAAGCATCAGGGAACGGCTGGAAAAAAACCTGGAAAGACGGTTGAGGGACAGAAAAATTCACGAACTTCTGAAAAAAATAATGGAAAACACGCCCGTCACCATACCTGAGTCCCTTGTTCACGCGGAAGTTGAAAGCCGATGGAACAGGCTCGCGCAGTTTTACCGTACCGATGCTGAAACTCTCAAGAAACTGATGAACTCAGGCGCGGAAAACAGCGATGAGAAATGGCGCGCCACGGCGGTAGATTCGCTTCATTCCCGCATGATTATAGAAACTCTGTTGGAACAGGAAAAAATCGAAGCCTCAGACGAAGATGTGGAAAAGGAGTTGGAGAGGATTGCCGTTGAAAGCGGGACCGATATTGACGAAGTTAAGAAAAATTACAGCGTTCAGGATGTTTTTTACCTGAAAGAAGATATCAAGGAACAGCGGATTTACGATGCGCTGCTTGCCGAAAATACTTTTAACCCCGGAAAAAAGGAGAATTATCTGGATTTTATGCCGGATAATGGTTAAATTATATAGTTATGAATGAAAAAATGAGCAATTTGGTTCCAATTGTAGTCGAACAAACCGGAATGGGGGAACGTTCCTACGATATTTATTCCCGCCTTTTAAAAGACCGCATCGTTTTTTTGGACGGAGAAATCAACGACCTCAACGCCGATCTTGTTGTCGCCCAGCTTCTGTTTTTGGACGGTCAGGACACCGAAAAGGACATCAACCTCTACATAAACTCACCCGGCGGTTCCGTTACCGCAGGGCTCGCTATTTACGACACAATTCAGCATGTAAAATCCGACGTGCAGACCATCTGCCTCGGGCAGGCCGCGAGCATGGCGGCTCTCATTTTAACATCGGGAACCGCCGGGAAGCGCATGGTACTCCCCTCCTCGCGGGTGCTTATCCATCAGCCGTGGGGCGGAGCGCAGGGGCAGGCGCGGGACATCGGCATTCAGTCGCGGGAAATTATCCGCCTGAAAAAAATGACGATTCAATATTTCGCCGAACACACAGGCAAAACCATAGAGCAGGTCTCCACAGATATGGAAAGGGATCTGTATATGTCGGCGCAAGACGCTGTCCAGTACGGCGTGGCAGATTCCATATTAAAGAGGGGAAAAAATGGCGCGGCTTCGTAACGGTCCTGAGGTCTATGAGCGGGTTTGTTCATTCTGCGGAAAGAGCGCGGACATGGCGCGCCGTCTTATCGCCGGCCCCAACGATGTCTTTATCTGCGATGAATGTATAGAAGTCTGCCGGAAGATTCTCAATGAAGAAGAGCAGGAACTTACCACCCACTTTACCGGGGACATTCCCACGCCTAAGGAAATTAAAAACTTTCTTGATCTTTTTGTGATAGGTCAGGACAACGCGAAAAAAGCGCTGTCGGTGGCTGTGTACAACCACTACAAACGGATTGGCAATCCCGCCGCGGAAAGCGACGATGTAGAAATAGAAAAATCAAACGTCTTATTGATCGGGCCGACGGGAACGGGAAAAACCCTGCTCGCCAAGATACTCGCGAAAAAACTAAAAGTGCCGTTCGCTATTGTGGACGCGACTACCCTTACCGAAGCCGGTTATGTCGGCGAGGATGTTGAAAATATCCTGCTCAAGCTGATTCAAAACGCGGGCGGAAATATCGCCGCGGCGGAAAGGGGCATTGTCTACATTGATGAAATCGACAAGATAGCTCGAAAGGGCGAAAATGTTTCGATCACACGCGATGTTTCAGGGGAGGGAGTTCAGCAGGCGTTACTCAAAATTATCGAGGGAACAATCGCCTCCGTCCCGCCGCAGGGAGGAAGGAAACACCCTAATCAGGAGATGATCCGCATAGATACGACCAACATTCTTTTTATCTGCGGCGGCGCTTTTGTGGGGCTTGATAAATTTATTGCACGGCGTGTTGTTCAGCATCCTCTGGGTTTCGGGGCGGATACTTCAGGCGGGGAAAAAACGCTGAAAGAGCTTTACGATTCCATGCACCCGGACGATCTTATTCAATTTGGAATGATCCCGGAATTTATAGGAAGGCTTCCGATCACCGTCGGTCTTGAAGAACTCAAACGTGAAGACCTAAGGCGCATTATCACAGAACCGCGCAATGCAATCGTGCGCCAGTATCAGGCTTCCCTTGCTTATGACGATGTTAAACTTGAGTTTACGGAAGAGGCAATAGACGCAATCGCGGATATGGCTATCAAACAAAAAACCGGAGCGCGGGGGTTACGCGCAATTGTTGAAAGGCTGATGACGGATATAATGTTTGACATTCCTTCCATGAAGGGCAACAAGCATGTAATTATCACCCATGACACTGTGGAGAAATCCGAACCGCCGCAGATAATCTACCTGCAAAAAAGCGCGTAACGCTCTGTCTGGGGTTTTCCTTATGAAAAAGGGCAGGGAAATAAAGAGCGGCTTTGGCAGGCTCTTCTCGGGATTTTTTGGGAAAGCCCCTTTTTTTCATGACTACGATTCAGAGACAGAAGAAGTTTTATCTGAAGATTTTCCTCTGCTCCCGCTGCGCGACCTTGTGCTTTTCCCTCAAACCGTTATTCCCATTTTTATCACGTACAAACCCGGCATTGCGGCTTTGGAAGAGGCGTTAAAGCGGGACAACAGGCTCTTTGCCGCGTGCCTTAAAAAACACGAACTGCGCCTTGCGGCGGACGAACCGTGGGAAGTGGGAACGGTAGTCAGGATCATTCAGCACTTAAAACTTCCCGACAGCACATACCGCGTCGTGTTTCAGTGCGAATACAGGGCAAAGATACTTTCCGTCAATCCCGATATCAACTATTCAATGGTAAAAGTAGAGCCTATGCAAACGATAGGCTTGAACGAACCGTTAAGCGCGGAAGATTTGGGATTGATGCGCAGTGTGCAAAAATCGTTCGTTCAATACGCCGAGTTTTCAAAAAAAATAGGCACGGACACGCTTTCCGCCGTTGAAAGAACGGAAAGCCCCGAGCGCCTCGCCAATCTTGTGTGTAACGCGACATATTTAAAATCCGAAAAAAAAATAGAGCTTCTCGGTTACATTGATACAAGGGAAAGGCTCCTTGCAATTCTTGAAACGCTTGAACTTGAAAACGAAATATACGGCATACAGAGAAATATTTCAGGCAAGGTAAGAAGCCGGATGGACAAACGCCACCGCGAATACATCCTTCACGAACAGTTACGTGAAATTAACAAGGAACTGGGCAAGGATAAAGTTGAGGATGAATTCGCCGTTCTTGAAAAACGCATCGGTGAAAAAAATCCGCCGGTTGAAGTTATCGAAAAAGCGGACAAGGAGATAAAAAGACTGCGAAAACTCCAGCCCTTTTCCCCCGAGGCAGGCGTTTTGCGCACGTACCTTGAATGGGTAGCAGACCTTCCCTGGAGCAGTTTTTCTGTTGATTCAGGCGATCTTGGCGAAGCGGAAAAAATTCTTGATGAAGATCACTTCGGCATGAAAAAAGCCAAAGACCGCATTATTGAGTTTATCGCGGTCAGGCAGTTGTTAAGCAGGGAATGGGGAGTGGGGAATGGGGAATCATCGTCAACAAACAACAAAGAGCAATTAGCAGATAACGATGAACAAGCGGCGAAGGGCAATGACAAAATAGCAATTAACAACGATGAAACAGCAAAAACTGATGAACAGATAACATTCAGCGATGATCAATTGGGAATCAGAAACGGCGGGATAATGTCAGACGACGCGAGAGTTGACGAAACGCCCACAAACACCGATCCCAACTCCCCGCTCCCCATTCCCCATTCCCCACCCCCCGCTCCCCAAATTCCCTCCTCCATAAAAGGCCCCATCCTCTGTTTTGTCGGACCTCCGGGAACGGGAAAAACCAGTCTCGGCAAATCGGTAGCGCGGGCATTGGGACGGAACTTTGTGCGAATCTCGCTGGGCGGGGTGCGCGATGAAGCGGAAATCCGGGGGCACAGAAAAACATACGTGGGCGCTCTGCCCGGGAAAATCATTCAGTCCATGCGCAAGGCACAAACTGTCAACCCCGTTTTTCTGTTAGACGAAATAGACAAACTCTCTCACGATTTTCGCGGAGACCCGGCATCTGCTCTTCTTGAAGTTCTCGATCCCGAACAGAACTCGACATTTGTCGATCACTATCTGGAAGTTCAGTACGATCTTTCAAAGGTAATGTTCATCACTACGGCAAACTCTCTTTACTCAATCCCCTACCCGCTTCTTGACCGCATGGAAATAATTGAATTGCCCGGTTACGGTGAAAATGAAAAGCTCAGTATCGCCAAACAGTTTCTCGTTCCCAAGGAACTTAGGGAGAACGGACTTGCCAGCGCAAAAATCACGTTCCGCGACGATACCCTGAAAAACATTATCCGCCACTGGACAATGGAATCCGGCGTGCGCAGTCTTGAAAGGGAAACCGCCCGCTGTATCAGGCGCATTGCGCGTGACGCTGTAAACAAAGGTTACGGCAGGGACAAACCTGTCTCTTCTTTCAGTAAAACCATAACGCCTGCAAACCTTGAAAAACTGCTTGGCAGGAGAAAATACAAACGCGATCTGGTTTACAGGGAAGCGCGTGTCGGCGTAACGTACGGCCTTGCGTGGACAGAAACCGGCGGAACCATAATTCCTGTTGAAACAATCCGCTACGACGGAAACGGGGAATTGCTCATAACGGGAAATCTCGGCGACGTAATGAAGGAAAGCGCCCGTATCGCACTCTCGTATTTACGAAGCGCAGGCGACAGGTACAATTTCGCCGTTAAAGACATAAGCAAATCCGATTTTCACATCCACGTTCCCGAGGGCGCAATCCCCAAAGACGGGCCTTCCGCCGGAGTCACCCTCGCCTCGTCATTGCTCTCCACCCTTTGCAAAATCCCTCCTCTGCCCTGCATTGCCATGACGGGAGAGCTGACCCTCACAGGAAGAATCCTTCCCATCGGCGGCTTAAAAGAAAAACTGCTTGCAGCAATCAGAAACGGCATGGAAAGAGTGCTCCTCCCCAGAGACAACGAAGAAGACTGGAACGAACTTGACAAAGACATCCGCTCTGCTCTAAAAATTGAATTCGCCGAAACCGCCGCCGATGTTTTCGATGTTTTGTTCCCCAAAAGTATTCTGAAGAAACCACTCACGGAGGCACGGAAGCGCAGAGGTTAGGAAAATATTCACTCTGTGCCCCTGTGCGATACCCTTTGGGGACTATATCTTTTTTGCGAATTAGGCAATACTATACTAATGAAGTACGATGTGATTTTAGCGGGAGTTGGAGGGCAGGGGGTACTTTCGGTCGCCTCCATCATTGCCCATGCGGCGTTAAGCGAGGGGCTTGAAGTCCGACAGAGCGAGGTGCATGGAATGGCGCAGAGGGGAGGCGCGGTACTGTCTCATCTGCGTATAGCCGACAGGGAAATCTCAGGCGACCTTGTGCCCAGGGGCGGGGCGGACCTTGTCATATCAATGGAGCCTTTGGAAAGCCTGCGTTATGTGTCATGGCTGAAGAGCGAGGGAGTCCTTGTTACGGCGGCGGAGCCGTTTGTCAATATTGATAATTATCCTGATATTCAGGAAGTTACTTCTTCCATAAAGTGTCTTCCGCACTGGCGGCTTGTGCAGGCGGCGGCTCTGGCGAAAGAAGCGGGACTTGCCAAGGCTGTAAATACAGTCATGGTGGGAGCGGCATCGTTATTCCTGCCGGTAAAACCTCACAGTCTGGAAGAAACCATCAAGGAAGTTTTTTCAAAAAAAGACACGGCGGCTCTTGCAGCTAACGCGAAGGCTTTTAAACTGGGACAGGCGGCGGTAAAAGCGGGAGAAAAATGAATTTTCAGTACTGGAATCCGCAGATAGAAAAAATGCCGAGGGACGAGCTTGAAGCCCTTCAACTGCAAAAGTTGAAAGCTGAAACCGGCTTCGCCCTGCGCACTTCTTTTTACAAAAAACGTCTTGCAGAGGCAGGCATTAAAGATCAGCATGATATAAAAACTCTTGACGATCTTAAAAGGATTCCTTTTACTACAAAGAACGATTTAAGGGACGGCTTCCCCTACGGATTTTTGGCAATCCCGAAAGATGAAGTCGTAAGACTGCACGCGTCAAGCGGAACAACCGGCACTCCTACAACAATTTATTTTAACAGTGAAGATATTAAACAATGGGCGAATTACATGGCCCGCTGTATTTACGGAACCGGCTGTACCAAAAGCGACGTGTTTCAGAACATGATAACCTACGGCCTTTTTACCGGAGGACTGGGAATGCACCAGGGCGGTGAGGAAGTGGGTATGCTTGTAATACCTGCCGGAGCCGGAAACACCGCCCGCCAGTTCAGGATGATGCAGGATTACGGAACGACAGTGCTGCACGCAACTCCCAGCTTCCTCCTTCACCTTGAAACCAAAATGAAGGAAGCGGGAGTTGAAAGGGACAGCCTGTCGATCAAACGCGCATTCGCCGGAGCGGAGCCTTACTCCGAAGACACAAGGCGGCGCATTGAGGCGCTGCTGAATATAGACGTGTACAACTCTTACGGACTTTCCGAAATGAACGGACCCGGCGTTGCCTTTGAGTGCCAGTGCAAGGACGGGCTTCACATCTGGGAAGACGGCTACATTGCGGAAATCATCAATCCCGATACTCTGGAGCCTGTCAAAGAAGGAGAGACCGGCGAACTTGTCCTTACGATTCTCTGCCGTGAGGCCACTCCAATTCTTCGCTACCGAACACGCGACCTTACCTCTTTCTACACAGAGCAGTGCAAGTGCGGAAGAACCCACCGCCGCCTTCACCGCATAACAGGACGCAGCGACGACATGCTCATCATCAACGGGGTGAACGTCTTCCCAAGCCAGATTGAGGAAGTGATCATGGGCATGAAGGAAGTCGGCAACAACTACCTTATCGTGGTTGAAAAAGACGGAGCGCTCGACAGGCTGACCGTAAAAACAGAAGTGGGGCCGGATGTTTTCATGGACGACTCCCGTTCGTTACACGCTCTCAGGGAAAAAATCAGGGAAACCCTGCAAGCCTCAATCTCCATAAGCCCGAAGGTGGAACTCAACGAAAGCGGCAGCCTGCCCATCTCGGAAGGCAAGGCGGTGAGGGTTAAGGATACAAGGCCTAAGGACGTGTAAGGCTATTTCGGCAGTATCGTGTAACTGAATCTGGCTGTCGCCAAAGGCGTTATCTGCAAATGGTTATCGCTTTCAACTGCCAGGCCCCGGCTTATTGAATCCGCGCTGAGAGCGCCCGTACCGGAGGCGGGCGTAAAGGGCCTGTCATAGGCGGCGACCAGAATCATCTCCTCCCTGAAGGGAGTACCCTCAAATCACGAAGAATGAGCCTCCGCATAGCAGAGCGCGAACCAAAGGTTCGATGGGGTATTAAACCAGACTTTTGAAAAAAAAACCAATCAGCCCTTAGTCCTGCCATTTTCCAGCTATTTGCTATTGACAACCCCTATTTTATAAGGAATATATCATAAATAGACTTTCTTATAGCATAATTATGTTGTATACTGATACTTGGGTAAATTGATTATGGATGTCACGCAAAAGATTCTCTATTCATCTCTGATGCATATATCTACCATTAGCCAAAAAGAGGAAAATGCGTATTGGAGTGATGGAATATGCGATCTATCTCAATTATGGAAATTCTTGTATTCAGAAGAAAGATTATTTAATGATCTTCCACCCGATCAAATCTCAAAAAGCATAGAGGATATTTCAAACGGCAGAACAGACGAAATAATTGCCGAATTATCCAAAAAAAGCGGCAGTAAGGATTTCTACAGGATTGCATACTCTTATCCTGAGGATGTGATGTTTTTGGATATTGAGACAACCGGATTAAGTCAAATATATCATTATGTTACATTAATCGGCTGGATAATCAATGGAAGTTATAACTATTGGCTTCCCGGAATGGATAGCTCTATTTTTATTGATACATTTAAAAAAGTTAAAATGATTGTTACTTTTAACGGCGTGAAATTCGATTGTCCATTTATAAAAAAAACTTTTAATCATCTCGAAGTATCCGTGAAACCAAATATGGATTTAATGTACTTATGCAGATCATTTGATTATGCCAAAGGACAAAAAAACATTGAAAGAAAAATGGGATTTAAAAGACCGGATGAAATATCCGATTGTAACGGAAAAGAAGCAATTGCTTTGTGGTATAAATTCTTATTTGAAGATAGTTCCGCGCTCAATAAACTGATTGTTTATAATTTTTATGATATATTAGGTATGATGTTTATTCTGGATCATGTTTTTTTTAAACATATTTATGGCAAGATATTTCCCAAGGCAGGAAGTCCACAATGTTTTTTTTCTGCAACATATAAAGGTAATACTTCTATAGATTCTGCTGTTGCTTCCGGTATAAGAGATTATGTGAAGCAGAATATCAGTAATTTTGATATGAAAAAATTATCCTCAGCCGCGAACTATAAAATAGCAGGCATTGATCTGGCAGGGGTTATCAATAAAACAAGTAAAACTGGAATCTGCTTATTACATGGTCAGATTGCATCGACAGAGATAGTAAATGATAATAGTGATATCCTTAATTATATTCAAAAAACATCGCCAGATATCATTTCCATTGATGCCCCGTTATCTCTTCCTAATGGCCGTGCCACTGTTTACAATGATGATCCAAACCGGAAAAGCGCCGGTATAATGCGTTTTTGTGAAAGGGCATTAAAAAGACGCGGAGTAAACGTGTACCCTGCGCTTATTGATTCCATGCAGGAGTTAACAAAACGAGGTATGGAATTAAGTCAAAAGTTAAGAAAACTTGGGTATCCGGTAATTGAATGTTTTCCCGGTGCGGCGCAGGATGTCCTTCAATTGCCCCGAAAAAGAACGGATGAAACACTGTTAAAGACAGGTTTGGCGCGTCTCGGTATTCATGGAGATTTTGAAAACAAAAAAGTTTCCCACGATGAGCTTGATGCCATAACAGCGGCCTTGGTCGGACAATTTTTTATTGCTGAATATTATGAAGCAATTGGAATCATGGAAGAAAATGATCTAATAATTCCAGAGGTAAAAAAATTAGAACCTCAGTATGATATAATCATCGGGATTACCGGTCCCATTGCCGCCGGTAAAACTACAACGGCTCAGTATTTGTCGAATAAAGGATATGAGCGTTGCAGGTATAGTCAAATATTGGAAGATGTTTTAAAGGAGGAAAAGAAACCTGCTAACAGGCGATCTTTGCAAAAAATAGGTTGGGAGATGTTTTCCAATGGGATGCAATATGATTTAAATAAAAAGCTGGAAAAACGGATATTGGGAGGTAGGCATGTGGTTATTGACGGATTAAGGCATTACGAAGATTATACATATTGGAAAGAACGATCTTTTAGGCGTTTTCTCCTATTCTATATTGATACGGACTATAATCTGTGTTCCTTACGATATGGTAAAACAAATCCGGGCGGAGATTACAACGAAGCCGTTAATCACCAGGTTGAAGCGGAGGTAGCTGGACTAAAGCGATACGCTGACTATATAATAAGCAATAATAGGGATATTGATGATTTACATACGCAAATTGAAAGTATTTCAGGCAATATTTCACAATCCGTGGAATTAATGTGAGGTAAAATTATGGGCGTTTCAATCGTAATTGGCGGTCAATGGGGGTCGGAAGGCAAAGGGAAAGTAACCCATTTCTTTACAAAGCAGCTAAAAGCTTCTTCTGTTATAAGAGTTGGGGGGTCAAACTCGGGTCATACCGTTATTGATGACCACGAACAAAGACAAGTTTTTCAAATACTTCCGGTAGCTTCTGTAATTGATGGTGTAACCTGTATCCTGCCGGCGGGTTCCTATATTGATCTGGATATTCTTGACAAGGAGATAACTCAAAGCGGCATTTCAGTTTCTAACTTAAAAATAAACCCCCATGCCATGATTGTGACCAATGAACACAAAAAAGAAGAAAAAACCGCATCCTTAAATGAAAGTATTGGTTCTACAGAAAGCGGAACCGGTGCGGCGGTTAGAGATCGTACACACAGAAACAAAAATACGCTTCTGGCCAAACACATAAAGACCCTGGAGAAGTATCTTTGCGATACAAACGATTTTATAAGAAAGGAAATTGACCAGAAAAAGGAAGTAATTATTGAAGGAACACAGGGGTTTGGATTGTCACTTCTACATTCGCCGGAATATCCTTACGCGACATCCCGTGATACATCTGCCGCCGGATTCTTATCCGAAAGCGGTCTAAGCCCTTTTGATGTTACCAATATCATTATGGTTCTTCGCGCTTTTCCCATACGTGTCGCCGGAAACTCCGGCCCTCTGCCCTGTGAGTTAACATGGGAAGATATAAACAAGATTTCAAAAACATCTGTTCCCATAATTGAATATACTACGGTCACCAAAAGAGTCAGAAGAGTAGCCCGCTTCGATCATGCTATTGTACACAAAGCTATCACTGTTAACAAACCCAATATTATAGTGCTTAATCACTGTGATTATTTTGATATCTCCATTCAGAATAAATCATATCTTTCAGATACTGCAGAAAACGAAGTTAAGCAGATTGAGAATTACATTGGAAAGATCGATTATATTGGAACCGGAGACAGAACGCTTTTTAAACGATAAGGAACGGAGGGAGCATATATGGCATTTACTCAGAAAGATTTAGATGCATTGTTATCTATGCCAGTAAACACATATTTAAATAAACTGGCAAAAGATAAATATGATGATTTTTATAAAATAGATCCATTCCCCGATATACCAAACGCATTGCTTAATTCCGCTGATATTGTAAAATATATCTTAACAACAGGTATAGTTGATCCATTTACACCTGAAAAATTATCGGGAGCAACATACACTTGTGAATTTTCAGGAGAGTACATCTATTGGGATGAAAATAGAATCAAACGTAAAAAGAAATTATCTGAAGACGGAGAATTTCCCATAAAACCAAATTCAATTGTTTTTTTGGGAATTGAACCTATATTTTATATCCCACAATATATAGCATTACGATTTAACCTAAGAGTTAAAAACGCGTACAAAGGTTTATTATTGGGCACAGGGCCCATCGTAGATCCAGGCTATGTTGGCAAGCTGTTTATTCCACTGCATAATCTCACTTCCAATGAATATCGTATAAAATGTAAAGCAGACCTTATTGACATCGAATTTACAAAAATTAGTAAAAATGTTAACTGGGATATAAAATCTGATAAAACATTAATGAATATTGTAGGATCATTTGATTTTACGAGTGTCCCATACATTCCAAAAACTTTTGAACAACCCAGATTAAACATGGAGTCATATGAGTCATATATTGATAAATCATTAACCGCCGATACTTCTTTTGCCAAGGAAGGAACAGAAACGCCTTTTGTTAATAGTTCAATGCAAGAAAAAATTCAAGACTTCAACTCAATGCAAATAAATATGGAAAAGAAAATGGAAGAAAGAATTCAAGAATTCAACTCAATCCAAAAAAATATTGAAAAGAAAATAAAAGAATTAGATTATTTAAAAACTTTCTTTACATTTACAATAGCTGCAGTACTAATTGCAGCACTTTCATTATTTGTATCAAGTGGTTGGTATTTTTCAAAAGCAACAGAACTTTCAGAAGCAACGCAAAGTATTAGCAAGCAACAAGAAGAATATGACAGGAACAAGGCGGATTTCGATGAATTGATTACTAAATTACAAAATCGTATAGATGATTTGGAAAATGTTAATGATTCATCTGGAGACACCCCATGAAACATATCTGTGTTGAAGGCTGTATCGGAGTTGGAAAAACAACTGTTGCAATACAGTTGGCAAATGTTATTAATGGTGCTTACGCTTTGCTTGAAGATTTTAGCAGCCACCCATTCCTCAATGATTTTTATAACGATTCCAAATATACATTTGAAACGGAGATTAGCTTTCTACTTATTCATTATCATCAATTATTGAAGGTAATGCATGAGCAACCTCAATTATTTGTAAGTGACTATTCTTTTGATAAGGATAAATTGTTCGCTGATGCCAACATACTATCAGAAAAAGAAATGGAAATTTTTATGCAGTTATATAACTATTTACGGGATCGGCTTGAGCGTCCAACTGTTTTTATTTGCCTAACAGGAACAACTGATTTAATATATAATCGAATATTGACTCGTAATAGGGAAGCAGAAAAAAGAATTACATATGATTATATTGATAAAATTAATTCACACTATAAGGATTTTTTTTCTGAAATAAGAAAAAAATATAATACGATTGATGTTGATATGAATGTAAATGATTTTGTCAAAAACCCAACACTGATTAATGTGTTGCGACAACAACTGCTCGAACAAAAAATTATCTAAAAAAAGTGACATTTATATAGAGCCTGTCAAAGTTTAGGGATTTGTAAACATTATGCGCCATACAAACGGCCTTAACGCCCATCCCAGTCCTACGCTACGGAGAAACGGGCAACCCAGCAAGGGGACGCGCCGTCACTTCTCTTGAAAATTCTCCTATGTTACGGACGGAAGAGCCGAAAATATAATCATAGCTGGCTACCCTGAAATAGTACAGGGTTCCGTTTTTAAGACCGTCAATCAACAGGCTGTTCATTCTTCCCACGTCAATGGGAGACGGTCCCAACGCCGCGTCCTCACCGAAAAGTTCGCCGCGGACAGAGCTGTAGTAAACAAGATAGCCTGCCGTATTAATGTCGGAACTGTGTTTCCAGCTAAGCATAACCCCTCCGTCAACGGCGGATGCGGTAAAATTTCCGGGAGGCATTGGGGGATCTCCCGGCACATAAACAATCCGTATCTGGTCAAGATACGGGCTTGTCTCTCCGTCAGCCGAAGGGTAAAAATCAACCGCCAGTTGCACATAACGACCGTGAATGTTCTGTATATCAGTTCCCGGGGTAAAACCGATCCACATGCTGTCATTTATAAGGTACGGGTTATCTGAAACACGGATAAAAAACTGCATTTCCGTATCATCGGAAAAGCGGAATCTTCCGTTTGTGCGGAACTCGCTGCTGATACCGCTTCTGCCTCCTGTTACTTCGACCCTCAGTACGTCGCTGTTGTATTCGCCAAGATCGATTGGGGATGTTTCCACCCTTCCCCCTGATGAAGCGTATCTTTGAATTGTAGAGCGGGCGGCGCAGACGCTGTGAATTTTAAATTCATCAATGATTCCTGAAAAACGCCCGCCAAGCGAAAAAGACCCGCCGTTACCCGCAATTGGCGTGAAAACTTCCGCGCCTTCGCGCCTTGTGGGAGTCGCGTACACAATTGTTTCGCTCGCTCCGTCTACAAGGTACTCGATCATTCCATTTGTCGCGTCAAATCGGATAAGGTGGTGGCTCCATCTTTTCGGGACAACGGGAGTATCCCCTGAAAATTCAATATTGATATGCGAAGAGCCGTCGGTAGACGCGAAAAAATTTGAAAACGACCAGTTCAGCCTGTTTCTTGAAGCGGTACACTGAATCCTCTGTGTCGCGTAACTGCCGTTTACCGGCCTTGTCGCAACCCAGGAAAGTATCTGTTCGCCGTTTTCAAGATTGACGGGGTATATCCAGAATTCCAAAGTAAAATCCCTCATGCGGGTTCCCGGAGCAAACAGCGCGTTCCTTCCGCGCGGTTCAATGACAAGCGGGCCGTTAGCTGAATTGCCGAACAGGACAGCTCCCGTTCCGGCTCTTGCCTGCCTGCGCTCGGCGGCTTGCGCTCCCCCCGGCGAAGTGATCCAATAATTGCCGGCGCTGTCCCTGAAAAACGCGCTGTTCCCCTCATCAAATGACAGGGACATATCAAGGGCGGATGTTGTAAGGGAGGCGAAATTCCCCGACGTTCCCGACGCGGCGGAATACCCTGCGGGGGAGTGGCCGTTTGCGGAGGAGATCATCAACACCGGATTGGGCCTGACGGTTGCAACTTCTACAATGCCCGCTCTGTATTCGGCTATCCTCCAGCCTGAGTCCCCGCCAAAGAGCAAAGTCCTTTCGCCGACTCCGTGGACACTACCTGAAACATACAGGAAGGTGTATACTATGAATATGGAAACAAATATTTTTTTCATGGTTTTTCTATATATTATCGGTAAGTAGTTATCGGTAAGTAACGTATAATTTTAATCTTATGGATAATAATAAAAATTCGGATAATTCAATTGATAGCCTGAAAGATGTAGCTTTGGATGCCCCAACGGAGCCCGGAGTCTACATAATGAAGGACTCAAACGGGCAGATCATCTATGTAGGCAAGGCAAAATCCCTGAAAAACCGGCTAAAATCGTACTTTTCCGGTGAAAAGGACATAAAAACCGCTACTCTGCTCCGCCATGTGCGCGGAATAGAAACCATCATTGTGGCAAGCGAATACGAGGCGCTTCTCCTTGAGAACACCCTGATAAAACAACATTCGCCCAAGTACAACATCAACCTGAAAGACGGCAAAACATACCCTGTTATTCGCATAACGCACGAGGACTTCCCAAGGGTCTTCCGTACCCGCAGAATTATCCAGGACAGAAGCCTTTATTACGGACCGTTTCCGAATGTGCANGGCGTGGACGCGATGCTGGAACTTATCGACAAGCTCTTCCCCTTGAGAAAATGCAAGACTATCAAAAAAAAGGGGCCGTGCATGTACTACCANATCGGGCGGTGTATGGCCCCCTGTTGCGGNAAGATCAATATTGAAGATTACAGCCTTCATGTACAGCGGGTGCAAAAACTNCTGTCAGGCGACACAGACGCGCTNATTGTCGATCTTACGGTTCAAATGCACGANGNTGCGAAAGCCCTCCANTTTGAACAGGCGGCGCGGTTGAGGAACACAATCAAGGCTATCGAAAATCTCACAGGCGAGGACAGCGCCGTTGAGGATCACAATCCCGAAGACAGGGACTACATCGCCTGGGCCGTCGAGGGAGTGCTCACGACATTTACCGTCTTTTCAATGCGCGGGGGAAAAATGACCGGACGCAATTTATTCCGCTCCCGCTCCGCCGCCGATGAATGGGAGTCNCTTGAAATTTTCATCACGTCGTATTACGACAACAGCCGCCCTCCCCCGCCGAGGATTTTTATTCAGAATTTAATCTCACAGGGGCACGGGGGCACGGAGAACACGGAGTTTCACGGAGGAGAAGAAGATATTGATATAAAAACCCCTGCGCCTCTGTGCCTCAGTGAGAGAAACATGGAATTATTATCCGGCTGGTTCAGGGCGAAATTTGATTTTGAGCCGGAACTTTTAACTCCAGCGGAAAAGCACCACGAGGCGATTCTTGCTATGGCGAGGCAGAACGCGGCGGAGGATTTACGCAAAAGGTTGAAGGAAAGAGGGGCGGGGCCCGCTCTTGACGAGTTGGCGCGGGTTTTGAATTTGCAGGCAAGGCCGGAGAGGATCGAGGGGTTTGACATCGCCCAGCTTGACGGGAAACATCCGGTCGCGTCCCTCATCTCTTTTAAAAACGGAGTGCCGGACCGCAAGAACTACCGTTACTTTAAACTGCGAAGCGTTATCGGCATAGTGGACGATTTTGCCGCCATGCGCGAAGTTGTAAGACGGCGCTATTCACGGCTTATCCGCGAAGGAAAGGAACTGCCCGATTTGATACTTGTGGACGGCGGTATAGGGCAGGTGAACGCCGCGAAGGGAGTGTTAGACGATCTGGGAGCGGACTGCGGTCTTGTGGGGCTTGCCAAACGCGAAGAGGAACTTTGGCTGGCGGACGCGAAAGAGCCAATCGTACTTTCACGGCAGTCGGAGGCTTTGAAAGTTTTACAGTTTGTCCGCGACGAGTGCCACCGTTTCGCTACCGGTTTAAATCAGAGGCTTCGTTCAAAAGACCTGTTCTTTCCGGTACTGGAATCGGTGGAAGGCATCGGGCCGAAACGCGCCGCTGCAATCATGAAGGAGTACGAGACAATCGCAAATATCGCCGCCGCCAACATATCGGAAATAGCGGAACGCTGTAAAATAAGCGAAAGCTCAGCCCGCGCAGTCCGCGCCGTGGCGAAATTGGCGCTGGAAGATCGCGTAACGGAACGGGAAAGGTTGAAAGAGAGACGGCGCGGAACCGGACAGCCGCCTACTCAACAGTAAAATGAACGGAGCCGGTCTTGAGGTTCTCTCCATAAGCAGACAATGCCAATTTACCCGATGAAGCTCCCGCCTTTACAATTACAAGCGCCCTGCCAAGCGAAGTGTAAACCCGTGGAAGATCAAACCCCAACGAATTGTTAAGGTCGGGCGATGACGCACCCATTATTTCGCCGTCCCCTTCCAGTGAAAAACCAAGGAGGAAATCCTCAACAGGGTTGAGAACGCCCGATTCATCTGTAATATCTATTTCAATATGGGCTAAACCGGAGGGTTTTAGTTTCGTCCTGTCAGCTTTTAAACCAACGACAGCGGGAGGGCCGGCTGTTTTCATTTCCTGAACCGCGACCTCCTTCCCGCCTTTAAAACCTTTTATTTTAAGTTCGCCGGGCGCGTAATCGAATGTCCACTCTACAATGCCGTTCTCAAAATCCGAAGGTTTCCTTCGCCCGATTTTTTTATTGTTGACCCACAGTTCCACTTCGTCGCAGTTGGTATATACGGCCGCGTCTACAGTACGGCGCTTGAGATGATCCAGGTTGAGGTGGGAAGCGGTATATGGAAAATTCCACCTGCCCCTTGCGTAATTATTTTTCTGCGTATTATCGTAAAAGCAAAGATGAACGACAGGCTCGTTTGACCATAAAGATTTGCGAAGCCATGCCTGATCCTTGTAAAAACAGCAAATATCAAGACTGGCCCCTGCCCAGCCTTTGGCGGGCCAACTGCTTTCGCCGAAATAATCTATGCCCGACCAGATAAACTGCCCCAGAACATTATCATCCTCTAGCACATAACGCCAGGGATTCTTTTTCAAAAAATCCTCAAAATTGTAAAGACTGCCTGAATAATACTCGTAACACTCGGTGCCGATAATCGGCTTTTTAATTGACGCGGTGTAATACGGATACCACGGCTCATGGTAATTAAGACCCAGCACATCGACATATTCGGCGATACGGCTTGTTATCTCAACGTGTTTTTCAGGCGGTGCGCCGACAAGGTCCCTCGGTTTATGTTCCGTCACATGAGGAGCCTGTGCCAATGTTACGGGACGGTCATCCAAAGTTCTGACATAATCGCAGAGCATTTTTTCTATCTTGAGCATTTCTTTGGAACCCTGATCTTCTACCTCGTTTCCCACGCTCCAGCAAAAAACCGACGGGTGGTTTTTATCCCTCTGTATAAAATCATAAAGGTCCTGCTTCCAGTTTTTTTCAAAAATTTCTTCGTAGGACAGAGATTTCCATTTATCAAAACACTCGTCAATAACATAAAAGCCAAGCTCGTCGCAGAGATCCAGAAATTCTTCAGCTTGAGGGTTGTGGCTTGTCCTTACGGCGTTACAGCCCATGCTTTTTAGAATGAGAAGCCTCCTCCGCCATGCGTCGTCATAATAGGCGGCTCCCAAAATTCCGCAGTCATGGTGAACGCAGACTCCTTTTAATTTAATATTTTTGCCGTTGATAAAAAAACCTTTGTTAGCTGTCATCTCAATTGTGCGAACGCCAAAACTGACTTCGCGTTGTTTTTCATTTCCAATGGAAACGGAAAGCCTGTAAAGCGCCGGGTTGTCGTCGCTCCAAAGTTTTGGTTTCTTGATAGAAAAGCAGTGTTCCAGCGTTGTTTCCGATTGGGGGGAAAATTGAAATTCGATTTTTTCTGAGGCAACCGCAGAGCCTTCAGGGTCTTTTATATTCAGATTAAGGACAGAGCTTCCCCCATTGCCGGACGTGTTTTTGATAACGGAAGAAACCTTTACTTCCGCAGAGCCGTCATCAAGGATTTTCGCCCTCACAGCGGGAGTCCATGTTGTAAAGTGGAGCTTTGGAACATGACGGATGTATACGTCCCGGAAGAGTCCCGCACCTGAATACCAGCGATCTGGAATTGACGCGCCGTTGTCAAGACGTATCGCAATGAGATTTTTTGCGGGCCTTACAAATGGGCTGATGCAAAGTTCAAAACTTGTGTAGCCGTATGAATGAGAGGCGGCTTTTTTGCCGTTCACATAAATTACCGCGTTCCTGTAGGCACAGCCAAAATAAAGATACACGTCCTTTTCCGCCGTGTCCTCAAGAAAAAATTCCTTTCTGTACCAGCCGGTACTTTTCCAAAAGAAAAATCCCTGCATACTCTGATGCGTCCAGCCTTCATCCTCGCCCTTGTCAAAGGGCTGATGAATCACCCAGTCGTGCGGGAGATCAACATTTTTCCATGTCCGGTCGCAGTAGTTTTCAAGCTCCGCTCCCGCAGGATCTCCCAAAAGAAATTTCCAGCCTTCATTAAAAAGTACGGCGTTTGCATCTTTCATTGTGTGCCTCTCTGCAAAAAAATCGAACCTGTTTCAAATTATACATCATTTCCCGCTGAAAATAAGTGATAATGCCCCCTGAGGAACACGTAATAATGTTCCCTTGATTAATTATTTTTGGAGGTAATAAGACAAGGAATAGCAATGGTGCAAATTCCCATTGAAAGATATAATGTTTCCCCAGGGAGCATTATCATTTATTCTCAACTTTGGACTTGTGAGGGTCACCGCCCTCACAAGCCCTCTGTTATTCGCGAACACACGGTTCACGAACGTCAATTTACTTCCAAAGAGAAGATCTTTCGTCCATTACTTCCTGTGCGCCGGATTGCAGATAATCCCTCATGCCGTCATCCCAGACACGGTCAAAGTCCTGAGTCCTCGCTCTAATCGCCAGGGCAAGCAGGGTGTCGGCTTTATCAATCAATGTCTGGCTGTAAAGACCGTCCTTCGTTGTAACCGCCTGGTACACCGGAACCCAAACCCTGCCGTTGACAGTTGCAAGATTAAAGGCGTTCACTATTTTCTCGGCGGGGGTGTCCCCGTAACCAAGGGCCGTTACCCTGGCGTTCTTATCAGCGTCAAGAAGCTCAAGGCCGTTCATCGGTATGGTCATGTCGATATTGTACTGCGAGTTCTGGAACCACTGATGACCTGCCGGTGTCGTCAACACCCTCGGAACTCCGTCAACCATTTCGTGGTTTACGCCTTCCCACCCAATTTGCAGGAAGTTGAAGTTTTCGAACTTGCAGAGCCAGTTAAGGTATCTAAGAGCCGCTTCATGGTTCTTGGAATAAGAAGGAATAAATATCCTCAAGCCCGGCTTGTCAGATATGCTCTTCCATGTAACGCCGTCGGACGACTGGAAAGGATCGATAGGAACAAATTCCGCGCCCGGAACGTTAAGCGCAAGCTCTTCATTGATCTTGTAATCTGTCCTCCAGGGAAGATCCCAGTTTCCGCTGAAAGCGCCTACAACACCTGACTTGAGCAGGTTATGGTAATCATCGGCAGTCCTGACCAACGGGAAATCATTGTATATAAGCCCTTCATTGAACCACTGGTTCGCCACGCGCACGCCTTCCTTATAACCGGGCAGCGTGATGGGGCGGTCTGAAAACCCTGTTATCCACCTATCCCTGTCGCTTGCGCTCAGATTAAAATAGGAATAAATAAGATTCGCAAGCCCCCAGCGTGCATCGGAATCCTGCCCATAGGGAATCAGATTCCTGGCTACGTTGCCGGGGTTCCTGTCGCGGAAAGCCACGAGAGCGTCGTGGAATTCCTGAGTTGTTCTCGGCAGGGGGAGCCCGAGCTTGTCAAGCCAGTCCTTGCGGATAAAGGTATTCCTCTGAGCGAGGCGCACCACGTAACTGGGAATGGAGTAAATTGCCCCTGAAGCCGGATCCCTGTCACGGTAGATCAGATCAGCCTGCATCGCGGGATCAGAGCCGAGCAGTTTCTTCATGTCGGGAAGGTGCGAGTCAATATACGGGGCCAGATTTAAGATACCGCCCTGATCCCGGAAGTTGTTAATCATGCCTGTATTATATGTATAACACAGATCGGGAGCGTCGCCTGACGCCATCAGGTTTACGATGTCCACAGTTTCCGACCATCGGCCTACCGGTACAAATGTAACCTCAATGTTAAGGTCTTTCAGTACCTTTTCCTTGACCCAGTTTGTCCACGCGTTATCATGCGCTGTGGATCTGCCGCCGTCAGTCCCACGGTCAAAAATTTCCACGGTCAGTTGAACCGGTCCCGCGGGCGCTTTGGCTCTGTTACAGCCGATAAACGCCAATGATACCGCCGCCGTCAAAACGACCAATGCCAACAAGATTCTTTTCATAGTTTCCTCCAAAAAATAAAAAAGTAAAACTGAAGACCTTTAAAATCTCCAGAATTGAAAAAATTCTAAACGGCTTGATGAAAAATGGACATATAATAATTAACGAAAAACTGTAAAAATTACGGATTGGAATTGGAGGTTGAGAGTACCTTTGAGGGTGAGATACCGCTGTTTTCCTTATACACCTTACTGAAATAGAACGGATCGGAAAAACCGCACGCCCAGGCGGCTTCGTTTACGTTGTATTCACCGCTTCGAAGCATATCCTCAGCGCGGTTTAAACGTATCTTGGTCAGGAATTGGTTAAAGGACGTGCCCGTTTCTTCCTTGAAAATATTGCCGAAATAGGAAGCGCTCAAGCCCACCTTACTGCCCACAGCCTGAACCGAAAGGTCTTCGGAATAATGCTCAATGATGTATTTTATCGCCTTCCTGACGCGGATATTGTAGTTCTTTGCCTTTTCGCCAAAAAATACCAATTCGAGGAAACGCTGCATTATCATCATGTACAATCCGCGCGCCTTCAGTTCATACCCAGGCTCCCTCGCCGCCCATGTTGAGTCCAAATTCCTGTATATTGAAACAATATCCTGATGCACGCCGACATGGGAAAGAAAGGGGAAAGGCAGTGGAATTTCACGGAATGAAGAATCATAGACGTGTCCGCTGACACAATAACATTCCATTAAGTCATCGGGATATGTGTGAAAGGAGCGGACAGCGTCCTTTTGCGTGCATAACAGATCGCCTTTTTTTACTTTGTACCGAACGCCGTTTACGGTATATTCCGCGCTCCCGCCGATAACATAATTTATTTCAGTCCACTGCACATGCCCGTCTGTCAGCTTCCATTCCGGGGTCGTGCGCCTGTGGATATAGTATTCTATTGTAACAAATAACTTGTTAAGTTCGCTGTCGTCCAAGAGAACCTGTCTTTCCGGCATTGGTATATAAACGCCAAAAAGCCCCGCATAATGAGGGGCTTTCTTTCGGCGTTAAATTTGAGCCTACCGTCTTGTCATTGTTACGGTGTATTTCGGCTCGTCGATTCTTTCGATTTCCATGATCACGTCGGTATTGGTCAGCGGTTTTACGAAGCGGTACGATCTTCCCGCCTCGGGGCAGGTAAAGGAAATGCCCGGCTGTGTCCCATCCACAAAAACCCTGAAGTTCTGAATTGTCTTGGTGGAAAAATCATACAGAACCGCGCCGCTTGTGCTGAGAATCCTGATATTGTTCGATGAAAATTCCCACACCGCGTCATAATTCGCATCCAGCCATGAACCTATTGGAAAACTTCCCAGTTCGATAGGGTCCGCAGACAACGATACCGCCGTGAAAAAAACAACAAGAACCACAATTAACTTCTTCATGCCTTACTCTCCTTAAGATAGGTTATTTTACGTCTATACTATCGTAAAAATGTGCAGGAGTCAATTTGCGTACCCATTCTGGACTGACTTTATTTCAAAATTGATCTATAGTTAAACCGTGAAGAAAAGGGTGAATTTCGATTCAGAGCCGTGGCGTGTTTTTTACCTTGTACTGCTCTCGCTGGCAGGCTTATTGGTCGCGGTTCTGGCAATAGGCACTATCTACGGCTTTGCCCGCTCCGGAGAGCAGCCGCTTTTCACGCTTGGAAAACAGGCGGAAACTGTACAGCCAGTCCCGGTACAATGGCCGCCAAATGGCGATATCCGCGTCTTTTCAGACATGGGCAGGCTGAGAATCCCCCTTTCAAACTCTTCTATTATGATTCTCTCGATAGCGTTCCCATACAACGCCTCGGACATCGCCTTTACGGAAGAATTGGCTGGAAAAATCGTCGAATTCAGGGACACGGCAATCGGCTACTTCTCTTCCCTCCCGGCGGACAGGCTAATCAATATTAATGAAGAAACCGCAAAAACCGAAATCCTGGCGCTCTACAACGCCAACCTGCGCCTTGGACGCATAGAAGCCCTGTATTTCAGCGACATGAACATAATCGACGGAAACCCCTAACATTCTGCAACTGCCTTCTTTTTATTGTGTCAAAATATAGACGTGCAGGCAATAAAAATATACAATTAAACTAGGAGCGTTTTACATGGAACGGATAACGTCCGCAGCCGCCCAGGTCATTATTTCTGTAATTCCCATTGTGGGAATTGTAATGGGTTCGATAGTGATTTTTTTCTATCTTCTGTGGAATCACCGGCGAAAGACATTGTTGATAAAAGCCGGACAGTACAACCGTCCTGTCTTCGATCTCCGTTCATTCAGTCTGTTGTCAGGTTTGCTGTTAAGCAGTGTGGGCATAGCTTTAACCGTTTTGTTATCAATAATTGAAGGGGTTTCCTACGGCCTTTTGGGCGGAATAATCCCCCTGGCAATGGGCATTGGTTTATTGGCCTATTATGTGATAATGCACGGCGAAAAGCGTAATGGCTGATGAACCTCAGGCGGGGGACTCCAAACCTCAACCTGTAAAAGACAGGGGCGGCGAATCTGACTTTAACGATCAGATAATTGTCGGCCAGATTATTTCGGGGCAGAAGGATCTGTTCCGGCTTTTGGTAAGACGGCACGAAAGGGCCGTGTACGGAATGGGCCTGAGCTTTTTCCGCAACAGGGAGGACGCTTCCGATTTTACGCAGGATGTGTTTCTGAAAGCGTACCGCAGTCTTTCGCGTTTTGAGGGAAGGAGCAGGTTTTCAACATGGCTTTACAAAATAGCCTATAACACGGCTATTAACGAGGTAAACAGGAGGAAGGAGTACCACAGCCTTGCCGAAGAAGACGCACAGAAACTGGCGAGTACCGTCGATACTCCCGAGCGTCTGGCAATTTGCAATGCGGCAAAAGATGCCGTCAAGGCGGCTCTTGAAGAACTGCCGGAACGTTTCAGGGTTTGTGTTGATTTGTTCTTCTTTTATGATCGTTCGTATCAGGAGATTGAGGCGATTACCGGTTTTCCGGTGAACACCATAAAATCCCATGTATTCAGGGCGAAAAAAATGTTGAGGGAAAAGCTGGAGCTTTTGAGGGAAAACTAGGGAGGCAGGAGAATTAAGATGAGTTGTTCCAAGATTCTGGATATGGTGTATGAATGGTCAGAAGACTCCATGCCTCTTCTCAATCAGGTTCAAGTTTGGATGCATACCGTTATTTGCCCAAACTGCGCTCAGGAGATTGAGCGTTTTGAAGTTAGCAAAGCTATCATGCGTGAAGATTTTTTCCCGCTCCCGCCTGACCTTGAAGATTCAATAATGGCGAAGATTGCCATTGAAGAAGAACAAACAGAAGCAGAAGAATCCTACGCTGTCCCCGGCGGACTTTCCACACGCGGATGGGTAATCGCGGGCCTCATTATCCTTGTATCCCTCGGAACCGCTTTTTTCGGCCTTGACTTTAAAAAAATCGCCAACGAAACCGGAATGTCCTTCCTCCTGCCCGTCGGCATCACTGTAGGCATTGTACTGACCACCTACGGAGCCCTGTTTATCGGCAGCCACCTCAAGGAATTAAGCGAACGCTTTGGGTTGTAATTGTAAAAACAGCATGACATCAACCTGACGATAGACAGAAAAAACGAGAAATGTCCGAAAATGCTCATTTATCCCAGGAAATTACAAGTCGATTCTTAGTATAGTTTTACATACAGGAGGTAAAATTATGCAACACGTTTTGACTTTAAGGAAAACCATCCTTATTTTTGGCTTCGTTTTGGTATTTGTTGGCTGTGCCGCAAGCAAGAACCAATCAACTAACGCGAATTTCGGCTATAAGGCCGAAGCGGTTCCCGAAGGAATCCAACTTACTTTTCACAATATCCCGCCGGATATAACCGAGCTGACTGTTGTATTCAGGGATTCAAACACAGTAGACTATCCTCCTCATGAACAAATAGCCCGCGGCGATGACTATAACCTTGGATATGATTATAACCTTACTCTCTCCCATATTTGGGACAGCGCATTGGAACAAGTAAAGAAAACCAACACCGTAATTTTGCCTTTCGTGAAGCCCGGACAAAAATACTTTATTGAGGTCTTCTTAACAACGGAAGGTGAATTGGCTGATTGGGATGCGTCTATAAAGACGGAATGTATACCTTATGCGGGGATTTACTTTGCCAGGGATATAGAAGTCGCTCTGAATGAAACTCATACCATTGCGACATTATCCTCTGAACCTGTTTTTTCCGAGGAAGTAAATTATGCGTCTGTAAAATATGGTTATATCCCGGAAATAGATATCGATGACGTAGCTGTAGCGACTCTATCAAGTATAGATTGGGATGACCCGTCGAATCATCTTGCATTTGACAGTACAACAAATGAATTAATAAGCGATGATTTTTCGCCATTGTATAATTTATGGAAAAAAAATGGCGTAAGGGGTAATTTCCCCGCGTATTTTAACATCGTCTGCTTTATCATGTATGACAATCTGGAATGGCAGGTTGACATTGCCAAGAGCGATTGGTTTACCTTGTCTTTCTAAATAAAAATATGAAAAATGTCCGAAAATATTCATTATTTGTTTTTGTTTTCTGATAAAAAATAAACAACAACTTAATCTTCTAATGAAAGGGGTTTATTATGCTGAGGAAATTTATGACTGCAAAAATAATAGCTGTTTTAAGAATCATAGGGGTTTTCCTTGGCGCCTTGTTAGTTAGCACATTATTGGGAAAATTAATGGATTTATTTGTACCGCAGTCATTCAAGGACAAATATATCTGGAGAGTTGTTTCCTATATTGTAATGTCATCTGCCATGCTGTTGTACCATATACTTGTTATCAGAACATTGGGTAAGAAAGACAATGCCCGGACAGGATTGGCAATTAGCAAACTTTCTTTCAAACACCTGTTTTACGGCTTTGGATTGGGGGCGATCTGCATAGCGGTTATATGGGCTTTAATCCTTTTGTTTGGCGGTTATTCTGTAAATGTAAATATACTTGACGGCAATATGTTATACGCCGTCTTGATCCTGTCAATGCAAATGATGTTAGTAGGGGTCAATGAGGAAATTATTTCCAGAGGATTCATGGCTTTTGCCGGCTTCAGGGGAGGAAAGCTGTTTTCAGCGATTTTTATCAGTATCGTATTTTCACTGATGCATGGCGCACAGTCTGTCAATGTTTTTTCGATAATCAACCTGTTTTTGTTTTCGATCGTGTCTTTCCAGCTTACATGGATTTTCGGCAGTTTATGGCCGGCGATTGGATTTCACGCCGCGTGGAACTTTATTACGGGCGGAATATTCGGCGTTTCCATAAGCGGGGTAATACCGATAGGCAGCATATTTCTATCAGAATACTTTGAGGCGAATTACCTGAATGGCGGTTGGCATGGACTGGAGGGTAGTTTTATCTGTACCGTTTTATTGGTAATTTTGGCTCTTTGTTTATGGCGGTTCTTCATAAAACAAGGCAGAATAAATCATGCCCCAACAGCCGAATGGCTGTCGTAACTCAGATAAACGCGGTTAATTTGATTCGAGGATCGTCAATAATATTTGACTGAGGCTTCTTTCGCCAACTTTAAAAACCTCCGGCGCGATAGGCGCCGGCATTACCCACAGTTCTTGAAAAATCCGGCAGAATCTGTAAAAATAGAACGATGGAGTTTTCGCCAGTTTTAGACTTTTTAGTTGGTTTGATTTCCTCAATAGGATATTACCGGCTTTTTTTCTCCATTAACCGTCCTGCTGTGCGATGGCG
>JGI24698J34947_10000140_pt1 | contig 27163 bp, 23 predicted proteins | sample TergutMp193P3_FD_34947 | JGI IMG/M metagenome (IMG submission 34947) | reverse complement strand
GTTTCTAAGGTTTATATTTACGGGCGTATTGTTCATCGACCTGTTATGCGCAAGCAGGTACATCTTGCCGTCTGTCTGCGAAACCCATTGCCTGATAAAAACTGATGTGCTTTCATTTCCCGCGCCGCTCTGTTGCAGGACTGTCGCTTCTCCGTTTACGAACAGATCGAACAGCAGCGGGGCTTCCACATGGTTTATAGTACAGATCGGTATCCATAAATCAGTGTCCCACAGAGCAAGTATTCTTTTGTCATAGTATTGGAAACTGTCGTGTAAACAAAAATACCCCACTCCCCTGGCGCCCGCCTCAAGCCCCCTGTAGATGCTGTTCCTGATAGCATTTGCGTTAGTGAGATTTCCGCCGTCGCGGTATTTTTCCCATTCAAACCAATATGAACCCGTAAGGTAAAGCACCGGTTTAAACCCGCCTGCGGCGGCTGTCGCAATCGTTATATGGTTCGTAACATCAGTTGTCGGGCTGGTAGACGGGTATACTTCTATATCAATTACGTCGCAGTATTTTATAGATTCATAAAAAATTTCACCCCAGACACTGTCAACAATATACACCGCGCGGTCGTCTATATCGCGTACCTCCCTGTATTTTTCTTCTAATAACAATCTCACATTTTCCATTACTTGCCTGGGAGTATTTCTTTTCAGAAAAACCATCGGTTCGTCTTCTATTTGCCACGCAAAAACATCAGGATTATTCGTTAAATCTTTAATTATTCTTTCCCTTTGTTCTTTCGTGGGGGTATGATTCTTAGTCAAACATACAAGAGCTTTTAAACCGTGTTTTCTAATTTCTTCCCTTGCATTGTATAAATTGGTATTTGGATCCCAGACTCTCGAGTCATATGTTTGCACCACATTTATTCCGGCTTCTTTCGCGGCAGCGAACATCCCATCTGCCGGTATTGAACCTCCACCGTCTACTTGAGTCGTCCCAAATCCGATAATAGGATTGAATACTTCCCCGTCCATCTCGAAATGAGAAAATTTCCCGTCCGCGTCATAGGCAATGTTACACGGCCTCGGGTATACATACAGGTTCTGCTTAAAAAGATCGACCTGTGTTTTAATACCGCCGGAATTGTTCCAAACTGTCGCGACCAGAGTGTATTTGTGTTTCTGCTCCGCCAGCAGGCTTATGTTATATGCATAGCGCGCGATCGGCGTTGTGCCGCCGGCAAATGACACACCTGTTTTTTCGTCAATAACTCCGGTACCGGGAACAATCATGGCTCTGTTGTACGCGCCTGCCACTGTACCAATTCTGTTTCCGGCTTCATCATGATATTCCCCGTCGTAAAGCACAAAGTCCACGCTGAAATTATTATATCCGCCATATCGATCTGCAAACGACTGGAGCAGCGTTATCTCCACGTTTCCGCCTTTTTCATCGGGATAGAGAAACACCCTGTCCGAATTAATAAAAGCTTTTTCATCGGTATCGGCTTCTGTTACCGTAATATTGTCGAACCATACCGACCCCACGGCAAGAAACCACAAATACAGCCTTAAGCTTGTTGTGCCTTCAGGCACGGTAAAGTACTGATACTGAGTATGGCTGGGGCTGCGTACAGCCTGAAAGCTGTCCCATGTATTTTTATAAGTTGTTTTGAGTTCGCCTGACTTAAATTGATCCGAAGTTACTCCCGGTTGTCCTGGATAATCGGTAGATATAACGGCGCCGTTGATATCAAGGAATTCCACCTTAAACTGTGCCGCGCCTGCCTGATTCTCATCCCAATCGCCCTTGATGCGTGCTTCGATCTGGTAGATTCCGGCTTTGATTCCCTGGACAGTTGTATAAACCTGCACGGCGTAAGCGTCGGCGTCGTCATTTCTGTTAGAGATGCTGTTAGTGAGCTTGAGAGCGTTTCCTCTTACACCACGGACGCTTTCTTCATTAGAGACTATCTCTGCGCTCCATACATTTTCTTTAATAGGAGGAACAACCGTCCAGTCATTGGCTTTAAGCCTGCCTGTCCAGTTCTCCGTTCCTTCAGCGATGACAGCAGTGTTTTTAAAGCCGCTGTTGGGTACCGTCAGTCTTGCGAGAACTGCGGCTGCCTCAGTCTGATTCGCTTCTTGAGCCATTCTCTCTTGAAAAATGCCTCTCGCAAAAGCAGATATGCCGCTAAACAATAGCAACGTAACAATAAAAAACCTTTTCATATAATACTCCTATATATTGATATTCCTTCAAAAAGAAGACAAAGTACTTGGCTATTTAGCAAAAAGATCTCACCCGGTTATAAAAAGTATACGCGATAGTTCCTTATTATTAGCTTCAAACATGAATAAGCTAATATTTTTTACGTAAAAAATTACTGTAAATAAATTTTTGTACGAAATATGGTAAATGGTAAGAGAATTGTTGCATATATACCGATATAATAAAATCTATACCATTTATAAAACCATCCCTTTTCATTCGCTCTTTTAATAAAATATATTGATCTATATATATTTTATCGCGTCTTTTTAACATAGAAAGTCCACCACGGTAATATAGAATTGGATCAACAATATTATACCCTGCATAACCTGCATTTAAAATACGATACCAAAGATCATAATCCTCACATTTTGGTAAAGTATAATAATTTCCTGCTTTCAAAATAATCTCTTTACGATACATTACAGCAGGATGATTAAACGGACATCTTAATCTTGAAAATTTAATAATTTCTTTATTGTTTTCCGGTAGTGCACGATAAGAAATTATTTTATTTATACTCTCAGAGAATTCCGCTATTGTACCTCCTACAATAACTAACTCAGGATTGGCATTGAAAATTGATAATTGTCTTTCACATCTGTCAGGAAACGCAATATCATCAGAATCCATACGGGCAATCAGCTCATATGAACACTGCTCAACTCCTTTTGCAAGAATAGCCCCCAATCCTTGTCCAAATAATTCATAGGCATCAACATATTTTACCGGAATGGACGCAACACCTTCTTGTACAATGTCCAATAATTCTTGTGGAATTTCATGATCTCTAACCAACACAAATTCCGCAGGCGGTATTGTTTGTTTTGCCATACTTTCAATGCTGGCTTTCAAGTATTCCGGGTTTTCTTTGTACCAAAATGGCATTAATATTGAATATTTTGTTTCCATAATATTACTTATTCGCAAATTTTATTCGATATAATCATATAAAATTTTCATTATACAATGGTCTAAGACAATATGTAAATCTTCAGTAATCTGCATATCATTAATCGGAATATGTACATTGTGCTTTGCGATTTTTTTTAATTTACCTCCATCGTAACCTGTTAATGCGATAGTAATAGCATTTTTCTGATTTGCATATTCGAAAGCATTAATTATGTTTTTGGAATTTCCCGAGCCTGATATTCCTATAACTAAATCACCCTCATTCAAAAAGTTCTTCATAGCTTCTATAAAAATAACCTCGTAGGATATATCGTTACTGTAAGCCATCATCGTGGGAATATTATCGTTAAGGCATATAAACTTAAATCTTTTTGATTTGTTGTAAGATAACCCTTTATTAAAATCGCCTGTAAAGTGTGAAGCGGTAGCAGCTGATCCTCCATTGCCCATAATCAATGTCAAACGACCTTCATTACGCGCATCAAGCAGCAAATTCATCATATTATTTAAGTCATCGACAGGTATCAAATCTATAGCGCCTTTTAGCCTATCAAAGTAATTAGCAATATCTCTTTTAAAATCCATGGTAGTCATTTTCTCCTATATAAATATGTTTTGTACCAAAATTATCAAATTTAAATGATAATTTACGGTATTCTTTCATAGTCTCGCAAAATTTTTCTTGTTTCTCTTTAGGACAATAAAGCAGAATAAATCCGCCGCCGCCGGCGCCCAATAATTTACCTCCGGTCGCTCCGGCAGCTATTCCTTTCTCATAAATAGTGTCAATATGATCGGTAGAAATAGTATTCGTAAGCGTTTTTTTCAACAGCCAGCCTTCGTGTAAGATACGGCCAAAGTCATCATGATTATTTGCATGAAGAGCATCGCGCAGATTGTAAGTAAGAGTGACCATTTGCTGTTGTGCAGCGGATAAATCTGAACGACTGATATTTTGACTTTGCTGATGTAAAATAGAACTGGCTGAGCGAACATCACCTGTATATACCATGAATAAATTTTCTTCGAGTTCCTTCTTTTTCTCAGCATTCATGATAATTTTTTCCACATTTACTGTATCATCCGGATAAAAGGTAATAAAATTCAAACCCCCGTATGCTGCGGCATATTGATCTTGTTTACCAATAGGCTCTCCCAACCGTTCTATCTCAATATGACATGCAAGAGATGCTAATTGCTCCGGTGCAATATATTTACCTTGATATGCGTTAATAGCCTGTAATAAGCCCACAGTAAATGAACTACTGGATCCAAGTCCAGTACCTGATGGAATATCAGCTATAGAATTAATATCGACACCGGAAATATTATACATTTTCAATACTTCGCGAAATATCGGATGCTGAATATCATCGAAACTGCTGACTAATTCAGTTTTTGAGTACTTCAACTGCGTTTTCTTTGTATCGAAAAAAGGGTGAATGGCAATAAACATATATTTATCAATAGTTGTACTAAGTACTGCCCCGCCATTCTTACGATAGAATGCAGGAAGATCAGAGCCTCCGCCGGCAAATGATATGCGAAAAGGGGTTCTTGTGATAATCATTTCATATGCCTAATAAAAGATTTGGAAAAATACTTATTCACTTAGAATTTTATTTATTATGTTCAGCAGTGCGTTGGGTTCATTTTGTGCTATAATAAACGTCTGTTTTACTCCGGCATTACGGCCTGCTTCAGCGTCAATTTCACGGTCGCCTATCATAAATGATTGTGACATATCAATATTCAAATCTCGTTTGGCGTTAAACAACATTCCCGGCTTAGGCTTGCGGCATTCACAATCAATTTTGAATTCTTTACGTTCTTCAGGATAGCCTCTATCGGGATGATGCGGACAATAATAAATTGCGTCAATATATGCATGCTCTTTCCCCAATAATGTTTCTAACTTATTATGAATTTGCCGCAATTCTTCTACCGTGCAAAGATTTCTGGCTATTACCGGCTGGTTAGTAACAACAACAGCAAGGTAACCTGATTTATTGATTTTTTTTATGGCCTCAGAAGCTCCTGGTAATAATTCTATTTTGTCTGAATGTGCCAATAAATTAACTTCTTTTGAAATTACACCGTCCCTATCCAAAAAAAAGGCAGGACGCGGGTTATTAATATTCAAATGCGTCACTTTTCCCGAAGCTATATCATTACAAACATTATTATAGCGCTCAGAGGTTCCCATATCTTTAACATATTCAGGACTAACATAACCATAAATATCAGCATTTTCTTTCAGAGCAATAGGGAAAATATTTTTTCCAAAATCAGTTTTCTTTCCTTTTTGGATATATTCGAGTATCTTGGGTGATAAAATATAAAGAGCTGCATTGACAAGATTTCTATAGTAACGGTTATTATCATGGGGTTTGGAATAGAATGCCGTTACTTTATTATGTTCATCTATATCGACTAAATCAGAATCGTAAGGATGATCATTTGGATGAAGAAATAATGTAGCATCTGGTTTCTGCCTGTGATGAAAATACAACATTCGCAACATATCTATATCCATTACGGTATCACCGTAAAAAACCCAAAAATCCTCGGTAAGCATATGTTCTATTTCCTTAAAAGCACCGGCTGTTCCAAGCGGTTCGACTTCATGATAATAATCAATAGTAACGCCAAACTTTGAGCCATTCCCAAAATGGTTTTCTATTTGTTCTCCAAGATGTCCTATCAGAAAAATAAATTCCTTAAATCCACATCTTTTGGCAAGTTCTAGCTGATACTCCAATACAGGCTTACCAGCTACAGGTATCATGGCTTTAGGTATTTCTCCTGTCACTTCTCTTATACGAGTCCCCTTACCTCCGGCCGTAATTACCACTTTCATTTTTATTTCATTGTTTCTAATGCTTTTTCAATAGATAATTGCACAGCTTCGTTCGATGTCCTCTTAGCCATCCAGCCTAAACGATGTATCTTTGAAAGATCGTAACGAAATTCCGGTACATCTCCTACCCAACCTCTAGTGCCACCGGTATATTTTATGTATGCATTTAATCCCATTGCATTTATTACCATTTGGGCTATTTCTTTTACTTTTGTTCGTGATTCGACTCCTAAATTATATATATTGATTTTCTCTGAAGTATGCTCCCATACAAATAAAATACCTTCTACCAAATCCCTCACATAAACATATGGCTTATATTGCTCGCCATTGCCTAACACTTCCAATTCAACAGGATTTTTCTTGAGTTTATGAATAAAATCGTATATCACGCCATGCGTAAAACGTTCACCTACCACATTGGGAAAACGCGTAATCCATACCTGAATGTCGTAATTAGTACTGAATGCACTGATAAACGCTTCGCAAGCCAACTTACTCGCGCCATAATTAGACACGGGCAAAAGTGGACCATAGTTCTCGGTCAGCAAATTGTTAGTTTCGCCGTATATAGCTGATGTTGACGCAAATACAAGCTGTTTTACATTATATTTGCGCATACATTGTAACACATTGAATGTTGTCATAAATGTTAATTCATAATCGACTACCGGATCTTTACCTCCTTTCTGAATATCTGAATTAGCTGCCATATGAAATACCACATCGAATTTGTTAACAGAGAATATTTTTTCAAGATTTGCTAAATTAAGTAAATTCTCTTTAAGAAACCTAAAATCATTTCTATTTTGTAAATGTTCAATATTATCTTCTCGTCCCAAAATTAGATTGTCAATTACAATAATATTATGCCTTTCCTTTATTAGTGCGTCACAAAGATGAGAACCAATAAAACCAGCGCCGCCGGTAATTAATATATTCATGTTTATAATCCTTTTTATTATAGTGTTTTCCTATCTACAATTAATTTATTCTTTTAATATTAATATATTGACATGAGATTTGAAGATTTTATTATTTGCTATAACTACATCCTATTATTAATTATTAAATTATATACTTTTTGATACTTTTCAGACATAGTTCTTGCATTCAATGTATTCTTAATTACTTCCAATGATGCCACAGACATTTTATTTTTGTCAGCCTGCATCATTTTGTTCAATGATTCTGTAAAATCACTCTCGTTTTTTAATTTATAAAGTAATCCAGCCTCTGGAGCAAGAGTCATAATTTCTTTATGAGGTCCAATATCAGATAACAAAACAGGCAAACCGCAAGCCATAGCCTCTAAAACAGCAAGCGGAAAACCTTCTGCTTGGGAAGATGAAACATAATAATCAGCGGCACATAAATAATCAGCAACATTATTTACATGTCCTATTATATGAATACTATCTGATCCCATTGCTATATTTTTGCACCTTTCTTTAATCACACCATCACCTATCAAGACTAAATGCTCAACATCTTTTATTTTTTGTATCTTTATCCAATTATTTATAAGAAATAAGGGGTCTTTTCGAGATGTTAATGAACCTGATGTAATCCAAATCTTGTCATTAATCGGAAGGTTAAGTTTCTTGCGTAGTAATATTTTTTCTTCTATGGAAATTAAATAACAATATTTTGTGCCTTCTTTGTTTAGTATGCTATTTGTATAAAAAGAATCTGTATTAACGCCATTATATATAGTAATATTACTCGAAACATTAAATTTTCGCTTCAAATTATCGCCGACTGCACCTGATACTCCTATACATAAGGACATATTTATAAATGATTTACTGTGACGAATGTACATCATAATACCTATTAATTTGCCGTAAGTCATTGTATAATCCAATTGAAGTATATTATGTACAGTAGTTATTTTAGGAACTATCTTTTTTATTTTTGAAGAAATAATATCACCCCGAATCCCTTGGCTGTGAATAATAATTGGTTTAATTTCATCAATAAGGTGTTCTATTTTTTTTTGAGCAATGAGGAACCCTATTATACGGGATAAATTTAACGAATAAAGGCAAACATCTATTTTTTCAAATTCATCTCTAACGCTGTTTTCTGTCTCATGAGAGAGTGTAACAATAAAAGGCCTATAAGTATTCCTATCAAGATACTTTATAAGATTATAAAGCTGATTTATCGGTCCACTATTCGTAAGGGTACTTACTATATATAAAATATTTTTCATATATATTACCAGTTTATTTTATATTCCCAGCCTCTGTATTCCAATAACATTTTATCAAAATTAAAATAAAAAATAATACTTAATAAAAGTATCATTGCCACATATCCAATAATTCGTGGACGAATTGTAAATACTAAAGCAGGAACTATGAATATTTCACAAGTAGCAAATAATGTGGCTAATCTTCCGCCGATAACTCCCATATTAGCAGTTAATAATAATATTATTGTAGAAAATAAGTATGCGTTCCGTATTATATAATAACCTTTTTGAATTGATGATAATCGTTTTTCAAAATAAAAAAATAACAGACATAAAAAAATCTGATAATAAATTACAGGGTTATTCATTCCTATATTCCCGTAAGTCAAATAACCTAAACCCAAAACAGCAAGATTTGATGCTCTGAATCTAAGTAATATCGGTACAATTGCTTGTGCACTAACACCAACAACAGCACTCAAAAATAAAAAAAATACAGCCATTTTTAAAGATATCTTTATCTTATAAATAAATATGAAGATTATAGCAATAATAGCGCTTAAATGAAATGTCATAGCTAATAATGTTAAAAGTGTATATACTCTTGGTTTATTTTCTATTAAATATTTTAAAGCATACATTACAATTGCAATAGCCAACGCCGCTCTTATTTGATTCATATTCCGTGCTGGAAAAAACCGTGCAAAATACACAATAAATCCAAGTATGGGATATAAACTAAGGGCGGACAATGATCTGATTAAAGGTATCATAGATATTAATGAGATAAATAAAAAATAAAAATTTATATCATTGTTTACACTTTTTAAAATTACGGATAAATAATAGAAACCTGGTTCTGAGTATCCATGTTTCAAATTTCTCCAATCCCAAATAGTATCCGTTCTATCATTAAAGTAATAGATATAATTAGGACTGTCAATACCAGCGTTTCCTCTAAAACCAGCAAAGAATAAAAGAAATATACCTATGAAATACACATATACAATTCTGTTTGGTTTTTTAGCAAAATCAATCCAAGAAGATAGTAAAATACATAAATAAATAATAGGATAAATGTACATATTTTTATTTTTTCATAATATAATTTTAATATATTCTTTGTGCCGCGATTTACCAAATATCATTTTCTTTTTTTAAAGCTGATACGTTTTATAATATTTTGTATGCTTTAGAATATTAAGCAGATATGGACAAAATATTAAGAAACATTTTACTTTTACTTTAAATGGAAATGAAAAGTTGAATAAAATAATATTTATATTTTGTTTTATACTTTTTTTCAAAATATAAAAATTATCATTATCATAGCTATTTATAATAATATAATGGTAACATATATAAACTGAAAATATTGTTTTAAAAAATAATATTTTATTCCTGATTTTTAATGATTCTTCTAATGAAAATATTTTTTCTAATGCAGTAAATGCTGTTTTTACTTCTTCTGTTAAACCAAATTGTTTTGTTACAGAGTTAGTATTAATAAAGTAGTTATAATAAGGTTTTGCATAGTAAATTATTCTTTTAGAATATTTAAATATTTCATAAAATAACAAAATATCTTCCATATATTTTATTGTTACATCATATCTTATATTATATTGAGTAAAAAATATTGATCTTACTAATTTGTTAACAGAATATCCGCCAAAGTTATTTGGCGTAAACATTCTTAAAATTGCTTCTTCTCCATTGAATATTACCAATTTTTTCTTCTTATCTTCTATTTTTATTCCATTACTCGTTATCTTTTTAACACCACATATTGAAACATCAGAATTATACTTTAAAGCATTTTCATATAAAACATTAAACATATCACAGTCGCACCAATCATCGCTGTCAACAAATCCTACCCATTCACCATGAATAATGTCTAAACCTGCATTTCTTGCAGCAGATACACCGGCGTTTTTTTGATGAATGACAACAAATCTTTTATCCTTTGTTGCATATTCATCGCATATTGCAGGACAATTATCAGGCGAGCCATCATCAATAAGTATGCATTCAAAATCTTTAAAAGTTTGTGACAAAATACTATCAATACATTTTCGAATATATGGCTCTGCTTTGTATACAGGAATAATTATTGAAATTATAGGCATAAGTAGGTTATTCCATAAATAATATTATTTAGATTATAATTATTTTTTACAAAGATAATTTTCAATTTAATTTTAATATATCTCATCGTTATTCGATTCTTCCAAAAACTTCTTTGATACCTTCTAAAAAACGATAACCATGGAGGTTACTTGGTTCCAATATCATACCTTCTGCCCATTCATTCCATGCGTTAAAAAATAAAAAATCTAAATTTCTTGCTTTAGCTAATTCTTTCATTTCTTTCAGATAAAGAACAAATTTATCTTGTGAAGGAGCATAAATTTTATAACCTCTTTCACTATGTCGGTATGTATTATCCCACATCGCAAAAGCTCCAGGATAGCATTTCTTATTTGATTTAATGTTTTTGAAATATTTTACTGAAATGTCAAAGAGTTTATCAGCTTTTACATTCCTCATCTTAAAAGTTCTTTTGCCATTTACTTTTTTTATTATTCTTTCTATTTTTAAAAGTGATCGCACAAATATATTCCTTCTATAATAAATACCATATGCTAAACCCGGTTCTCTTAAAAAAAAGGCTTCAGCATTATTAGATATATTCTTATGATTTGAAATTATACTTTCAATAATATAAATCCCATTAAACCCGGCTTCGCGACTTTTATTGTTAAAAAATTCAAATATCTTATCTTTTTGTTTGAAATCATTAAATATGATAAAAACGGGCTTATTATTTATTTTTATGTAACGTTTATCTGTAAAAAAAGTCTTCAAATAGTCAAAATGATTTTGCCAATCTTCTTCAGTACCGTATTCCTGTTCAATTAACACTTCTTTAGTACCTTCCCAACTCCTATACCAAGAATGATTAGCCCAAAAAAAGCAAAATTTTTGATCTATATCTTTCCAATTCAATAGGTTTTCCGCTGGTTTTTCCAATAACTTTTTCCCCTTAAACCAATAATGGTAATAACAAAAACCGTATACGCCATATTCGTTCATTAGCTTTGTTTGCCATTCTACTGTCTCTTTATTTAATAAATTATAATAATTATCATTAAGCGGTTTCATTCCATCAGAAAATATATTTTCACGTTGTATATTAGTCCATTCTGTAAAGCCCTCTCCCCACCATTCATTGTTTTCTGGAATGGGATGAAATTGAGGAAGGTACATGGCTAAAACGCGGATATTTTTTTTATTATTCATTTTATCTCTATGTTCCTTCATGAATATTTCATAGTAAAAATACAGTTAATCATTTTTTGTTTTCCAATAGCCATTATTTATTCTCCAATTTATTTTTTAGAATAGTATTAAATATTTCAATAAATTGTTTTGCATTATATTTACGCGAAAACTTACTAATAAAATTAATATCAACATCGGAATTTGTATATTTTGTCTTTACCCATTCATCATACTTGGATTTAATAAATAATTGTATGTCTTCTTCGGTTTTTGCGGCAATGCCGGCATTAGACTTATTTATTATCTCTTCTATAGCTCCTTCATCACTCCATATATAGAGAATAGGACGTCCCGAGCCAAGATATTCGAATAATTTTGTTGTCATTATTCCCGTATTTCCTTTTATTAACAACAATAAAATTGACGATTCATTTAGTATTTTTGGAATCTCTGTCGCGGGAACATAGTCAAAACAATCTATGAAATCCGATACACAAAAATTATCTTTTAATTTATTCACTATTTTTTGTGATTCATTGTCTGAATAAAATTGAATTCGACAGTTATTAGGATTAATATCTCCATTATTATACAATTTTTGAATCGCAGAAAATAATGGCGATACATCACGACTGACTCTAGTATCTGCAAGAGCACCTGTATAAACAATTCTAAATTTATCCATCTCATGATATTTAGATGGGATAAATATATCAGGATCAAATCCATTGTAAATTAAACTTGCTTGTAAACCGTAATTATTCAATATTTCTATATGTCTTTTTGATACTGCAATTATAGCATTTGCAGATTTTAACAGATAATTTCTTCTTAATATGCCTATTTTTTTATGTATTTCCATTAAAAGAGACTCTTTAACAAGATATTGTTCCTCAATATCCCTAAGATCGGCAATCCATGGAATTTTATACAATTTCGCGGTTTTATAGGCAATATTTAGCGGAAATAAAGTATATGTAGAACATAAAATTATGTCTATTTTTTCTTTAGCCATCAATTCATTAATATGGTACATCATTTCATTATTCAGTCCAAAAGGACTTCTCATATCAGGAAAAAAAAATGATATCGCCTTATGAAAAAATTTTTTCTTCGCTCTTTGTTTTGAAATATATATCCTTTCACAAGGTATATATCCAGACAAAAAATCAAAAAAACTTCTGTTACTGTCAGCTTCATACACAGGAGATATAGCAATGCCTTTCCAGCCATGTTCACTTAAATACTTTGATAAATATCCCATACGCGGCGCAAATCTGGGAGGAAAATAATCCGTTATTATCAAGACTTTTTTTTCTTTCATTCTATGCTATTTTCACAATTTAAAAACCTTCTCATCCTCAATCGCCACATGTTTAACTGCATTCCGCATATCAACAACCAGCTTCGCCTTTTCGATAATCTTTTTCGCGTCAAAACAACTATGATTGGTCGTAAATACCACACAATCCACGCTTGCGATCAATTCATCCGTTAATTCCGAACTGGTATAATTATCTCCATGATCATCGGTAACTTCAGAAATATATGGATCATGGTATAAAACTTTCGCGCCTTTTTTCTTAACCTGTTCCATTACCAGCAGCGCAGGACTCTCGCGTGCGTCATCAATATCCGGCTTATACGCAATTCCAAGAAATAAAATTGTAGAACCATTCAAGGCCTTTTTATGCCTGTTTAAGGCAAATGAAATTTTATTCATCATGCGGTAAGGCATTAAATCATTGATAGCTCCAGCAGTATGTATCATTGAAAGATTAAAATTGTAATTCTTTGCGATGTGTTCAAGATAGAACGGATCAAGAGGGATACAATGCCCGCCTATGCCTGGCCCTGGATAAAACGCCTGAAACCCGTAAGGTTTTGTTTTAGCCGCTTCTATCACCTCCCAAATATCAATATTCATCTTGCCGGAAAGGAGGGCGAGTTCGTTAATCAACGAAATATTGATAAGCCGGTAAGTGTTTTCAAGAATTTTAACCATCTCGGCTATGCGCGGCGAAGACACAATATGTAAATACTGTATGGCTATGCCGTATAATGCCGCGGCGATCTGTTTCGCTTCTTCCCCAAGAGCGCCGACAACTTTAGGCGTGTTATCTGTTTTATAGTCCTTGTTTCCCGGATCAACTCTTTCCGGGCTGAAACAAAGCCAGAAGTCTTTACCTTCCCGCAGTCCCGATTCGCGTTCAATAACCGGCTTCATAAAATCCTCGGTTGTGGTAGGGTAGGTGGTACTTTCAAGACTTATAAATGTACCGCTTTTCATATTTTTTGCTATATCTATACAAGACTGTTCAATATAACTCATGTCCGGTTTTTTGAATTTATCAAGCGGCGTCGGCACGCAAATAATAACTGCGTCACATTCCTTTATTCGGGAAAAATCAGTCGTCGCGGAAAGCCTTTTTGTCTCCAAAACCACTCTTGTTAAATCGGCGTCCGTTACATCGCTAATGTAGTTACGCGCGGCATTAACCGCTTCTGCCTTGTTATCGCTTTTCTCGAAACCAAGAACTTCTACGTCATTACGCGCAAATGCGACCGCAAGGGGAAGCCCCACATAGCCAAGGCCAATAACGCCTATTTTTACGGTCTTATCGGAGATTTTTTTTAGAATTATTTCATGATCACGCATATTATCCCTACTATTTCATTAACATAGGTAAGAAATTATTTTTTCAGCGCAAAGGCCGTCGCCGTATAACTCAGGATAATTTTTTGGTATATTTATGTTATCCACCGCCGTGATAATTTTATCCGTATCAGCGCCGACAAGGGTATTCCACCCTGAATCTGTCAATTCAACCCACTCGGTAGAATCGCGCATGGTAATACAAGGTTTACGAAAAAAAAACGCCTCTTTTTGTACTCCGCCCGAATCAGTTAAAACGGCAGAACACGCAGATTCATAAGTAATCATGTCAAGATAACCGACAGGGTCAATAATCTTGACATGAGAATCGAACACAAGATTCTGTTGTTCTAGTTTTTTCCTGGTACGAGGATGAATTGGAAAAATGAATTTGTATCTGGTTAGGCTATTAATAGCCTTTACAATTGATGTAAGCCGCGCTGAATTATCGGTATTTTCAGCACGGTGGATTGTTGTAAGTATAAAGCCGCTTTCATTTATCCGGGCATTGCTTTTTTCACGGTAATACAATGACGCTTCATACATAATATCGCCGGTTAACGCTACTCTCTTATTATCTGCGTCAGGCTTTACAGAAGCCGCATTATCTATACCTTCATGCTTTAAATTATCCACTGCTGTCTGTGTCGGACAGAACAGCCATGTCGAAAGATGGTCAGTCAAACGCCGGTTCTGCTCTTCCGGCATGATCATCATAAAAGAACGAAGTCCCGCTTCCACATGAGCAACCGGAACATGCAGTTTGCTTGCCGCCAACGCGCCGGCAAGCGTAGAATTAGTATCACCGTACACTAAGACCGCATCCGGCTTTTGTTCAAGAATAAGATTCTCAATCCGTTCAAGCATCAATCCTGTAGTTTTTCCATGATTACCGGAACCAACATGAAGATTAATATCAGGCTGGGGTATATCCATTTCCTCAAAGAACACATCGCTCATATTCCGGTCATAATGCTGGCCGGTATGTACCAGTGTTTCGGTAATACCTTGTGACAGGTTATTGCGTATATAGCGGCTTAATACAGCAGCTTTAATAAACTGAGGCCGGGCTCCAATAATTGTTACAATTTTCATTTTATTAAATGCCAAAACCAGCGGGCTATCAGGTATAATTTATATATAAAAGTTTTTTTCTCATTCCGATAATCATTGATAGATTTAGCAGGAAGCGCCATGATTTTTTCAAAATCATCCTTCGTAATTTCAAATTTTCTGCACAAAGTATCAATATCCTGCTGTTTACTTTGTTCGTCAGCATACAATGGTTCAGATAATTTTTTTATAGCTTCCTCTCTGGTCATTTGGCCGGCTGCAATTAAACTTGAGAAATGGGCTTTCCGCTTATCAAAACCAAACTTAACGGGCAGAATGTATTCTTGAAATATTCGTGTATAATTTGATTCCCCGTGTTTTCGGCCGTAATCTTTCCATCCAAATTGTTCGTTCATAATTTTCTTTGCTTCCTCTTTGTTATAAGTAATATAATCAAGAGTAGAAATTAATTTCGTACCACGTAATCTTTCCATAAACATCATTTCCCAGGTAGATAAAATGTGAAAAGAGAATTTCCCTTTTAGTGTTCCAAACTGTTTGTAAACAGCATTTATGTAGGTTTTGTCAAAATATCCCTGCGACCAGGCCCTGGCTAAAATAGATTCCGAAGCGAAATTATATCCTGTTAAAATGTACTTTATACCATGCTTTTTAACAGCTTGATACAATGAGCTGAAGATAAGATTATCCGTAGGAATTTCCGAATCGGGAGTTGAGGCTTTTAGAAAAGCAAGTTGTAAATCCTTGAATTCCTCCCAATCAAGAATGTCAGTATATAAATCTATATCAAGTTTTTTACATATATTTTCTATATTTTTTACGGCTAACTCCAAATTCCATCCATTATCCAGATGAATCGCCAATGGACGTAATCCCCATTTTTTAACCAAATATGCCACATAGCTGGAGTCAACACCGCCGCTTAATCCGATAATACAATTATATTGTTTGCCCTTTCCCGCTTTTTTGACATTTTCTATAAATTGATTCAATGCCGCTTCTTTTTCCTTTGGAGGCAAACCGTACGGCGGTTGTTTCAAACGCTCAATTGCGTTTGTACAGTGATTACAAATTCCGTCACTGTCAAATACGATTTCGGGATCTGTGGTGTCCATGACGCAGCGTGTACAGATTTGATAATTTTCCATTTTGTTTCTTCTCCTTTGGCTTATATTCTATTCGCTGTAAACATTTATTTTTATTAAGTCTTCTTCTCTCGGCGCGTTAATTAATACCGCTTTATGTTTTCCATAATATACATACATGCTGCCGGCGGCGGCGGCGCTCGCGCCGGCATCCAGTACTTTTTTCATGTCATAAATATCTTTCGCTCCGCCGCACGCAATAACCGGAATAGTTACAGAATTGCTAATCATTTGTACAAGTTTCAAATCATAACCCTGCATCGTACCATCATGACTAATCGAATTAAGTAAAATCTCTCCCGCGCCTAGTTCTTGCGCAATTTCAGCCATTACCCTCGGTGATTCTTTTACTTTTTCTCCGCCATCCAAAATATAGCAATCATGCTTCCCCATAAGTCCGCTTTTTACGTCTATAGAAACTACTATGCTTTGGCTGCCTGCTATTTTAGCCGCGTCCTTTATTAATTCATTGTTTTTATAAAATCCTGTATTAATTATAACTTTTTCAAATCCGAGCTGAAGTATTTTTTGAACTTGCTCTATACTTGTAATGCCGCCGCCATAACTAAGGGGCATAAACGCTTCTGAAGCAATAAGCCGCAAATAGTCAAAATTAGGGCCTCTTTGTTCCCTGGATGCATTTATATCCAAAAGACAAAGCTCGTCTACACCCTTATCATTAAATATTTTAACAGTATTAATAGGGTCCCCCAAATAACGAGGATCCTGAAAATGTATCGTCTTTACAAGCCTTTTCCCACTTAAAAGCAATGTTGGTATTAGTCTGGGCCTGTGATACATTTTTAGCACTCTTCCGCGAAATTTTTCAACAACCGCATTCCAAACGAATGGCTTTTTTCCGGATGAAATTGAACTCCAAAAATATTTTCGCAATATACGGCGGCGGTAAATTCATAACCATATTCACAGGTCATCAAAATATTTCCTGGATAATCACATTTTGCATGATACGAGTGTACAAAATAATAGCGTTCGTTGTCCGGAAGTGACTTTGTCAAAGCCGTTGCTGCCTGTGTTTTTATCTGATTCCATCCCATGTGCGGGATTTTTAAATTTAATTCCGGCGGGAATGAAAACCGTATATTGTCAAAGGGAATATACCCCAATCCGGGTAAAGTACCTTCCTCACTTTTTCGTCCCAACATCTGCATTCCCAAACAAATACCTAAAAGCGGTTTCTTTTTTTCTGTTACCTGATTTTTTAGTACTTCAATTAAATTATAATTTTGTAAAGCTTTCATTCCAGCGTCAAATGCTCCAACACCCGGAAGTACAATTTTATCCGCTCTTTCTATTTCTTTATGGTCATTTGCTAAACTAGCTTGTACTCCTATTTTTTTAAACATGTTTAATATAGAGCCAACATTACCCATACCGTAATCTAAAATGACGATCATATTCTTTCTTTACTTTTAATCTAACTATTTTTTCATCTTCATTCTTTTTACATTTATATTTCAAACATTCAAATATCGCTTTGAATATTTTTCAAAATGTCTCTTTTTTATATATCCGCAATATTCGTATTTACTTTTATGTTCAACACACTCATCTTTGTTTAAAATTTTAATAATTTTTGCAGGATTGCCTCCAATAACACAATACCCATCGGTAAAAGACTTTGCCACAATTGCACCGGCAGCAACAACTGTATAATCACCCAAAACAACTCCAGGCAAGATTATGGCACCCATACCCAACCAACAGTATTTGCCTATCTTTACGCTTTTTACAACATGCTTTCTATTGTCCGTTAACTCATGATTAGCACTAATAATACCAACATTAGGAGCAATTTGTGTGTAATCTCCTATTTCAATTTTTCCAATACCTTGTATATAGCAACCATGAGAATATCCCGGAGAAACTTCTACTCCTGCAATTATGTTACGAATACCCGTTACGGTGCTGGATTTATGTATTGGCCAATATGCTTCATAGTTTATCCCAAATACTTTTTGTCGAATCCACATTGAAAACATAATCGGAGTTTGTGTATTTCTTGTTTCATAAAACATTCTAAGAAAGAAAATATACTTACAAACCACACCATAAAATATTTTTTGCCAAACCAACTTTAGCAATATTCGCAAATGATATTTTCTAATCTCTATCATACTCATTTCTCAATAAATAATCATAATAAATTTATATTCTTCTTAGACAACGCGTATGACCGACAGAAATAGTATATATAAATTCCTACATAACAAAGTGAATAAAACAAAAGCGTTACATTTACATTTTGAAACCAGATATATCCACAATAAAAGCTAACAACTATCAATATTAACATTAATACATGCAAAACAAAATCTTCTTTTTGTTTACCATTGATGTAATATATGTAAGTCAATGGACTAACTGTAAATTTAAAAAAAAACATAGGTGTCATGATTCTGGTGAAAACACCTGCTCCCCTCCAAATCTCCCCAAATACAAAAGCGAAAATATCCGGAGCGAAAATAAACAATATAGTAAACGGAATTATGGAAAGTAAAAATAAGCCTTTGAACGTTTGGAAAAAAACTTTTGAACAGTTCCCTTTTTGGGTATATTCATCAATAGCACGTTGTTTAAATACCTCTCCGACAGAAGACGAAACAAAACTGACAGGCATTGCTAATAGTTTATTTGAAAAAGCAAATTGTCCGGTTTGTGCAGCACCAACTAATCTTGTAAGAATAAAAATAGGAAGTTGCATCAAGAAGATATTCAATAGATCTGCAAATGAAGTGTATGTTAAAAAACGCTTGTATTTAATTCCGAGTTCTTTCACCCTGCTAAAAGATAAACTGTCGAATAATCTCCCATACAAATCTGAAGTAGAAAAAAACAAGTATATAAAAGAACAAAACTGTCCAAAAACGAACCCTACTAACAACAAAAGAGGAGTAACTTTAAAGATGAACGCCAATGTAATCTGAGATATAATAGTAACACCAGCAGATATTACTCGTCCTTTAGATATTACTTTATAGCGCTTATTCCTATTATTCCAGTAGGAAAAAGAACTCATAACTCCTGTAAAAAATACGTAGAGAGGCAATAAAATACAAATGCTCTTAATATTTTCCAAAGGAGAGACATGAAATCCAAAAATGGCGATAACAAGAACAACTAATGAAATGAGAGATATTGAAACTGTAACAAGAATTGACATAATAACAACCCCTTTTGCATTATGTGTCTCTTTTTCAAGCATTATTCCGTGATTGTATTGTGACGCGACAATAGCGGCAGCACAAACACCAATGGACATAGCAAAAGCATATATACCAAAATCGTCTGGAGTATACAATCTCGACAAAATTGGGTATAATAATATAGGGAGAGCTTGGGCTATAACTGTTCCTGAAAAAACGACGGCTATGTTTTTAATATATTCAGACTTTACTTTCATTTTCCTTATTTAGTGATGCACATTATAGGCTTTTATTATAAATCGGGATCGTAACACCAGATATCATTCAATTCAAATCCTGCTATAAGCCACAATTTTCCTTTGAAAGATACGAGCCCTGTCGCATGTCTCTTAGGAAAGAAGCAATGTTTAATTTGGTACCATGTTCTGCCATCGGAGGAAGTCCATATTTGATTCGAGGTGTTTTCCCCATTTAAAGTCCCCGTAGCAACGAATAGCTTACCATTATGAACAGCAATACTATTGTAAGCGGTTTTCCCCCAAGGTGTATTCGTATTATAACTATACCAATCTTTTCCATTTGAGGAAGCCCAGACATCATTGTATTCAAGAGAAATATTTCCTATATTTATACCGCCACTTACTATGTAAAGGATATCATTTAATGTCGCAAATCCAGCAACCAATCCACGGGGAGATAGTTGAGAAAAAGATTTTTCTTGCATCCAATTAATACCATCATCTGAAGACCAAATATCATTAAACACACCGGAGCCAACACCATTTCTTATATAGTTTCCCGTTTCGTCCCACCAGTTTAATCCTCCAATGACATAAATTTTATTCTTAAACTCACCCACATAAGGCCAATACCTTCTTCCCCACGCAGAAATAATTGATGTATTATTAACAAATATCCAATTAACACCATCTAAAGTATTCCATATTTCATCACCGTCTCTTCCTGCTCCAAAAGCCCAGATTAGATTATTAAACTTTACAAAAGAAATATAGTTTTTGAACTCTACACTTTCCTGCCAAGGAACTTCATTTAAAATTTTCGTCCATGTTTCACCATCCTCTGTAGCCCAGATTTCTCTGGAATACACCGGATAGACAAAAGTCCCTATCCATCCACGAAGCATGAATAATTTTCCATTTAATTCAATCAAAGCAATATCATCCCTTGCACTAAACGGCCCATTCCCAACCTTCCTCCAAGGACTCCTCTTCACCGTTACCAAATAATTCTTCACTGTCCCGTCACTCGCGGTCACAGTATATATCTGCGGACTGGTAAAATTAACAAACGCGCCGCTACCGGGACTGACCGTTGCCCTGTTGGAAACAACAATATTTGCTTTTATATTGGTAACATCGGTTTCATAGGGAACATAAATATAAAGATAGTCTCCTTCCCGCTCAAAAATTTGTTCAGTACCAACAAGCGTAAAACTAATAATCTCATTACGGCGGCTGAGTTCTTTGCTAACCGTTACGGTAAACGTTATTTCACTGCCGTCATGCGCGGTTATTGTGTACAGTACCGGATCGGTGAAGTCAACAATGGCGCCTGACGCCGGGGAAACCGCGGCGTTCGGTGAAACAACAACGACGGGAATAAGCCTTGTTATATCTACAAATTCATATACCCCCACTGTTACATTACCAATGTCATCAATTGTTATATCACTTGTATTATTAGGTATTGTAAATGATAACAGCTTCTTCTCATTACTCAGTACAATTTCAATTGTTACTGTAAATTCTGTACTGCTTCCGTCCTGCGCGGTTATTGTGTACTGCACTGGGTTTGTGAAGTCAATAGTAGTACCTGACGCCGGAGAGACAACGGCATTAGGGGAAACTCTTACAACGGGAACCAGTCTTGCAATGTCCACTAACTCATAGACCTTTACCGTCACATTACCCTCGACGTCGGTCATTGCGCTGCTTTCTTTGTTGGGTATTACAAAGGAAAGTAAATCCTTATCACCGCTCAACACAATTTCAACCGTTACCGTAACGTTTTTGCTGCTTCCGTCCTGCGCCGTAATTGTATACTGTACAGGGTTTGTGAAGTCAACTGTTGTACCTGATGACGGAGAGACGATGGCATTCGGGGAAACTCTTACCACGGGAACAAGTCTCGTAATGTCCGCTAACTCGTATACCTTTACCGTTATATTGCCTTCCGTGTCAGTCATTACGCTGCTTTCTTTATTGGGTATTGAAAATGACAGCAGTTCTTTTTCATCGCTCAGCGAAATTTTAACCGTCACCGTAAATGTTATACTGCTGCCGTCCTGCGCCGTAATCTTATAAAGCACTGGGTCTGTGAAGTCAACGATGGTACCCGATGCCGGAGAGACAACGGCATTTGGCGAAACTCTTATAACAGGAACCAGTTTTGTAACATCTACCGATTCGTATATCGTGACTGTTACATTGCCTTCAGCGTCAGTTATAACGCTGCTTGCTTTGTTTGGTATGACAAAAAGTAATAGCTCTTTTTCGCTGCTCAGCGGAATATTTTCTTCAACGGGACATTGAATAAAAGCAAAAATGCTTGCAAGAATAAAAATAGCTATTATCAAACTTTTCATTTGTTATACCCCATTCTTATCCACTTTCCCCTGCACGCGCGCCGGGTTCCCATACGCCAGCGCGTAAGCAGGTATGTCCTTCGTTACCACACTGCCCGCCCCAATCAGCGCGTACTCCCCAATGGTAACACCGCACACTATTGTCGCGTTTGCGCCGATGGACGCGCCTTTTTTCACTACGGTTTTTTTATACTCGTGTTTCCGCTCAACAAAGGCCCGCGGGTTTATCACATTGGTAAACACGCAGGAAGGCCCGCAAAAAACATCGTCTTCTATAATTACATCATCGTAGACCGAAACATTGTTCTGTATTTTTACCCCGTCGCCGATAACGGCGCGGGAACCTATGTTTACATTTTGCCCTAACGAACAGTTTTTCCCTATTTTCGCACCGGACATAATGTGGGAAAAATGCCATATCTTTGTACCTTCGCCAATTTCCGCGCCTTCGTCTACATAGCTGGATTCGTGTATAAAATACTTTTTATCGCTCATTTCCGGTAAAATTCATTTATTTTTTCACATACAAAAGAAACTTCATTTTCTGTTAATTCAGGAAACATTGGCAGCGCAAGTACCGTTTCACATAACTGTTCCGCCGCCGGAAAATCTCCTTTTTTGTATCCCAGGTATTCAAAACATTTCTGTAAATGAAGCGGTACGGGGTAATAAATTGATGTACCTATTTCTTTCGACCTTAAATATTCGTCTAACGCATCGCGTTTTTCCGCTTTTATGCAGAATACATAGTTTACTTCTTTGCTGCCGTCTTTAACAACCGGCAGCTTGATTTCAGAAACATCTTTCAGCATCTCCCTGTATTGGGCGGCGCGTCCTGCCCGCTTTTGAATTGCATTGTCAATGCGGAACAGTTTAACATTCAGTATAGCAGCCTGCAATGTATCCAGCCTGGAATTATAGCCGATATAATCATGATGGTATTTTTTAGTCGAACCATGCGTCCGGTAACTTTTCGCTTTTTGATACAGTTCTTCTTTATTGGTAACAATCATGCCGCCGTCGCCGTATCCGCCGAGAGTCTTGGTCGGGAAAAATGAAAATACGCCGAAATCGCCGATAAGCCCGGCGTGTCTGTATTCGCCGTTATACATTGTCTTCATACCGAACGCTTCAGCGGCATCTTCCAGTACAGTTAGGTGATATTTTTGCGCGAGTTCCATGCAGGCTGTCATATCCGCAGTCTGTAAAAAAAGATGTACCGGCAGTATTCCCCTTGTTTTATCGGTGATTCTGTTTTCGGCATCCTTCATATTCATGCAGAAGGTGTCTTCATCCACGTCGCAGAATACCGGCTTTCCGTTGAGACGGGCTATGCAGGATGCCGAGGCAAAAAAGGTAAAAACAGGCGTGAGAATTTCAGCGCCGTGTTTGTAGCCTAAAATATCGGAAGCGATTAACAAAGCGTCGCTGCCATTAGCGACGCCTACAGAGTATTTTGCGCCGGTATATTTGCAGATCGCCTCTTCAAAGTCCTGTACCTGTTTTCCAAGTATAAAAGCGCCTGATGCGATAACATCCGCGATAGCATTGTCAAATTCCGCTTTGTAGAGTCTGTATTCGCGTGCAGCATCGTAAAAAGGTACTTTCATTGATCAAAATATTTTTTCATTTCAAGAGTGGAAAAATCACAAGGAAGATCAACCGGCTTGCCTGTTTTTTGGGATTTATAGATCGCGAGAATTATTTCCAGCGCCTTTCTGCCGCTCTCTCCGGAAATAATCGGTTCTCTGTTTTCTTCGATAGCTTCAACAAAATCCTTAAACAGAGCGGTGTGCCCAAAACCATAAACAGTAGGCGGATCTTTTTCATTAGGATTTAACACTTTCTCTTCATGGTCTCCGATAATGTCTGCATCAGCAAAACGCCAGACATCTATTCTGTTTACAGCAAGACCGCCTACTACCACTGATCCTTTTTCACCAAAAATGGAAAGTGTCTCGTTTATGTTTGTTGGATATACGTCAGCGCTTCCCTCAATGATCCCGATCGCTCCGCTTTTGAACTCAACTATAGCCGCGCCGAAATCTTCAGCTTCTATGGGACGCATAAAACGCCGTGTCTGTGCTTGTACTCTCACTGCATCTTCGCCCATCATCCACTGAAGAAGATCAATACCGTGGGTACATTGATTCATCAGCGTCCCGCCGTCCTGTTCCCATGTTCCGCGCCAGGGAGCTTCCGCATAATAGGCCGCATTACGGTTCCAGCGGATTTGAATAGTACCGTGCAAAAGCCTGCCGAAACGCCCCGCTTCAAGCGCAGAACGCAGTCTCTGAATTGGCGCGTTAAATCTGTTTTGAAAACACACTGCAAGCTTACGGTTGTTTTTTTTCGCGGTGTTAATCATATCATCCGCGTCTTTTGTTGAAAGCGCCATCGGCTTCTCACAGATAACATGGCATCCCGCTTCAAGACAGTTTTTCGCTATCTCAAGATGTTTTCCGGATTCTGCCGCTATGGTAACGATATCAGGTTTTTGTTTGGACAACATTTCCCGGTAATCAGTATAAATATTTATGTTTGCGGCAGGAATTTCTTTCCTGTATTCTCTTTCTTTTTCCTCAGCCCGGGATATTACAGGATCACATATCCCTATTAAATTTAATTGATCGGCATTATCAACAAAACCTTCAATATGCTTGAAACTGATTCTGCCGCAGCCGATAAGCGCTATTGTATACACTTTTTCACCTTATAACTGTTATTATTTAAAATGGCAATCTGAAATATTTAATTTAATCAATATCAATATATAAGATACGCCGTCTCAAAACCGGACATTATATCACCTCTGCCCGTAGTTCTTCTCGACCCACTTCTGATACTCGCCTGAGCGTATGCCCTGTACCCATTGCGGATTCGCAAGATACCAGTCAACGGTGCGGGAAAGGCCTTCCTCAAAACTGACGGTCTGTTTCCAGCCGAGACAGCGTTTTATCTTTGAGCAGTCAATCGCGTAACGGCGGTCGTGGCCGGGCCTGTCTTTGACAAAGTTTATCGTCGCCCTGATTTTGTCCGCATCTATTTTCGCTTTTACAGCGACAATGTCGATTAACACATTGAGGAGTTTGATGTTCTCCCACTCGTTCTCGCCGCCGATGTTGTATGTCTCCCCCGCGGTTCCTTTTCTCATGATGTCCCAAACGGCCGAATTATGATCCTCCACATACAGCCAGTCGCGGATATTTTTACCGTCGCCGTAGACGGGCAGCGGTTTACCTTCCAGCATATTAAGGATCATGAGCGGGATGAGTTTTTCCGGAAACTGATACGGGCCGTAATTGTTTGAGCAATTTGAAAGGGTGACGGGAAGGCCGTATGTATGGCTGTACGCCAAAGCCAGGTGATCGCTTCCCGCCTTGCTCGCGGAATAGGGAGAGCGCGGGTCGTAGGCAGTTGTCTCCGTAAAATAGCCGGTCTCTCCAAGAGAGCCGTATACTTCGTCCGTGCTTATGTGGTGAAACAAAACGTCTTCGCGTAATCTGCCGTTGTCCTTCCATGCGTTACGCGCAACGTCAAGGAGCGTGAATGTTCCCATAACATTTGTTTTTACAAAAGCTTCCGGCCCGTGAATGGAACGGTCTACATGGCTTTCCGCTGCGAAGTGCGCCACGGTGTCTATGTCATATTTTTTAAACAGCGACTCAACAAAATCGCGGCTGCAAATATCACCCTGCTCGAAAAAATAGCGTGCTTTTTCACCGGATGCACAGGGGCCGTATTGTGTTTCAATATCCGCAAGGCTTGTTCTGTTGCCGGCGTATGTAAGCGCGTCAAGATTGACGATTCTGCCGTTAAAACTTTCCGCTTTTTCAAGAAGGAAGCGGATAAAGTTGCAGCCGATAAAGCCCGCGCCGCCTGTTACCAGTATGTTTTTCAGGACGCGCATATTTTTAAATACTCCTTCAAACTTTCATCCCAAACCGGAATATCAATTTCCAGCGAGGTTTTTATTTTACTTTTATCCAGCACCGAATACGCGGGCCGTTTTACCTTCGCGGGATATTCGCCGCTCGCGCATGGTCTTACGTCACAGTCTTTTTTTATAAGACCCAATTCCCTGCCCTGTCTGTAAGTCTCTTTTGCGAAATCAAACCATGTAATGTTCCCTTCATCTGTAAAATGATAAATACCGAAAGGAACATTTTTTCCGCCGTCAACAGTTTTTATCAATGTCAACATCACCGAAGCCAGATCAAACGCCCATGTCGGGCTTCCTCTTTGGTCGTCAACGATTTTAACTTCGTCCCTCTCGTTCATCAGACGCAGCATTGTGTTGACAAAATTGCCGCCGTGTTTTCCGTACAGCCACGCGGTACGGATTATGAAAGAATGGGGATTTCTTTCCGTTATCTGAAACTCGCCGTCCTTCTTGGTCAGGCCGTAAACGCCGATGGGATTAGTCGCGTCATCTTCGCGGTAAGGGCGCGGCGTCCCTCCTTCGGCTATCCCCTTCCCGTCAAACACATAATCCGTGGAAATGTGAATTAAGTTCGCTCCCTTGTTTCTTGCGCATAACGCAACGTTCGCGGCGCCCAATGTGTTAATGCTTCGGCAGACGTCAATATCGTCTTCTGCCTTGTCTACAGCGGTGTAGGCGGCGCAGTTTACAATCCATGTTATCTGCAACCCCTCAGCTTTTTTTTCAAGCGCACAAAGGCTTGTAATATCGACATCACGATCTGTTTCGGTAAACCTGACGCCTGATTTTTCCATCAGCAGGGAAAGTTCCGTTCCCAGCATGCCTTTGTTTCCGATAAGCCAGATCACCTTACGCCTCCAGCACGCGCAAGGGCGGCAGTTTTAAATCTTTACCTGAAAGGACGTATTCCATCCCCAAATCGGGCCAAATTACGCCGATATCGGGGTCATTCCAGATGATTCCGCCTTCGTCTTGCGGATAATAAAAATCGGTGCACTTGTAGGAAAAAACGGCAGTTTCAGATAACACAAGAAAGCCGTGGGCGAAACCTTCGGGAATGAAAAGCTGATTTTTCTTTTCGCC
>JGI24698J34947_10000139_pt1 | contig 27170 bp, 19 predicted proteins | sample TergutMp193P3_FD_34947 | JGI IMG/M metagenome (IMG submission 34947) | reverse complement strand
CCGATAGCCGATAGCCGATAGCCGATAGCCGATAGCCGATAGCCGATAGCCGATAGCCGATAGCCGATAGCCGATAGCCGATAGCCGATAGCCGAATGGGGAGTTCTGTCTAAAATCACGGGGAAATCACCACAAAAGAAAAGAGGGGAGAGGAAAGAAACTGTTAAAACGGCTGTTTTCATTGTTAGGGTATTTTTTCACATTTTGAGGGGTTTGGCAAGAGAAAAGAAAAGAAATAACCACGGGAACAAGTAAACGCGCCCAACGGGCGTAGATGATTAATTTCTCCCTCGCCGTACTATTCACATCAAATAATATAATTTACATTTAAACCAATGAAGGATTATCCGAAAAACATAAATGATTCCGGACTTGACAGGGAAGAACGCCTTGCCTCCTTAAGAGCGTGGGAAAAAACGGAAAAAGATAAGGGTTTACCGAAAAGTTCCGGGGAGATAAACAACCACATCCATACCATTTACAGCTTCAGCCCATATACCCCGGCAATGGCGGCATTGCTTGCAAGGGACTCATGCCTTGGAGCGGCGGGTTCCGTGGATCACGATTCCGCCGCCGCGGCTCTGGAGATGCTTGAAGCCTGCGCTGTTGTCGGCATCGGCGGCTGCGTGGGTTTTGAAATGCGGGTCAGCTTCAAAACAGGGGCGGACGGGAACATTAGCCCATTTGCCGCAAGGAAATTAAACAACCCCGATTCGGAGGGTTTTGCGTATATGACAGTCCAGGGCATACCAAAGCCCGCCCTGCCCGCCGCCGCGGAATTCCTGAAACCCGTCAGGGAACAGCGGCTAAAGAGGACGCAGGCCATGACGGTTTCAGCTAACGTTATGCTGAAAGAGGCGGGGTTAGCTGAAATTGATTTTCAGCGGGATATAATTGAAAAGTCAAAATACTCAGAGGGCGGGGAAATTACGGAACGTCATCTGCTTGCGGCGGCGGCTGAAAAAATTATTTTGAAATACGGAAAAGGACAGGAACTTTTGCGGGCGCTTGGGGCAAAGCTGAATATTGACGTTCCGGCAAAACAGGGCGCGTTGCTTACGGATCAAAATAACCCCCATTACCTTTTTGATCTTTTGGGGGTTCTTAAACAGGATTTTTTGCAGAGAATTTTTATACAGCCTGATGAAAGGGAATGTATCCCGGCACAGCGCGTAATATCGTTTGCCGAATCAATAGGAGCAATACCGGCATACGCCTATCTGGGCGATGTCGCGGAATCTCCCACAGGAGACAAGCGCGCGGAAAAATTTGAGGATGATTTTATTGAGGAACTGTTCGCCGAACTTTCCCGCCTTGGATACCGCGCCGTTACCTACATGCCCCCGCGCAACACTGCCGAACAGCTTGGCAATTTACGGCGGCTTTCGGGCGAATGGGGCTTTATGGAAATTTCAGGCGTTGACATCAACAACTCGCGCCAGTCTTTCAACTGCCCCGAAGTTTTAAGGGACGAGTTCCGTCATCTACTGGATACAACATGGGCGTTGATCGCCCATGAACGGCTTGCCACTATTGATAAACGTTTCGGACTTTACTCAAAAGAAAACCCGCTCGCGTCGATGAATCTTGCACAGCGGTTAGCCGCGTACGCCGCTTTCGGGAAAAGGCTTGATCTTCATCATCCAGATGAATCCGCCGCCGCAATAACGGCGGAAATAGAAAAGGGGAGGTTTGTATGAAATCATACCGCGCCGCCGCCCTTGTAAGAGGGCTTTGTATTGAGCTAACGGGAAAACCGCAAACAGTGGTTTCTCAAAAGTGGGAAGGGGGAGCTTGCCCCGCTTCCGCGTTGAAACTGGAAGCAGGTTCCTGTGAAAGCGAAGAATCCGCTGCCGCTTTTGTACGCGCCGCCTATGAAGAATGGAAAAAGTCAAACTCTTCCTTGCTCCCGTCCTGCGCGGTATTGACAGATAACGGTGGACTGGAGACTGTGTTCTGGATAGACAACGACATTGATTCTGCCCGCAAACGGCTAACGGAAAAAAACGATTCGCCGGGAAAAGAAACGCCTGCCGTAACAGGGGAATTCGTCAGCACGGCGGAACGGGCCGACGTGGTGAAGAACCGCGTCGCCATCGTTACAGGCGGCGCTCAGGGCATAGGAGAGGAAATTGTGCGAAACCTCGCCGCCGCGGGAGCCTTGGTTTTTATCGCCGACCTTAATTTTGAAGGAGCGCAAAAGTTAGCGGACAATATTAACTCAACTGAAGGACGAACCGCCGCCCTCGCGCTTGAGGTAAATGTATCAAGCGAAGAATCCGTTGAGTCAATGTTTGAAACCGTGGCAAATACAGCGGGCGGCTTTGATCTCTGTATCAGCAACGCGGGAGTGCTAAAGGCTGGCAGTGTTTTGGAACAGGAACTTTCGGATTTTAAATTCGTTACAGACATCAATTACACAGCTTTCTTTCTTGTCAGCAAATACGCGGGAAGGCTTTTGCGTATTCAGCACCTAACGGCTCCCAACTGGAAAACCGACATCATTCAGGTTAATTCAAAATCCGGCCTTGAAGGTTCAAACAAAAACGGCGCTTATGCAGGTGGAAAGTTCGGAGGGCTGGGGCTTGTAGCAAGTTTCGCGATGGAACTGATCGAGTACAACATCAAGGTAAACGCCGTCTGTCCGGGGAATTTTCTCGACGGCCCTCTTTGGTCCCATCCTGAAAAGGGGCTGTTTACGCAGTACTTAAGAACCGGCAAAGTTCCCGGCGCGAAAAGCATAGCCGATGTCCGCGCTTTCTACGAATCAAAAGTCCCGATGAAACGCGGCTGTACCGGCAAAGATCTGGTACGCGCAATCTACTATATAGTGGAACAACAATACGAAACGGGACAGGCCGTCCCCGTAACCGGCGGTCAGGTGATGCTGCACTGAGAATTAATAAAGTTGTTCGGAAACATCAGTTTCTGAACAAGTCCAATCTCAAATCTCAGGCGCGTGTTCCAGCAGATAGTTTTCCGCCTCTACATTCCACAGTCCGTTGTGACGCGCACAGATTTCCGCAAGACTGGCAAAGAAGGGGCTTGTCCTTCCCTTCTGCGCGAAATCGTCGATGGCGGTAAGTTCCAGTTTTTTGTGGGTGTAGATGAGTTTCTTGCCGCCGGGAATTTTATCAAGATGAATGGTGGCCTGTGCCGCCGCGTCAATGCCGCCGATGTGGGTGATCATAAAACCGGGATTGAGCTGCCCACTTGCCATCATGGCGAGTGACTCCTTCATGTCGTCGGTGTTTCCGCCGGATGTCCCCACTATATGATGTGACTCGTAATGCACGTTGTAGAAATTAAACTCAGCCGAAAACGCCGTGTCTGTCGGACCGGCAAAAAAGTTAAGGCATCCGTCGCGTCCCAATAACCTGTCTCCAAGTTCCAGTACCGGTTTGACCGGAGCGAAAACAAAAACATCGTCGTAGAGTTTTCCGCCGTTTAAGGATTTCAAATGTTCCGCCTGATCGCCTATTCCCTTTGTGTTGACATAGCTAAGTTCCACGCCGTTTTTTTTCGCCTCTTCGGGAGTTAGAAGGCTGGCGGCGCGCGCGAGGCGGCTGTCGTCAATATCGGTAACAACAAGACGGGAAGGTTTGCGTGGATTGTGAATTGCGTAATCAATAGCTCCAAGCCCCATCGGGCCGACGCCGGCAAGGAGCGCCATGGAACCGCCCTCGGCAATTCCCATTGAGTGAACATAGGAACCGGCTTTTGTGTGGTACTGCGCGTGAAACGCGCCCACAATGCAGGAAACAGGTTCGGCAAGGGAGCCCATGTAAAAATTATTTCCGTTGTAATCAAGGAGGCAGTTCATTTCCATCACTTCACCGGGGATAATAACATAGGTCGCGGCTCCTCCTATAAACTCGTAGGAATAACCCGGAGCCCAGACAGTGGCGACTCCGTTTTCATCGGGGTAGTTAAGCGCGGTCTGGATTGCGAATTTATTTCCAATCTTGAATTGACCCGCCCATTTCGCGCCCACTTTTTCGATGGTTCCGCAGAATTCATGACCTACAATCGGCTGATTTTTACCGAGATCGTGGCGTATACGTTTGTGTTTCGCGCCTTGCGTTGCCAGCTTATGAGTTGACATACAGATTGAATCGGAAATCACTTTCGCCAATATTTCATTGTCCCCTATTTCGGGAAGTTCAAATTCATCAAGCCTGAGATCGTTTACGCCGTATAGACGCACTGCCCTTGTTTTCATACATTCTCCTATTTTGTTGACACACTGGAACGAAAACGTTCTACTTCCCAATTATTTATAAAATCAATTTTGTCCGCCGTCATAAAAAGGGGCCCGCCGAAGGCTTGAGTATATACGGCAACCTTGATCGTGTCCTTAAAAAGATCCAGCGCAAGGCCTGCGGCTTTTTCACTTGCCCCGACACCGAAAATTCCAAGACTCTGAACGGCAATTATTTTCGGGTTTCTTCCGGTTTTTTTCACGTGGTCTTTCCATGCCTGTCGAATCCCATCCTCCGTTTGGACTTCGACAAACAGAGGATCGCTGCCTGAATAGACAATGTGATCCGGAGTAAACGCCGAGGACACCGGATAAAAAGAAGCGCGGTCTTTGACAAACTGAAATATTTCGCCGCCTGTCATAAAAGCAACGGTTCCTCCAAGATCCGCCAATGTTCGGGCTATGCCCAGGGCGGTGCCCACGGCTATTACGCTGTCGGCGCATTTGCGCGTTTCATCTGAAAAATCAGGCTTTCTTGTTATCATGCCGCCGATTTTCGTCATTAATTGATCGTACAGCTTTTTAATATCATCCGCGCTGTCGGCTCCAACAAAGACGCCGTGATTTTGCAGTAAAATAACCGGGGCGTATTTTCCGTGTTTCTCATAATACGCGCCCATTTCTTTTTTTACCAAGGCGGACAGTATATAGCCGGGATTGGTTGAAGGAATCCAGATCATGCCTTCGTCAAAGATCTTTTTGGCGATCTCCTCTCCCCGCTGTGAGCAGGTAAGACCGTTTGCCAATGCAGGGTGAAGGTGCGCCACAAAGGCAAAGGGCAAAATGTCATGTAACAGGGCTTCAACGCTAGGACGCTTTTGTTCTTCTCCTGTTTTTCTTGCCGCCATCATATCAGCCAAAACCGCGCTTTCCCGTTCCTTGTCTGACTCAGGATATATTTTCTCCCAAATCAGGGACAGGGCTTTCCGGTCCATTTTGACAAAAGAGGCGGCGGACGCCTCGGCCAGAGAAAAACCTGAACCCTTGACATAAAGAGTGCCGCCGTCCTTCCATGAAGTATTTCCGCCTCCTGCAAGGACATATTCAGGATCGCCGCCGTAAAAACGGGATAGTTCTATTAACGCTTGTAGACTCATTGATTATTCCCTGTTATCTTTCATTATGTGCCGCCATTGTAATCGTATAAATTTTTTGGTTTGCCAATTTCCGGTTTTAATTGGACCTTTAGCAATTTTCCCCAGGGAGGATTTGAACCCCCACAAGCAGATCCAGAGTCTGCCGTGCTACCATTACACAACCGGGGAGCGTGTCCTTTATATAGTATAAAAAACGCGGAAATATGTCAAGAAAATTTCAGTCATTGTTCGTTTTTAACAAACGGTGTTCATTCACCCATGAAGGACTTTACCGGGCTTGCCTTCAGGGATTTCATCGACAATCACGCCGTTTACCTCCGAAAAACAATACGGTAAAATAACACAGGAGGCTAACCATGAAAGTATTGTTTATCGGAGGCACCGGCACTATTTCGAGCGCGATCTCAAGGCTGGCTGTAAAAATGGGCTGGGAGCTTTACCACCTTAACCGGGGAAACCGTAGAGGCGAATTTGAAAATGTTACGCAGATTGAATGTGATGTAAGGACGGAAGATGACGGCGTAATTAAAGCGAAACTTGCCGGAGCGCTGGGTGAAGGTGAACGTTTCGATGTTGTAGCCGATTTTATCGCCTTCGTTCCAGAGCATGTTCAAAAAGATTTCAGAATTTTTAACGGTCTTTGCAAACAGTACATCTTCATCTCCTCCGCGTCCGCGTACCAGAAACCGCTTTCCTCATACCTTGTAACAGAAAGCGCTCCACTGGCAAATCCCCTGTGGCGCTACTCAAGGGACAAGATCGCCTGCGAACTGTTCCTGATGGAAAAGTACCGTGAATGTGGTTTTCCCGTAACCATTGTCCGTCCCAGCCACACATACGACGAGAGAAGCGTCCCGCTTGGGGTTCACGGCAAAAAAGGAAGTTGGCAGGTGATCAAACGAATGATCGAGGGAAGGAGCGTAATTATCCACGGCGACGGCACAAGTCTGTGGACAATTACACATAACAGTGACTTCGCCCGCGCCTTTGTGCGGCTGGCGGGTAACATTCACGCTGTAGGAGAGGCGGTACATATCACTTCCGACGAAAGCGTAACATGGAACCAGATATATCAAATTATCGCCGGCGCGTTAAACGTTGAACTAAAGGGGGTGCATGTTTCAAGCGATTTCCTTGAAGCGTGTTCCTCAGGGCTGTACGATTTCCGCGGCAGCCTTATGGGAGACAAGTCCAATTCAGTCGTCTTTGACAACGCCAAGCTGAAACGGCTGGCTCCAGATTTCTGCGCACAGGTACGCGCCGACGAAGGCATAAGGATGACCATTGCCAACGTACTCGCGCACCCTGAATTACAGCGTGAGGACGCGGAATTTGACGAATGGTGCGACAAGGTTATCGCCGCTCTGGAAACCGCCCGAAGAACGTTTTAACTAAAAGTCAGGTTTTTTTCGGGAAGCTCTTGCGGTGTTCGTGCATGGTAAGAATCGCGACCACGATAAATACTATTATCAGGAGAAATATCAGGAGCAAAAGGATCATCATATTGGCGGTGCTTATTTCCGGGGTTTCAGGAACTGCTCCCACGATGAGAACGGATTCATCCACCGGAACCCTGTTGTCGGTAAAACCTAGAACAAGACAGATAATTATCGTTAAAATCATTAAAAAAATGGCGGCAATACTGGCTATCCGAATGGCAAAATTTGATTTTTTATCAAGAGCCATATAAATCACGCCCGCCATGATACCTATACTCAATAAAATGCCAAAAAGAAGCATATATACTCCTGTTATTTTTTCGGCCTGTTTTGCCGTATTAACAAGTAAGATATTTTTACTACGAACCAACATGAACAATTACATATTGCAAATTAAACGGTTTTCGTGGTATTCTTTTAATATAACTATTAAAGAGAGGTATAAAATGGCTTATAAAATCAGCGATACCTGCGTTAATTGCGGAGCCTGCGTAGGCGAATGTCCAGTAGAGGCGATTTCCGAAAAAGACGGAATTCAATGGATCGATCCTGAAAAATGCCAGGAGTGCGGCACTTGCGTCTCATCCTGCCCGACAGAGTCAATCACGGCAGCCTAAGATTGTCAGCTGAAAGACCGGGCAAGGGTATACCCCTTGCCTTTTTTTTAATTTTTCTGTGCCTGCCTCCTTGTGAGGCACAGGACTCAATGGGTTCCAATTTCCCCGTTATAGCCCGCCTGGATTCCAGGGATATTGGTTTCAGGCAGTTTATAAACGATGTCGAAAACAACAGAAGGCTGGTTTCGAGCAGCCGCAGCCGCCCCGAGGAAGCCGCCGGCTACCTGACAATTTACCAGTACACCCCTCAGCAGAACGAAGATTTCTTTCTCATAGCCGCCCGCTGTAATATACCGCAATCGACGCTTGCCAGCCTGAACAGGCTAAGCAATCCGGGTTCGCTGGAAGTGGGGAAACCTATCCTTTTGCCCTCCTTCCCGGGCATCTACATACCTGACAACATGGAATCAGATCTGGAAAAACTCCTGGGAGCCGCAAGGCTTACGGAAAGGGAGTCTGTCGAATTAAGAATCAATATAGCGGGAAGAGCGGAAATTTTTCACTTTTTTCCTGGCGCGGATTTTTCACCTACGGAAAGAGTTTACTTCCTTAACTCGGGCTTCCGCTTCCCGCTTCAATCCTTCCGCCTGACAAGCTCATACGGTGTAAGGGAAAGCCCAATAACAGGCAATATTGTAATGCATCAGGGGATCGATCTTGCCGCTCCAGAGGGAACCGAAGTATACGCCGTGGCGGACGGCGTTGTTATTGATATCGGAGAAGACCCAATATACGGAAATTATGTGATTATCAGCCACGGAGAAAGCTGGACAAGCCTTTACGGTCATTTACAAAAGGTCGAAACAGTCTTGCGATCAAGCGTCAGATCCGGTACTCTTATAGGCAGGGTAGGATCTACGGGCCAATCCACAGGGCCGCATCTCCATTTTGAGCTGCGTCAGAATGGAAGGGCTTTGGATCCAACGGGAAGGCTTCGTCCCTGATCTGTGAGAGAACCAACCGGGTTCACGAACAAGTCAAACAGGGGCGGAATTCTTGGAAAAAAGCAGGCTGGAGCATGCCAGGGTCCGTAAGATTTTTGGTTTTTTTTCTTTTTTTTCCCATTTTCTGTTTGTACCCGGAATCTTTGCGCGTTGTCGTAGAGGGCAGTGTCGAGGTTAATCCCGATAGACCCGCCGGAAGCTCCGCCTCTCTTGGAATAGACAGCTCAATACTTATCAGCCTGGGCGGAGAAACGCGGTTTTTAAGGGGCATTGAGATCGAAATTACAGCGCCTCAGGCCTGGCTTTCGTACAGAGGATCGCTTGTCATGGCGGCGTATAACAACCTTAGCGTACGGACAGCTTCGGGCGTTGTCGATCTTGACGGCAGCCAGATCGCCTTTGAGCCCCTGCCTTCCAGACTGCAGATCGTCTACCAAATCCCCATGCGCCCGTCCCACGGCCTTCGGACAACCCCCTATATCACAGTACCGGCGGGCATTACTCCTGATGAAACATTTCCGATCCTTTTCAGACTTATGCCGGTAATAAAGGGGATTACACAGGAACTTGAAACAATGATCTTCAGCCTTACCGTCCGGCCCATCTTAAGCGATGAAGGAGCCGTAAGGCTAATCCCCCGTTACCCGCCCCAGCTTCGCGGCAGGCCCTTTACCGTCCTCATTGACGATGTATTGATCGACAACATTTCCGAAAACTATTTTCTAAGGGAAGGGGAACACCACCTTGTGATCCTTTCCGAAGACTACCGGAACGAAAGCCGCCGATTTGTCGTAGAAAGGGCAAAAATCCTCGATCTGATAATAGAATTGCAGGACCCCGCTCCATTGATAATCTTCGAAGGGCCCCAAAACGCGCTGATTTTTCTCGATAACGCCCCCATTTTGCAAACCCGCGAACCAATCGCCGTGGAGCCGGGCACACACGAAGTCAGGTTCCAAATCGGCGACTATACGGTTATCAGAACGCTGAATGTACAACGCGGAAAAACCTACCGAATCGCCCTGGAAGTTGACCTTACCATCGACGAACAGGACTGAGTGTCTTTTCCGGGATAAATTCGCTAAAGAAATAATCCACATATCACCGATATATAAAATGTCGGGGTTATAGTTCCCCTCCCAAATCACTATAATTCCGATATGCCTCAAGGGCATGGAGCTGTCCGAAAAACAATATTCGGGCAGCTCTTTTTTTACAAGGTTTATTGATAAACCGTCCAGGGCGGCAGCAGAGGGGTCTCCGCGCCAAAGACGCTGTTCGGCTGAACAGTTGACTTGAAATGTATTATTACAGTATATTTTTATTATGGGAGACGGTTTAAGACTAAACTTCGATTTTCCAACTCTTCTGAAGCTGGGGGACCTTGACATCCGCAGGATTGCGGTTGAAAAACAGTCGCTTACGGTCAAGGTTTTTTTTGATTTATTGTCAAAATTTATTGATCTCGCGCCGCAGAGTACGGAAGCCTTAACCAGAATAGTCCATCTTCAGGGCAGCAGGAATGACTTTATAATTTTAGCCGAGATGAAAGTCCTGCTGGAAGAAATAGGCTATAACAAACTTATTCCTGTCATTGGCGGTATTCTCAGCGCGGGCGAAAAAGGCAATATGGAATTTGCAGCCGATTGCGCAAAGCGGGTTTTGAATGATTTTAAAAGGCTCCACACGCGGACTGAGACCGCGATAAAAACAGGCGCATCGGAAGAGCTTAGCGCTGCGGATACGCATGATGTAATATACAGCTTTATGTCCTACTCCCGTAATTATGGCGTAACGGCCAGAGGACTGCCCTTAAGGGAAGTTCTGGAACAGGTTGACTATGAAGAATCTTCACGCAAGATGCGCGTCCTTGCCGTTGACGATTCCCCCACTATGCTAAAAAGTATAATTTCCACATTGAAAGACCAATACAAGGTATTTACGCTGTCTAACCCAATGCAGGTTGAAAGGTTTTTAAAGCAGATAACGCCTGAATTATTTTTGCTAGATTATAAAATGCCGGATCTAAACGGGTTTGAACTTATCCCGATTATAAGAAGTTTCGATGAACATAAGGATACTCCCATTATTTTTTTGACATCCATGGGAACAATCGATCTTGTATCGACTGCCGCCATGCTCGGAGCCTGTGATTTTTTGGTAAAACCGTTTGACCCGTATACTTTGCACGATAAAATAGCGAAACATATTGTCAGAAAAAAATCATTTTAAAAATGTTCCCTCAAAAAATTTTAGCTCTGCAGGAGGGACTGCATCATTTTTATCGCGCCTTCGTAATCCATCATCAGCACTGCGTCTTTTATACGCTCTATTTCATTCTTCAGCGTACCGCCCGGGTTAAGCTCGTTCAGGCTTTCTATCCCTTCGTCAATAGCCAGAAAGTCCGTTTCATTTAAAGCGGCTGTCAGTCCCCTAAAAATAGACGGCAATTGAGGCGGTATTACAATTGGCTCCAGGCTTTGGTTTTTTTTATCAAAGGCTTGCCCAAGGCCGCGTCCCAAACTGTTGAGTCCTCTTAAAAAGGGCTGTAAATTTGAAGCGCAAAAACTTAAGTCCTCCTTGTCAGACGCGACCTCAAGATCGTATGCCTGGCGGGAAAGTTCCATCGCGCCTACGAAGTTCAGCGCGCCCTTCATACCGTGTACCGTTATGGAAAAGTTATGCATATCGCCTGCTTCAAGGAAATTGTTCAGCTTCCTGTCGCAGCTTTCAATTTCGTTTACAAGCAGCCTAAGCGACGTTTCGTAAGTTTCCCATTCCGGGATTCTTTGCAGGCCTGTCTGTACGGAAAGACCCTCTATTTGCTCAACGCTTCTGCGGAATTCATCCTGCGTACTGTCTTCGCCTTCACCGCCGGAATCATCCGTTTCTATCGGCGCTTTTGTAATTTTTTCGGCGGGTATCCACTTTTCCAGTGTTTTGAAAAACAGGGCTTTGTTGACAGGCTTTGTCAGCCAATCGTTCATGCCGGCGGCAAAAAACTCTTTCTTTGCGTCCGCGACGGCGTTTGCGGTAAGCGCTATAATTGTCGCGTTTATGCCCTTTTCACGAATGATCTTGGTAGCTTCTACTCCGTCCATTCCCGGCATCATGTGATCCATAAACACAATGTCATACTGTTTTTGACTAACCATCTCTATCGCCTGTTGGCCGGACATGGCTGTGTCAGCTGTTATTTTGCAGAGCTTTAGAAGCCCGCACGCGACATTCAGATTCACGGCATTATCATCTACAACCAGGATCTTCGCGTCCTGTGCGTATATTTTATAGTCATTGTCACCGGTCTGGTAAATCAGCGCTTCGTCACCCAAAACTTTCGGGATGGTAATATGAAATGTCGTACCCTCGCCGTACACGCTTTCTACCGTTATACATCCGCCCATCATTTCTATCACCGATTTGCTGATGGCAAGGCCCAGCCCGGTTCCTTCCTTACTGCGATTTTTCTGCATATCAGTCTGGGTGAAAGCGTCAAAAAGCAGCGGAATATCTTCTTCCCGTATGCCTATGCCGGTATCGCTGACATGAAAATTAATATTTGCATCCGTGACGCTTATGGTCAAAATTACTTGTCCCTTGTCTGTAAATTTAACCGCGTTGTTAAGAATGTTAAGAAGCGCCTGCCGCAGACGGATATCGTCACCATACAGACATTTGGGTATTTCGCCCTCTGTAACCATATTAAAGTCTATACCCTTGTTACCTGCCAAAAAGTGTATCATCGATTCGATATTATCAATCACCAAATGAAAATCATAATGTCCTGGTACAAGGCTCAATTTGCCGGCCTGTACTTTTGAATAATCCAGAATGTCATTGATAATACCCATTAAAAAAGTGGCGGACGTGTGAATGTTCTGAACAAAGTGAAGCTGATCGCCGTCCAATTTTTTTCCCGCAAGCAGAAGTTCCGACATGCCGATAATCGCGTTCATAGGAGTGCGGATTTCATGCGACATATTCGCCAGAAACAGACTCTTTGCTTCGGATGCGGCCTGCGCGGCCTCTTTTTGAAGTTCCAGCAGTTCCAGCTTCTGGTTTAACTCAATGCTCTCCATCATTCTTTGTTCGTTAGCCTTGATTTCACGCAAATCACGGGAGTAGGACATGTAATGGTAGGTATCCTTCCATTGAATTCGTATAAGCGTAACTTCTGCCGGAAGCGGCTTTCCTTCGGCTGTCGTAAACATCCATTCAAAACTGTCTATAGAACCCTCTTCAAAGAGTTTGCGGGTAATGAGGGCGACCCTTTCAAGGCTTTTGGAACCGTCAGGCTGATATTCGGGAAAAAACTCAAGGAATCTCCGCATAAAGTCAGTTTTATCGGGAACCCCGAATATGTTAAGAGCTTCCTTATTGCAGTCTATTACATTGCTGTTTTCATCATGCAAAATACAGATCATCGGAGTGCTGTCCAGCATCATCTTGATGCGCTTGTCATCTTCCCATGTATCGTCATTGATTGCCTTTATGCTTGTCAGGTCATGATAGTATAAAAGCAAACGATAACCGTATGGCAATGAAATACGGGTGGCCGTTATCTCAAAATCAATGCGCTTCCCGTTGTTTTTCATTAGCTGCAAACCGATCCGCGAAGAGCCGTTGTCCAAAGCGCCGCGAATCAAGTTTTGTACCAGACGTTCGGTTTCCGTTCCGTCGCTCTGGTACTCCGGCTGAATCTCCATCAGGAAAATATTGAACTCTTCAGGCGCAAGATCCACGGGGGCGCAAAAAATTTCGGCTATTTCACTGTTATAGGCAACCACGTTGCCTTTTTCGTCCCATATCACGGCGGGCATCTTGGCCAGAGACAGCATATCATCAAGACGCCGCTGCGCTTCCGCCTGACGCATATCTGTAACATCATGTAAAATATACACTATACCGTCAAATTGACCGTCATCGTCCGTCATCCGTTTTAGGGTTATCCGGTATAAACGTTGTCCCTCCGCCGGCCAGTTGATAACATCATCTACGATGATTGATCCTTCCCCCTGCCTGATACCCGAAAACCGAAGCGAGCTGCGCTTGACAAAATCCTGATCCGGAAATATTTCGTGGACGCTGTCCAGGTGTTTACCTGTAATTTCGCTTAAACTCTCAAGTTTCATCAGGCGTATAATGTTGTCACTGCAGGAAACAACTTTCATTTCACGATCAAACAGCACAAACATATCTTCAGTGCTGTCGATAATCAACTTTATGTATTTATCCAGTTTCAGCAATCCTTGCGTACTGTCTTCCGCCTGTTTTTCCGCCACATGGATGTTTTCATTACGCGCACTTACCGGCATATTTATTCTTTACCTGCCTCACTTGCTTCTTTTATGACAACAGACAGGCTTATAAACATATCTGTTAAATCAGGATCGAATTGCGTACCGCGCCCGTCTGAAATAATCCGCATCGCCTCTTCGTGTGAAAACGCTTTTTTATAGGGACGGTCCGAAACCAGCGCGTCGTACACATCGGCAAGAGCCATCATGCGCGCCTGTAGTGGAATTTCACTGCCTTTCAAATGCTGCGGGTAGCCGGTTCCATCCCATCTTTCGTGATGCGAATACGCGAGAGTTTTCGCGTAATCCAAAAAAGTCTGGTTGGGAACCTTGTCCTGCAGGCTTTCGATCAGCATTTTTCCGTATAAGGCGTGAAGCTTCATGTTGTCAAATTCATCATTGGTAAGACGCCCTTTTTTCAGCAGAATATCATCGCGTATTTTTATTTTACCCACATCATGCAGGGACGCCGATTTCAAAAACGCGTCAATGTCCCATGCTGTCGGCTCCGCCGCGTAGAGTTCCCTTTTCCTCATTTCGCTTAACAGTATTTCCAGGTATTTCTGAACCCGTTCCACATGATGGCCTGTTTCCTCGTCCCGAAACTCAACCATCTCCGCTGTCCATACAATGATCGCGTTTTGAAGCATGGTTATGTCGTTTGTCCGTTCCTTAACCATTGCGATAAGGTTTTCATTAAACCCGCGCAGTTCATTTTTTTGCGATTGCAAAAGCAGGTGCAGTTCTATCCGCTTGTGCAAAAGAGAGGGCGAAAAGGGCTTGGCTATGTAATCCACCGCGCCGAGAGAAAGCCCCAAAAACTCATTCTCGGGCTCGCCTTTTCCGGTCAGAAATATCACGGGGATTTCCGCGGTCTGGGGATTGGCTTTTAGCTCTTTTATCGTGTCATAACCGCTCATGCCGGGCATTTCCACATCAAGAAGTATCAAATCCGGCATGGTTTTTTGAACTGCAAGCAGGAGCTTGTCGCCTGACGGAATGGTAACTACAGTATACTTATCCTGCAGGACGTTTTTCCCCGAGTTCAGGTATACGGGGTTATCGTCAACAAGAAAAATACAATAGGAATGTTTTTTCATTCTTTCTCCGTTTCGGCAAATCCTATTATACTGTATTTTATCATAAAATAATAGAAGTTACCCATATTTTCAACCTGGATTATTATTTTGACACAAATACAGGATTATGTTATTATATCGAAAAATGGATAACGTTGAGAAAAACAGTATTCTTATTGTAGACGACGAGAAGATGAATCTCGAGGTTTTGTGCAGAATTTTAAGCCCGGAATACAACATTTTTATGACAAAAAGCGGCGCGTCAGCTATTGAAATGGCCAATATGTATATACCGGATCTCATCCTGCTGGACATTATCATGCCGGATATAAACGGGTTTGATGTGCTTAAGACGCTCAAGGCATCCGAAAAAACACAGGCTATTCCCGTTATTATCATTACAGGGCTTGACAGATACGAGAACGAAGAAAAAGGGCTGGAACTTGATGCTGCGGATTTCATACATAAACCTTTCAATACCAAAATTGTCAAATCAAGAGTCCGGCATCACATACAAAGCGTCAATCAAATCCGCGCCATAAGGCAATATGCCCTCAATATGCAGCTTACCCTTTCCAAAATGGAAGCCATTGTAAACAACTTCAGGGGAGTTATCTGGAGCATTGACAACAAGGGCGAGATAACTTCCTTTAATGGGCAATACCTAAGGGACATTGGAGTAACCCCTTCGTTCCTGATTGGGAAAAACATTCAAATAGCGCGCGACAAAAACAGGCACCCCGACATAATTGACAACATAGAAAAAACCTTCCACGAAGGCTCCCAGGACTGGCAAAGCGAAGTAAACGGCGTTGTGTTCCACTCACACACAACATTGATGCGTGATAATAGCGGCAGTATAATGGGTATCGTCGGCAGTTCCTATAATGTGACTGAACTCATCAAGCTCCATCAGGATCTGGAAGCCGCGGTTAAAGCCGCCGAAGCCGCCAACCGTTCCAAATCATCTTTTCTGGCGAGAATGAGTCATGAAATACGCACGCCATTAAACGCAGTTTTGGGCATATCGGAAATTCAGCTCCAAAACGAAATTCTTACGCAGGATGTAAAAGAAGCGTTCGCCAGGATTTTCAATTCGGGCAATTTGCTCCTCGGCATTATCAACGACATACTTGATATGTCCAAGATAGAAGCGGGCAAGCTTGAATTGTTTCAGGCTGAATACGATGTTTCAAGCATGATTAATGATACGGTTTTCCTGAATATGATCAAATACGAAAACAAGCCTATTGAATTCATCCTTAACGTGGATGAAAATGTTCCGTCAGCATTGTACGGCGACGAGCTTCGTATCAAGCAGATTTTGAACAACCTTCTGTCCAACGCGTTCAAATATACAGACTCAGGCGAGGTTGAACTTTCGCTTAACGCAAAATATTCAACTGGTTTTTCCACAAAAAAATCAGACGACTCGGTAACGCTTGTTATCAGCGTGCGCGATACCGGACAGGGAATGACTCAAGAGCAGTTATCCAAGTTATTTGAGGAGTATTCCCGCTTTAATCTGGAAGCCAACAGGACAACCGAGGGCACGGGACTTGGGATGGGCATTACGCAAAATTTGGTACACCTTATGAACGGCGAGATTTTCGCGGAAAGCGAAAGCGGCAAGGGATCGCTGTTTACAGTCCATCTGCCGCAGGGTAAAACAACAGCCGCGCCGTTAGGCAGGGAAGCGGCGGAAAAACTGCGCCAGTTCCGCCTGAATTACGAAACGAAAACGAAAAATATCCACATTGTACGCGAGTCAATACCTTATGGAAAAGTTCTGGTTGTTGATGATATGGATATGAACCTTTATGTTACCAAGGGACTATTGTCGCTTTACGGATTGCAGATAGACACGGCGTTAAGCGGGCACGAAGCTATTGAAAAAATAAAATCCGGCGACTATAACATTGTGTTTATGGATCACATGATGCCGGGAATGGACGGCATTGAGACAACAGGGGAAGTAAGAAAACTCGGCCCGAAATATGAGAAACTTCCCATAATTGCGTTGACAGCTAACGCGGTTTCAGGCGTAAAGGAAATGTTTTTGGATGCAGGATTCAACGGCTTTTTATCGAAACCCATCCCTACGCAGGAATTGGACGATATTATCAAAATATGGCTGTCGCCTGAAAAAATTACGCATAACGCCAGAGCGGAAAAAACGGCAGACAAAACATACGACAGCTTTTTGGACGATGTCGCCAAAACAGGCGAAATTAACGCGGAAATTGGACTGGAACAGCTTTCAGGCGATAAAGACAGATACCGCAACACACTGGATATATTTCATAAAAAAATTATATATGAAAATAACAATATGGCCGCTTCATTAGATGCCAAAGACTTAAACCGTTTTAATATTTCCGTACACGCGATGAAGGCAATGCTTGCCATCATAGGGGCTCAAGCCCTGTCAAATGAGGCGCTTGAGCTGGAAACGGCTTCAAAGAACAATGAAATTGATTTCTGTACGCAAAAATTCCCGCAGTTTAGGGAAAAACTTTTGTCCCTGCATAAAAAGTTATCTGCTATTTTTCCAACACCTGAAGAAAAAGATGAGTCTGCCGCAGAAAAGCCCAAAACGGCAAGGGTTCTGGTTGTGGATGACATGGAAATGATTCTGTACGTTATAAAAGAACAACTGTCAAGTTATGGATTGCAGGTTGACACGGCGGCAAGCGGCCATGAGGCTGTAGAAAAAACAAAACACAACGTTTATGATCTTGTGTTTATTGATCATTTGATGCCGGAAATGGACGGTATACAGGCAGCCGGGGAGATAAGAAAACTCAGGCCGGAATATGAAAGGCTTCCAATAATAGTGTTGACGGCTAATATAGATTCCGGCGCGGAAGAAAAATATTTGGCTTACGGATTTAACGGCTTTTTATCCAAGCCGGTCGTCAAACAGAAACTGGAAGAAATTCTTAAAAAATGGCTGCCTAACGCGGTTAGTCTTTAGCCTCTATTAACACGGAAGGTCTGGGACAGGTCACCGGAACCTTGTCCTGGGGATGTTTTTCTGCTATCATAATTGTTCATGAGTGAAAAGCCGGCTAATCAGGGCGAAGCGGATGACAAGATAAAATTAAAACCTGTTATGGGTATTCGCCCGGGCGTCTATCTTACAATCCTTTATTCGATAATTTTGCTGGCGATTCTCTTTTTCCTGCTTGTATTTCCCGGCCTTAAAACGGGAGCCTTGCTTATAACCAGGAGCGAACCTGCGGGAGCCGCCATAAGGGTAGACGGTATTTATATGGGAGCTTCAGGGGACAGAATCTTCGTGTCAAATGGGCTTCATACACTGGAAGCCGTCCTTCCCGGTTTTCAAAGTTCGCGCGTCGATATGGAAATAAAGGGGCGTATTTTCGGCTCCCTCTTCTTTCCCAGCAGAATCCCGGTAGAATTTACGCTGAGAGCCGGAGAGCCTGCGGCGGTTTTCGCGCAATCAGCCGCCGATTTTGCCGAATGGAGTTTCGGCCCGGAACCCAGTGTCTCATGGCAAATCCCCTTGAGCCTTTCAGAAGGAGCCTACCGCATAGGCCCTGAAAACGATCCGTTATCAGCAGAATATCTTCGGGCGGCGGCGCGTTTCACCGTAACAAGGGCCGCTCTGCGCGATCTTGTCCGCGCGAAAATGCTCCTGGATAACGGCGGGCTTTCCCCTTCCCCGGCGGGACTGGCGGCTTCCATTTCTGAAATTCTTGTTTTCCTTTCGGAAAATCCAGGCAGCGCGGCGTGGCTGGCCGGCTTGCTTCCACCGGAAGCGGCTGTTGTAGTAGAAAATTCAGCCTGGTATAGAAACGAAAAAAACGCCGGAACGCCCCCTGTACAAAGACCGGCTCCTGACAGCAGGCGGCTGGAATTGGCGGGGCTTTCCTTCACGGGCATCGCGGCAGGTACATTGTACCAAGACGGGTCTTACCGCAGTGTCGAAATTAAGAGTTTTATGATCAGCGAGAATCCGGTTTCCCGGAATGTATACGAAACCTTTCTAAGCGAAAATCCCGAATGGAGGGAGGAACAAAACAATTTATATCCGGCGGAATTTTTCGCGGCAGATGAAGTTACCGGAGTTTCATGGTTCGCGGCACAGGCTTTCTGCCGGTGGCTGACATCGCGTCTTCCCGAATCAATGGCATCAATGGAAGTAAGGCTGCCTACGGAGACGGAATGGGAGTATGCCGCCCTCGGCGTAAGTTCCATGGGAAACACCCTGTGGGAATGGTGCGCCGACCCATTCGCCCCGCTCATCTTTTTCGGGGCTTCCGCAAGGGCTGTACAGGCAGTCGGCTCCCCCGAACGTTCGCTAAGATCAAGCGGCTCCCCCGCAATTCAGGAAAAAAGGGCGTCCCTTCCGCCTGAATTTTCATCGCCGCTTGTGTCATTCCGGCCTGTTATCGCCGAAAAAAACAGCGTTTTTTAGGGTAATTATGGGCGAAGGCGTTAAAATAATCGCGCAAAATCGAAAGGCGCGGTACGATTACACAGTAGACGACAGCTATGAATGTGGAATTGAGCTAATGGGAACGGAGGTTAAATCCTTTCGCGACGGCAAAATCTCATTTCCAGACGCCTGGGCGGAAGTTATAGAGGGGGAAATTTGGCTGAGATCGCTGAGGGTAGCGGAAAATCCGTTTTCATCGGTATTTAACCACGACCCGGACCGGAAAAAACGTCTTTTACTTCACAAGGACGAAATCAAACGGATAAACCGCAAGGTAGAGGAAAAGGGCTACACCCTTATTCCGCTGTCATTTTACTTTAAAAAAGGCAGGGTAAAGGTAGAATTGGGGCTTTGCAAGGGCAAAAAAGCCTATGACAAACGCGCCGGCATCAGGGAAAAAGATCTAAAAAGGGAAATTGAAAGGGAATTCAGACATTCCAATTGAGGTTTTAGCGGTACTTTGATTCAATGAGTTCCAGCGAGAAAAAAAAGGCAAAAACCAGTAAACCCACGCACAAGGAGACAATTTTAATTGTTCTGTCATCCATAAAGTCCGGCTCATTGGTAATATACACCTTGCCGGTTACCGCGGCGGTGTTTTTAACATTTCCCAATCCTACAACGCGGAAATATCGTTCATCTTCCTGCCCGTAATTCAACTGGCGGGCATGCACCAGGATGGTATCATAATCGTACAACAGGTTATTTTTAATTCTTTCCAGTTCCTCGTTAATATTTCTCAATTCAACAATGTTGGACCACTGAACCCCCCTCTCGGACAACAACTCATTATATGCCGATATACCCTTTGGACCGCTCAAAAATGAAAAAAACGTATAGACTACGATAGCCGTCCATATGCCGATGAGGTATTTCAGGATTCTCATGGTTCGATTTACGGTCATTTTCAGGCGATTCTTTAAGGATTAAACATGTCATTGACAACAATAACCGGCTGGATTAACATTTATAATGAGAAACTACTGAAAACAGATAATTGTACCGATAATTGATCATAAGTGTTAATTAGGGAGCGGTTCATGGCAAATGAGAAAAAACCTTCGATATACTCCGATCGCGGCAGCATAGGTTCCGCAGATGAATTGGATGAATATGGGGTATGGGTAAAGAGCGAGCCCCAGGTTCTGTCAGCAGTCGACTCAAGCCTTAGTAAATCAGAGGATGATGGCTTCGCCGAAACATCAAATTTTGACGATATTGGTTTTCCTGATGGCAATCTTGATGAAGAAGCCGTTCAGGAAGACAATTTCAGTTTTGATACCAATGACAATTTTGAAGATTCAGACTCCGGCAATGAAAACGCGGAGACAGGTTTTGATGATTTTTCTGCCCCGGACGACATCCCAGGTAGTGATTTTTCTGTTTCAGACGACGATGTCTCAAGTGAAGATTTATTTGTTCCAGACGACACCCCAGGTAGTGATTTTTCCGCTTCAGACAACGACGTCTCAGACGACATCCCAGTTAATGATTTTTCCGCTTCAGACGACAGCATCTCAAATAACGATGATTTTGAAGTTCCAACGGTAAAATCCATAGAGAACAATGTCGTCAATATACAGGAAGATTTTGATACCGCCGTCCAAAAAAAAGGTACGGACCTTTCTACACAGCTTCTGTTAAAGATCGCCAATGAGCTTGCGTCAATCAGGAGCGAACTTACCGAACTGAAAAAAGAATTCTCCCTCGTCCGTACTTCCGCGCCGGAAGAAGAAAAACCCAGCGGGTTCTTCTCCGAAGAAGAAGACGAAACAATCGCGTTGACAGGCGATGAACTTAATAATATTCTCAGCACCACGAAAGAAAGCGATGAAACAGCCGCTATTACAAGCAGCGGATTTGAAGATGCCCTCGGCGGACCGGAAGAAGATGAGGCAATCGCGCTGACAGGCGACGAACTTGACAATATTCTTAACTCGGCGGATTTTACGGAAGAGTCTGGAGACAATGAGACGCCTGAAAATGACTTCTCAGCATTAACCGCTGACGAGCCTGAAGTACATATTGAAGAACAGGCACAGGAGCCGTTTGCTGAAATTTCCGGTTCTGAAGATATCACCGTAAATTCAACGGACTTTGACGATGTAAACATAGACTTGTCAGATTCACAGGATTTAAGCGGCGTGGAATCCGCCGTTGCAGATAACATCTCCATTGAAACTGAAGAAACCGCCGCCGGAGTGGACGTAAAATCAATTGAAGATGAAGTAAACATAGAATCCGCTGAAACTGAAGAAACTGCCGCAGGAGTGGACGTAAAATCAGTTGAAGATGAAGTAAACATAGAATCCGTTGAAACTGAAGAAACTGCCGCCGAAGTGGACACAAAATCCGTTGAAGATGGATTAGACATAGAATCAGTTGAATATGATGAAAGTATTGTTCCAGTAGAAGCCGCTGACGATTCTGATGGTTTTTCTGATGATATGACTTTCAGCGACAGCGAATCCATGCAAATCGACACTTCCCTGGCTGACCTGGAATATGGCGAAGACGTCACTATCGGAGAGCCGGTTGTTGACGAAGAGACAGCTTCAGTGGAGAGCGCCGCACCGGAAGAAGATGAAGCGGGTAATGATGAATACATTGATATTGATATCGAAGACCTTGGAATCAATCTGGATCCGGAAACTCTGTTAAACGAGGAAGCCGCGCCTGCCCCGGAAAATTCTTCTGATGATTTAAACATTGATATTTCCGCGGATGATGATACCGATATAAAATTTGATAAATCCAAAGATTCAGAGGAACTTGAAAAACTCCGTGAAGAAGGCGCAATTCATATTACTGAAGCTCCTGAAAATGTCTCCTATCTTGAAGAAGACGAAAGCACAAATATTAATGCCGATTCATTTGATCTTTCCGCCGCGGTAATAGACGATCAGGAACTATCAGCCATTGATGAGTCCATATCAGAAGAAGCGGGAATAGATATAGACACTGATAAAACATTGGAAGATGCTGCAGCCGAACAGCCGGTAAAAGACGATATGACAGAGGCGGCTCCGTTTGAGGATGATCTTTTTGTTGACTTATCATCAACAGAAGACGACGCGTCCGCATCCGAACAGTCGCTTGTAGATGGTTTTGATGATATATCCTCTTTGGATGATGATTTTGATATTGATACATCCTCTTTAGAGGACGACAGCCTTAACGTTGAACAGCTTGCCAACAACGATCTTGATATCGACACATCCTCTTTAGGAGACGACAGCCTCACTGCTGAACAGCCTGCCGGTGACGATTTTAATGTCGATACATCCTCTTTAGGAGACGACAGCCTCACTGCTGAACAGCCTGCCGGTGACGATCTTGATATCGACACATCCTCTTTAGAGGACGACAGCCTTAACGTTGAACAGATCGCCAGCGACGGTTTTGATATTGATACATCCTCTTTAGGAGACGACAGCCTCACTGCTGAACAGCCTGCCGGTGACGATCTTGATATCGACACATCCTCTTTAGGAGACGACAGCCTCACTGCTGAACAGCCTGCCGGTGACGATCTTGATATCGACACATCCTCTTTAGGAGACGACAGCCTTAACATTGAACAACCTGCCGGTGAGGATTTTAATGTCGACACATCTTCTTTAGAGGACGACAGCATTAACATTGAACAACTTGCCGACGACGGTTTTGATATTGATACATTTTCTTTAGGAGACGACAGCCTCACTGCTGAACAGCCTGCCGGCGACGATTTTGATATTGATACATCCTCTTTAGGAGACGACAGCCTTAACGTTGAACAGCTTGCCAACAACGATCTTGATATCGACACATCCTCTTTAGAGGACGACAGCCTCACTGCTGAACAACCTGCCGGCGACGATTTTAATGTCGATACATCCTCTTTAGAGGACGACAGCCTCACTGCTGAACAGCTTGCCGGCGACGATTTTAATGTCGATACATCCTCTTTAGAGGACGACAGCCTTAACGTTGAACAGCTTGCCAACAACGATCTTGATATCGACACATCCTCTTTAGAGGACGACAGCCTCACTGCTGAACAGCCTGCCGACGACGATTTTGATATTGGCACAGCATCAATAGAAGAAGATATTCCTGTCGATGACTTTGAAATTGATGTGGCGGATGAAGATTCACATGAAACGGAACAACCGACGCAAGATGATTTTGATGAAGTACTTGATGACGGAGTGCTTTTTGATCAGGTAATTCCCGAAGGCTTTGTCGCGGAAATTGATGAAGCTCCTGTTCCCTTTGATGACGATATGGTAGGGGTAACGGTTGACGGTCTTGATGATGAATTTGACATTCCCGGAGAGCCGCAAGTATCCAAGGAGGAGGAAACAAGAACCGTCAGTGTTGACGCTAAACACGCGGATTCTGTAAAAGCTCCCCATCAAAAAGGCAGTTCAAGTCTGGACGGCAGCGGCATGCAAATCCCTTCAGAATTAAAAAATGAACTAAGAAATATTCTGTCTTACATGGATCAACTCCTTGAGTCCCTGCCGGAAGAAAAAATCGAGGAATTTGCCAAATCCGATTATTTTGATTCCTATAAAAAACTCTTTAAGGAATTGGGGCTGGTATAAACACCGATCCTGCGGGGCTTCCCGGCGCGCAATTTCATTCACGCTACAATCCACAGGCGGAAGCCGCGCGCTATATTGATTCTCTTGATATAAAAAACAATGTCCAGTGTTTTATTTTGATAGAGCCGGGTCGGGAATATCTCGTGCCCGTGCTGCAGGATAAATTTAAAAACAGCAAAATCATTGTCCTTCATATTGACAACAGTTTTTCCAGTGACCATTTACATTCAGGCTCAAAAGTCCCGGCGTTTTACGGTACGGACTCATCCGGCGTACAGAATTTTCTTGAAAAGGAAGTGCCGCAAACAGATTCTTCGCGTATCCGAATAATTGAGTGGCGTCCCTCCCTTAATTTTTACAGGGAAGAGTATGTAAAACTCCTTTCTCAGATTGTGGAATTTATCAAGCGGCTTGACGCGGGACAGAGAACTGTTTCCGTTTTTGGGAGAAGATGGGTCAGGAATTTTTTTAAAAATCTGGAGACAACGCGGCAAACCCTTCTTTACAGGACAACTGATATTCCTGTCATCGTAGCCGGCTCAGGCCCCTCTCTTGAAAAAGCGGTTCCCGTTATTCGAAAAATGCGGGATGAATGTTTAATCCTTGCCGCGTCTTCATCGGTAATGGCGCTTGTTCACAACGGAATACAGGCGGATATGGTTATCGCTGCCGATGGAGGCGGTTGGGCGCTTCAACATCTGTATCCATATTTCAGAGCAGGCGGCGTTACGCCGATAGCGGCAAATCTCTGCGCCGCCCTGCCCTCCCAGTGCGCCGGTATTCCCCGCCTGATAATAAACGACGGAAGTTTTTGGCAGAGCGTTATCCTGCATGAGCTTTCACTTCCGTCGGTTGTCATTACCCAAAAGGGAACTGTTACCGCTTCCGCCGTGGAACTTGCAATGCTTTTAAGCGGCGGAAATATTTACCTTGCCGGAATGGACCTTTCCGTGAAAGACATAAGAACGCATGTAAAACCATACGGTTTCGATCATCTGTTATCTGATAACGCCTACAGGCTTTCGCCTGTTTATTCAAAGACTTTTTTACGATCAAAGCAAATACAGGAAGGAGAGGGTTTTAAAATATACGCGGGGTGGTTTAAAAACCAGCTTGTTTCCTGGCCAAAACGGATATTCTCACTAGGCGGCAGCCATGAAGTGTTTGAAAGCGCTTTTCCGCCACAGGCGGCGGCAAAAAAGACAGGCGGTTTCTTTAAAACTTTTCCTGTTAATGACGCTCCCGTTTCGTTACGTGAAAGAGGAAAAGCCGCCCTTACAGCCGCGTTAAGGGACAGCCGCTTTTCATCCGAAATAATGGCGGAACTCGCGCCGCTCCTATTCCCTGATAAAAAGGAAGTGTCACAGATAGAGTTAGAGGCGGCGATAAACGAGGTTTCACATGGATAGGCGCATCTTTGAAGAAAATCTTCTCGCCCTTTGCACAGGAGAAACCCGTATTAATACCCGCCTTTTTTACAGGGACTCAAGCAGCCATTATGATTTTCTAAAATCCCGCAGCGGCGAAATTGTTCCCGCCCTTCTCCTGCGATCATCGGACACACAGCCGCTTCATTCCATGATCGATCCGGTACGGGAAGCGCAGAGGCTTGTCTCAACAATACCACAGGATACCGGCTTTATAATTTTTCTGGGTCTTGGCGGGGGCTTTGCCCCTGAAGCGGCACTTTTACGAAACGGTCATCACGGTTTTTCGCGGGTAGTTGTTATTGACTTTGACAAAGATGGCATCGCGGAACTTTTATCCTCCAGGGATTACACGAAACTTTTTGGGGACAGCCGCTTTTCCCTTTACGTTGACCCTTGTGATGATGAAATAAAAAAAATTATCGGCGAACAGTACAAGCCTGCATTACACGGCGGCATCAAGATCATTCCACTGCGGACCAGAACAGAGGCGACTCTTTCAATATTTGAAAAAACCGTTAAAGCGATAGAAGACGCGATAGAAAGCGCCGCCTCCGATTATTCCGTTCAGGCCCATTTTGGAATACGCTGGTTTTCAAACATTATTCGCAACCTGAGATTTGGCGAAACCGTGACAGATAACTTTTCCAAAATAAAAAACGCCTTTCCCATCCATGAAGCGGCAATAATAGCCGCCGGCCCTTCGCTGGATCAGCAGATAACCTCTATCGCCGAATATAAAGCACGGCAGGTTTTTATTATCTGTTCAGATACCGCCCTGCCTGTCCTTTTAAACCACGGCATTGAGCCTGACGCGGTAGTTTCCATTGATTGCCAGCATATTAGCTGCTATCACTTTATGGGCTGTAATTTACGGCGCAACATTCCGCTTTTTTTAGGACTGGCAAGCCCTCCCCTGCTTTGCGGTTTTTCCACTTCGCCGTTCTTTTTTTGCAGCGGACACCCCCTTGAGTTGTACATTTCCCAGTACTGGCGGCCATTGCCGAAACTTGACACATCGGGCGGCAATGTAACTTACGCCTGCCTTTCACTGGCGGAAAAACTCAATGCACAGCGCGTAACGTTTTTCGGCGCGGACTTTTCCTATATCGGCTCAAGAACATACGCAAGAGGGACATACATCTACCCGTTTTTTGAAAAAAAACAGAACCGCCTCTCCCCTCTGGAAGCTCTTTTTTCTGCTTTTTTATACCGCAGTCCATTTCTGCCTCCAGAGACAGATTCTGAAAAATCAGGGCAAGGGCAAACCCATTATGAAACTTCATCATTACGTTTTTACCGGAAAAAAATTGAGGAAAAAGCGTCTTTAATGAACGCGCAAATTTTTGCAGAAAAAGGACAGGGCGTTACAATTGACTTTACGCATAAAATGACGCATAACGGTGGGAATAAAAATCAAGTTCTTTGGGAAGAGTGCGATTTTTTTTCAACAGGAAGCGCAAAAATGAGCGCCATAGAGTTCCTGGAAAGCTACCGTGACGATATAGCCGCACTGCCTGATATAAGAGAAACTAAAAATTATTCAAGTGTTTTAAGTTTAAAAAACAGGCAGGCGCTTACCACCCTGCTTCCATTTGCCGCGGCTGTCAAACACCGCAATCCTGCTTTAAAAACCGGAGATTTGATAGAGGAGGCAAAACGCCTTTGCATTGAGGAAATTACCCGTGTCTGTTGCGCCAACCCTAAAACCAGCGGTGCTTTTTAAAGATGAGGATCATGACGATCGCAATCAGCACCATAACGCCCAAAATTACAAAATAACCGTATTTATAGTACAGTTCAGGCATATAATCGAAATTCATACCGTATACTCCCGCGAGAAAAGTTAATGGTATAAAAATTGTGGATATTGTCGCGAGTACCTTCATTACCTTGTTCATTTGATGGGACAGGACTGATAAATTTACATCCATGATGTTGGACAGCCATTC
>JGI24698J34947_10000138_pt1 | contig 27172 bp, 63 predicted proteins | sample TergutMp193P3_FD_34947 | JGI IMG/M metagenome (IMG submission 34947) | reverse complement strand
CCGCTGGGGATATAAGTTAAAGTATGCTCTCCCTTCGGAATTTTCCATAAACCCCTGACGCCCAGTCTTTTTATCGCCCATATTAACTGCGCCCTTGTAGAATTCTTGTGGGTATTGAAGTAACGCCTGATAACTAACAAGCAAGGTTTAACGCCGTATTTTTTGTAATACTTCATCATGTTATAAATGAACCATAAAGCGGAAGTACAGCTTTTCTTGCTTGCCCTGCCGCCCTTGACTACTCTGTATCTTTTTTTTGTGTTCCAAAAATCCCTGTATCCCGAGCCAATTAATTCTGATAAACGTAATTTAGGCTTCAAGTTCGTCCTCTATAAAATCGGGTGTTTCAAAATCCGTTGGAACATTCTCGGCTTTTGAAGGTTCGCCAAAACAGGTAATAATCATAAGTTTGATTGTTTCGTAAGATTTAATTCTTTCGTCTACTTCTTTTATAACGTCTTTGCCTGTATCTTCGTCTTTTACTTTTATCCTTGCTTTCTTTCCCGAAAGGCGGCCTATTCTGTCCTGCTTTAACAGGTCAATAGTCATGTCGGTAAGCACGGAAGGGAATTTTATTTTTATTAAGTCAAGGTCTTCAAATTTTGAAGCAAGGATATTCTTATATACTTTTCGTATGTCGTCTAAAGATAGATTATTCTCTTTAGACAGGGGGCCGAATAAAGATTTAGGCCTGCCTCTTTTAGAAGGCTGTTTATCGCGTGAAAACCTGCTTTTTTTGCCGTTTTTGCCTGCATTTGAGTTGGCCATTTAGTCATAATTGATGAATTTTGAGTATATAACAATATTTTACTTTCTTGTTCTTTTGCCTATATAACAGAAGCTGTATGTATTTCGGTTGGCCGATATAGCTTTATTTAATGTTGCTATATTTTTATTCGGGCCTGTTCTGCCTGCCCTAATAAGTCGCCATGATTTATTTCTCATTAAAGATTTTCCGAACAATCTAAGGGAAGTAACTATATGAACTCTTGGAAATTTCAAATCTATTTTTGAAGCGGTTAAATTCAGGATTTTTGAACCTATACCCAAACCTTGATAATCGGGTAAAACTACCAGCCTATGAACCATTTGTATAGCGCCTTTGGGGTGTGGTATATTTTTATAAGCTATAAAAGCAACAGGCTTGTCATTGATGAATCCTATATATTGTTTTGCTGAATTGTTTAATGTATGAGTTAAATAGTGATAACGCCCAAACACTTGCCAGAATCCTTTGGTTTCATAAATTTCAAGTCTGATTTTAGGTCGCTGAAGTAACCCCCTTGTGTACTTATATTCCATAGTGTCGGTATTGAATATCCAGTCGGGTTCTAACCAGTCAATAATATCATAATGACAGGTTACGGCAATAAATTTCTTGTTCTGTCTCCTAATCGCTTTCTGTAAAGCATAAGAGCCTAGCTGAGCTACTTCGCGATCAACTACGGAAGTAAATTCATCAAAACAAATAATATCTTTCTTTTCACAAATCGCTCTCGCAAGATCAACTCTCATTTTCTCGCCGCTGGAAAGCACGCTGTAAGGTTTTAGCCAAGAGGGGGGGGCTAGAAAAACCAACGCTTGATAACGTATTAAATAACTCGGTACTGTCCATTTTGGGAAAATCGTCTATTACGCATTTTGATTTATATTTGGGGGTAAAGAAATATTCGGAAAACAATTCTTTGGCAATGGTACTTTTTCCTGTGCCTGATTTTCCGACAATAACGCCTATTTGCCATTCATTTTCAAGATCAATACCTCCCTTAAAATGTTCTTCAAAACTGTCTTCGTTCAAATCAAATTGATCGTATAATTGGGCTACCCTGAATGATTTATTTTCGATGGTATTCTTTTTTACAATGTCGAAATTTTGCACTTTAATCCCCTTTCCTTGAATTCTGTATATAATTTCTCAGCCTGAGTTTCATTGCTACATTCAATAACAAGTTCAATTTTGTCTTTATATTTTGCCTCTTTAGGATCGCTGTCAAATCCCGAAGGAATTTCATAATCTTTTATATCAAGTTCGTATTCTTCAATATTTATTTCCACGTCTTCAATGAATTCTTCAAACCCTTCAGGCGTTATTGTTCCGTAATGGGAATTTGCCTGTAATAGTTTTTGTTTCGCTTCGGCTTCGTCTTTAGCTTCAATATAAACAACTGGGAATAACGGCAAGTCATATCCCTTTTGCCTCATTTCCGAAAGAGCGGATATTCTACCATGCCCGTCTAATACAAAATTGTGACCTGTCCCGTTCCACACGAAAAACGGAAAACTGAAACCGTGTTTGTTTATAGATTTAATAATCTTTTCAATTTCTTTTTTACCTCTTTTCTTTAAATTGCCTTGAAATTCTTCCAAGCGGTCAAATGGAAGCGTATCGCTTCCAGTACAGGTAATGGAAATAGTCTTTTTTCTGCCCATTGATAAATTATAAAATTTAGATTATTCGGAAACAATATCTGATTTCCTGGGACGCGGTTTTTTGGCGTTTTCACGGGCGGCGGCGGTTTTCTTTTCGCTAGTACGTGAACCGCCGATTTTACCCATTATTGAAGCCGCCGAAGACACATCTGTGTTTACCTTATCCCTGCAAGCGTCGTTGATCCATTTATTGCGCCCTTTTTGGGGGATTTTTTCCAGTAATTCATCTTCCATGCGGACTTCAATTTTAGTTGTTTTAGGAAATTTAGTCATTGCAAAACCTCAGCGATTTAGGATCAATATCATAATCCCATAAAGACAGATTGCCTTTTACCGGGATTTTTTCTTTTAATTCACGGGGGTTTGCCAGTATCCAGTGATAGTATCCTTCCATTGCCCACTTGTTTCCCAAGGTCAGCAGATTATCGGGCGGCTGGCAGTCAATAAGATCAACCATTCCAATAATCATACCGGCTTCGGGGTTGTCAGGGTTTCTGGAAACATGAATAAGCAAAGAGCCTCGATAGGAAGTAGAGCGGGAACGATTCTCAATATCTTTCCCGTTTCTTATTATGTTCTGAGCATGGGGGCTTTTTACCGACAAGACTTTCATGTTTCCTGTTCCCTTATGCGCTTTTGGCTATTTTTGTTTTGCCAACTTTTTCAGGCTTGTATTCAATGGCTTTCAGGTCAACAAAGTTTGGTATCTGGACTGTGTTTTCAACCGCTATTTCCTTATGCTTTTGCATCGGCATAATAATTGCCATTAAATCTTTGTTCACAAAAGTATGCGCCTGTACGCTGTCATTAAAGTACACGTCCCATGTTTGATCATAATAAGCAGAGTTGACAGCCGCTAACGGCTCAAGATACTCGATGTTTATTACCGCATTAGTGGCTTTGAACAAGCTGAATAATGTTTGGGATAACTGCGCCTTGTCTCTTGCGTTAATATCAATTTTGAAGTGTTTTTGGGTTTCAAGGCTTTCAACGATCCTTTTCCAGTTGGGATATTGAAATTCGTCGGCAGGATAGAGGATCATAAAATCGCGAGTGTTTTCTTTGACCATATAATCGCCGGGTTCGATTTCTAATGTGTCTAAAGTCGCGATATGAAGACGGCGGCCGTCCGTGCTGACCATGAGCGTTTTTCCTTTTGCCCTCTCAATGTGAATTCCAGTCATAAAGAACCGTGTTTGGTCTTTTGACTTCGCGCCGGAAATAAACCGGAATTTGTCCCATGACTTCGCATTTTTTGAAACCATGATACCCTCAATTTTCATAATTCCGCCATCAATAAATTGACTCTTTTTCATTTGTCTTTTTGGTGTACTTACCCGCCAACAGGTTTTTAAAATATCCCGCCCATACGGGCGGGTTTTAGCTTATACCGCTATGCTCTCTAATCTTTCCTTAATGCCGGACGCGCCGTTAAGCCGTGATTTTTCAAATCGGCTCGCCGTGCCCTCATCAACTTTGCTTTGTAAGGCGGCGGCGGTTTTTTCGAGTCTTGCCTTTTCTTTTTTCTCTCCGTCCTCAAAGGCGGCTTTCACGTCGGCATAATACTTGTTGCCGGGTTTAACATAGATACGGTCGGTTTCAAAATAATCTATCATGCTCTCTGTATCGTTTACGATTGTAAGCCCTGCGATTTTCGGAAAATGGTCATAACCTTTCGCGTAAATTGTGATAGTGCCTTTCGGCTCACCCCAGCAAGCGCCCATTGAATACCAGCTGCGGTAAAGTTTGCCGTTGACCTTAATTCCGTTATACATAAACTTTATGCCCTCTTTCGGTTTTTTAATTTCGGTCGGCTCAAATTTTATAACTTCGATTGTTGCATTTTCGGCGTTATGCGCTTTAGCCGCGCGATTTTTGAAGGAGTCATTTGTAAAAATGCCGAGCGGCCAAAAGGCTAGGTTGTCTTTCCTTACGCTGAAAGTGCCGTCCTTATTGAGCCGCTTGAGGCAATGCTGTTGCCCTATCCAGTTTTGGTCGCCGGGGGAATGTTCGACCTTGTACATTCCGTTGTCATTTTTGAAGTAAGACCCGCTGATTACAACCACATCACCCGTTTTCATTTCTCTTTCATTCTTGTCTTTCATGTCTTTTCCAGATTTACCAGCCAATCTGTAAGGCTTATAAATTTAAGCTGTATAATCAGCTTATGTTATAATTATAGCCAATCGCTTAGCTAATATCAAGTGATTTTTTGAAAAAAACCTAAAATTTAACAAATTTTTTCTGTTTACTTTCCGAAGGTATAGTATTTTGTTCATTTTTAATGATTTTTAGTCCACGGCGTTATGCAATGAAGATCGGCTGTTGTTTCAAGCTCTGACAATTCAATCGAGGGAGCGGCCTCGCGGAGGTCTTTCTTGATGTAAAATCGTTTTTTAGAAGCGCGAAGTATTGAAACGGCCTCTTTAAGAAAAGCCGTCCAGTCAATCTTTTTATCCAGTCCGCCGAAATTATTAAGCTTGCCAACTTTGTATTCATCGCAGTAACGCAAAGTGGCTTTAATCATTTTCAGCGATTCTTCCGGTTCAATTACAGGTTCAAAACTTGCCCATGTTTTAATTCCGTTTTCATGGAGCGTTTTAAGAGTCATGATACGGCTTCCGGGCAAAGCGGCCCCGTTTTCCCATTCCGCGCTTTTCTCAGGATCAAAAAAAGTAAGTGTTGCCCCTACTTTAATATGCTTCCCAAACTTTCTGAATAAATCAAGATCGGCAAGGCATCTTTCCCCGCCCTTGGTTAGAATAGCAATGGGTAATTTATGCTTTAGCGCTATCTCTAAACACTGCCTTGTTATTTTGTACTGCCGGTTGGCGTGGCAGTAGGGATCGCCCATAAAGTTAAAAAGTATCTGCTTTTGGCAATTTGAGATTTTTCTCGCGCCTGCTTCAAATAGTGAAACAATGTTTGGCCGGGGGGATACTACCGCGTAATCCTCCCTGCTTTTGAATTGTATTGTCGGGGCGTAACAATAACGGCATTTGTGATCGCAGCCGGAATAAAAATTGGCGGCCAGGGGAGAATACTCCCTTGCTTTTCCTTTTGGTTCGTATATGATACTCATAATAAACTCCTTGTTAATGAGCGGCTGTTTTTTAGACAACCGCTCATTTTATTTATGCGGCTTTAGCCTTGTCGAACTCATCTCTCAATGCTTCCATGTTGGTCATAGCCTTGACTTCGTTCAAAAACTCGTCGGCTTGTGTTGCGGTAGCTTCCTTCTCAAACTTTTCTTCGGTTATTTCCAGAGCGTTGACTTCCCGTATTGGCATTATAACCGCCTGCATAATTCCGCTGGTAAATACAAATCCCTTACTGGCGGTTTCAAAAGAGACTTTCCAGTCGTTGCCTCTTAACGGATTTAAGAAGGTTTGATTGATACAGGCTCCGGTAGTTTTTAAAATTTCCGCGACGTTGATAGAAAACGCCGTATCCTGATTCTTACCTTTGGGCGCGAAGGATATGGAAAATTTCTTTTTGTTTTTGGGAATTACGCTTTTCCAGTTGGGAAAGTCATATTTCTCTTTTGCCGTTGATAAAATGACCGCCTGAGTGTTATTTGTGTCGATCTGGTACTCTCCGGCATCAATATCAATGTCTTCAATTTCCAGTTTGTGAAGCCTTCTCCCGTCCGTTGAAACCATGATCGTTTTATTGTCTGATTTTTCAACATGGACGCCCTTCATAAAATACCGGGTGTCGTCCGTGTAGACTGCCTCGGTAAGCCAGCGGATTTTTTCAAAAAGAGGGGTTCCCTTCTTGAAACTGATTGCGTTGATTTTCTCGATTCCATAGTTCATATTCTTACTCCTTAAAAAGGTTTTATAGGATACTTAAATATCCCTATAATATAATTGTCGTACATTTCAGACACTTTGTAAACAAGTGTTTGGCAAAACTGACACATATTTATAAAGATTTTTCAATTTCTACTTAATAAGCGTATAGTAAAAGTGTCTTTTTTATCAAACACTTTACATTTTTTGAATATAGTGTATAATTAAAGGCATGGAAGGCTATACTATAACCGAAATGTCTAAAAAACTTGGTTTGTTGCGTGAAACGGTTGAACGCCGTATACAACGCGCAGGAATTGCGCCTTTGACTAAAGAGGCTACATACCATAAAGACACGCTTGATAAAATTAAAGATATTAAAATGGGCCGCCCTAAAAAACAACCTGTAAAACGCAAGGGTAAGTAATTTACGCTATAAATAAATCGCCCTGTTTTGCCGCTTCCCTTATCCGCTCACAAGCCGAGTTAAAGTAGTCGGAATCGATCTCGCTTGCGGTTAAACTAAAACCCATTTCGTTACAGGCAACGGCGATTGAGCCGCTTCCCAAGTGGGTGTCAAGAATTTTCCAGTCAGGTTTGGCGTATTTTGACAACAGCCATTTGTAAAGAGATACAGGCTTCTGCGCGGAGTGAAAACGGTTAATATCGGGCTTTGCATGATAATTAAAAATCCTTGCGTTTCCGGGAAGGTTAGTCCAGAGATACTCACACATTGCCATAGAAAAACTTTCTGGAATATTGGTTTTGTTATATATGATAAAGTTTCTTGAGGGCGGTAATTTAAAGTAATTGCCTCCGCAGATTATCTGATATTTTGATACTCTAAAAAGTTCACTGAAGTATTCTTCGTCTGGCGGATTGTCCCATTCGGATATTTTTTTATCATAACAAAACGCCTTTACGCCGTCTTTCTGTTTGTTTCTGGTTGTATGGTCTATTATTCCATACGGAGGGTCTGCGATACTAAGTGAAAAATATTTATCTGGAAATGTTTTTAATAATTCCATGCAATCACAATTATAAAGCGTACAATATTTAATTTGTTCCTGTATCATTTATTTCCGAAGGTTTATTGTAAAGGCTTGTTTCTTAAATTGCTTAATATCATTTTTCCTTCCCTATTTTCATTGTTATAGGCCCAAAACCTCTTAAAGAGCCGGGCCAATAATCAAAACTTTGTTTATATTTGCCTCTTCGCTTTACTTCCTTCCCTGTTTCTTTAACGCATTTATCCCTAGCGTCAAATAAAGGCAATTTGTATTTCTTGCAAATAGGCCCTAATCCTGTAGGGAAATTCAACCTAAAGTACCAGTTAGGACACTTAATTCCGCATTTCATAAACGCCTTTTATATTTGTCATTATTTGTTTAACGCAGGGAATTGCTAAACTATTCCCAGTGGCTTTATATCTTGCGCTGTCGGAAATTTTCTTGCCGTCATGGCCGTATTCAGTCCAGCCATCAAAGAACCCCATTAGGCGTTCACATTCTGTCGGGGTTAGGCGGCGGATAACATACTCGTTGATAATCAAATCAGCCGAATCCCTGTTGTCTCTTCGCCTTAGCGTTGAGGCGGTGCCGTCGCAGTCATATTTGCCAAAATTTGAAAAAGAGAAATAATTACCGACAAGCGCGGTATAGTCTCTAACTCTGTTTTGATGATCTCCTGTTAATGTGTTTGCTGTTTCTCCATCGCCGTTGCCTCTCGCGTCAAAAATAAATGGCTGGCCTCTGTCCACGCACGGCGAACCGTCAGCACGGGCGATTAATGAACCGACTACTTCAGGATAAACCACGACGTGGCTTTCCTGTCCTGCTTTAAGGGTTGGCGCTTTCTCTTCCTCGTACCCAATGTTATTGGCTTTTGCGCCCATGTTCCCTATAAAGCCTGCCGCTCCAGCGCTTCTTTCAGCTTCGGCGGTAATTCCTTTCCTCTCCGCTCCGCTCTCCGCAGTATCCCCTTGCAAGCCTTCCGGCTTAAAAAGTATTTCTCCGGCACATTCGCCTCTAAAATCTGCGACAAGGAAGATTCTTTTACGACGCTGGGGGACTCCCCAGTATTGGGCATCCAAGACGCGCCAAGCCAGCGACCAGCCGTCTCCCACAACGGCTCCAGCAAATTCCCAAACAGACTCCTTGTTATCGTCTCTTGACGAAGGTCTAGGAATTGAAACTCCCGGCTCGGCAATTGCGGCGATCTCTTGTAGAACGGTTCTAAAGTCCTCTCCTTCATTTGAGCTGAAGGCTCCGAGGACGTTTTCCCACACTGCAAATCTAGGCCTAATTCTATTTGTCGCATTACGCATCTCCTTAATAATCCACACGGCTTCCGTGAACAGACCCGATCTTCCGCCTTCCAGCCCCGCGCGTTTTCCGGCAACACTTAAATCCTGACAAGGGCTTCCGAATGTGATAATGTCTACCGGTTCAATTTCTGTTCCGTTAATTTTCCTTATATCTCCTAAATGTTTCATTTCGGGAAAATGGCGTTTGGTTGTGCTGACAGGTATGGGTTCTATTTCGCTTGCCCATATTGTTTTTATGCCTGTCATTCTTGCCGCCAGAGGAAAGCCGCCAATGCCGTCAAATAAACTTCCCAGTGTTAAGGTTGCGCTCATTCAGGTATGCGGTTTTCTTGCTCCCTTTATTATTTCCTGCATTTGTTTAAACATATTACGGTTATGTTCGTTATACATTCTTTCAAGAATATCCCATCTTTCAATGAGCGCTTTCCATTCACAGCTTATTTTTGCCGCCTCTCGGAATACGGTCTCTTTGTCTTCCGGTGAAAGCAAATCAAGAAACCTTTTACACCGCCCAAAATCGCTGGGATCGCCGGGATGGTATTTGTACTTTTTTTGGGGAAGTATTCCGTAAAGACAGGCACACAAGGTTTGGCTGGATATGCCGGAATCTCCGCTTATAAACCATTCGATAATCTTTTTATCCCTTATGCCCATGTCTTTCTCTCCCCCTAATTAAAAAGCCCTTTTTCATCTTTTATTCTCCGCTCGGCAATTTTTATATATTCCGGGTTTATTTCGCAACCGATGTATTTTCTCAAATTTTTTAAGGCAACTATGGCTGTAGTACCGCTTCCCATGAAGGGGTCAAGCACAATGCCATTTTCGGGGCAACCGCATAAAATACAAGTCAATATCAATTTTTGCGGGTACATTGCATAATGCCCAAAACCAGACGGCTCACTTGCTATAGTCCATACATCACGTTTGTTACGCATACCATCTTTTTGATATTCCCTTACACCATAAGAAAATCTATTATTCCCTCCGGGCATCGTTATATTTGAATCTTCATTGCTCCTGTCTCTTGTTTGCGGTGGCGATATAGCTGGTTCTTTTATCACATCATGATTAAAATAATATTTGGTAGATTTACTTAATAAAAAAATATACTCATGTGATTTAGTACAACGGTCAGTTACACTTTCCGGCATTGGATTGGGTTTATGCCATATTATATCTTGCCTTAAATACCAACCGTCAGTGCGGAGCGCAAATGCCAGCATCCATGGTATGCCGATTAAATCTTTCGGCTTACACCCGATAGCCGCAGGATTCATATTTTTTAAATGTTCAGCACGTTGCCCCGTCGCTCCTTTATTACTAGCTTGCATTGCACTTAACGGCGATTTTTGTCCACGGCTATTACCGCCGCCCGCATAACTATCGCCGATGTTTACCCACAATGTACCGTCATCGCATAAAATACGCCTCACTTCTCTAAATACATCAACCAGTTTTGTATATACTCCTGCGGTGTTTCCTCTAGCCCAAGTTGACCGTCAATTTTATAATCACGCAAGCCATAATAAGGCGGAGATGTTACGCAACAATTCACAAAATTATCGGATAAAGATTTAAGCGTATTAATATTGTTACCCGCAATAATGCGGTTTACAATTTCATTTATTTCCACTCGAAAACCATTATATTTATTTTCTTTCTCGCTCTTTCCCCTACAGCCCTAGCGCTTTTTCAATGCTACCAGCCATAGGCCCGCGCTTTTTCCCTTTGAATATCTCACCGCACTCGTTCATAAATTCTTTATGCGCCTCTTCGTTTCTCTCAGGCAAAGGCTCGGGTAAGGCTTCGGGCTTTGGAATCAAGGCTAGAATTTCGTCTATATTTTTCTCAATCTCCGCTGGGCAGGGGGCCTTGTTAAACGATCTTGAATACCGCAATACCATTACTTTGGCTGTCGCCTGATAAAAAGCCTCCGAACGCCCGTCAAGATAATCAACCATTACGCTCTGAAAAACCCCGGTGTATTTTTCCCCGTAATAGTTTTCAAAAAAAATCAATAATTCTTTTAATGTCATGTGAACATCCCCTTTATACTTTGGTAAATTTCAGGCGTTATGTTATTCTCCGGAAGCGAGTCTATAACTAATTCCCAGACCCAATTAGTCCTTAAACATCTGGGAGTAAAAGTCCATTTGCCTTTATATTTGCCGTTACACAATATTTTAAAATGTTCTAAAATATTTTTTAGAAAATCTATCGGCATTTCAGGCATTATATTTCTACAGCGTAAAACTATGTCATTCAAACATCGCATTTGCATATCTGCTGAATATTCATCCTGATAAATTATAGCCTTAGCCCTGTTGTCCGTTTCAAAACAAAATAACGCCGCTTTGTACAATGGCGTTTGAATGATTAGCTGTTTATCCGATTCCAGAGGAATAGCATGGGTTTTATTTATTACGCTGTTTACAAAAGACGATTTTAATATTAATTCAAGCGAATACCCTTTTTCCATGATCCATTTGTCATACAACGCTTGATTTATCACATATGCAAGCTGTTCCGGTTTCAAGGTTTCTAAATGTCGCTTAATTAAAGTTCTAGTCTGTATCCAATTTACTTTAGGGTCTTTAGTTTTGACTATTTGTTTTGAATAAAGCATATCCCAGTTTGTCCAGTATGCTTTTTCAACAAACTCCATGTCGTTTTCAGGCTCTCTTTCCCGCAAGGGAAGTTTTTTAGGTTTATCGGGTTTTTGTTTTGGCGGAGGCGGTTCGGTAGAACCACAATCATTTTTTTTGTTCTTCTCTTTTTTAGTTTTATTTGATTTACTCTTATTTGATCTTATTTTATTTGTATCCTTTTCCCTAGGGAATTCATCGGGAAAATCGCTTTTTCCCTCGGGAAAATCGCTTTTTCCCTCGGGAAAATTGCATTTTCCCTTACTTTTCTTTTTTTTATCCCTTTCATTCTCCCTATTTTTCATTATTTCTGAATAAATTTCGGTTATTCTGTCGGTAGTCAATTTGCCGTCTTCAATGTTAATTAAATCAATCTCCGGATCGGATAAAAAAGAAAGAAATTGATCCAGCCCCTTACTGTCCAGCCTTAATTCATTTGCAAGATCGAGCTTATTTACCTTTCGGGAAATATCAAAAAAGGCTCCGGGTGTTTCGGCGATTCTTTCATTTAACGCCCAAAACCTACCATAACCTTCATAACCGAATTCGCTAATAAGCGCTTTCATTTTAGGGTGGTTTCTGGCATTATTATCATGTGAAAAATAAGGCAGATCGTTTTTCATTTATTTCTCCCAAATCTCAAATATCAAATTATAACAAACTATTTTTAATTATTTTAATTTTTTAACTACGCCGCTAAGACATTTGTCAATCCCTTGTTTTGACACAGAGAAAGCTTCCGCAAGCTCCTTGTAAGTTGGGAATTTGCCAAAGTTTTTATAGATATTATCAATCATTTTTAAAACATCATATTGCTTTTTTGTAAGCTTTCTTTCTTTAGGTATCTTTTTTATATATCTTTTTTTAAAATATACCTTACAACACTCCTTACAATAAGGGAAAAGCCCGTCTTTTCTTCTTTTGTTTTTAAAGAACAGGCTTAATTCTTTCATTTCTCCGCACTTAATACACTTTTTCATTTTTCCCTCCCGATATTTTCTTTTCCGCGGCGTTTTTTATCCTGCGCAACATCTTTGTTTTTTATCTTGCCTATACACTTATCACATCTGTAAAAATTATTATCAGGCGCAAAATATAAGTCGCTATTGTATTTAGAACAGTAAACAAGATCGCCGCCACCGGAGATATATTTACAGTTATCGCAAAATAAGTTATTCATATTCTTATAAAATATACATTTTGATTGTCTTTACGCTCTCTTTTGTCGCAAAGAAACATTTGACAGTATCCCGTCTCTTCTAACGCGCATTTATTACAATCATCAGTTTTTCTGTTTTTGTTTCCTTTAATCGCTTTTATGGAATAACAGTATAAATCTGCCGTGTTTCCGATAGGAACATCAGGAATATTCATTGACAATGCTCGCAGATAACTTCATTGTTCTGTAAATCTTTTTTAAGTTCAAAAACCATTTTGATTCGTCTGGTTTCCTTGCGAATCTTTGGAATAACCGATTCTTTATTCATTTGTTTCCTCCAATAATTCAGGGTTTTGATAATAATTTCCGAGAATCTTGCAATTATTTAGTTGCGAGCGATGAATATAAGCGCTGTTAAATAATTTCTCATAGGGTATGCCGCCAACTGTATAACAAAGCTCCCTATCGTCCCATATAATTCTTTTTTTAAATATATGTCCCTCGGTGTCAGGGAATTCAATAATATCATCTTCAAAAATTGGCTTATTGTCCCTGTCTAATTTTCCCACACATTGCATAACAATCTTATAGGATCCAAAATAAAGAGAGCTGTTTTCCGCCAAATTAAAAGCAAACTGGATTTTAGGATTATCTGCCCTTGTTTCAGGCGGGTCATAGATTAATTGCGGATTATCAAAATATATCATTTCTTTCATGGTTTCATTCCACATTCTGAATTTTAAGCGCAAGCTGTTTTCTTCCATCTTAATCTTTCTCCTTTGGTTTGTCGCCTTCTACTATGTTTATAAGCCGTACCAATTCAGTTTTTTGTCTTTTTAAGGAAGTCTGTTCAATTTCCAGTTCCTTAAATCTGCGCCTATTGCTCCCTAGAGAATCGTCTACATCTCTAATTTGCCGTCTGAGATGTTCAATGATTTTGTCGTAAGCAATTCTTTTTATATTCATGCCGTTGCCTTCTTGCTTTCTCTTTCTTTCCTTGTCAAAATGTCCCCGTATTTTTCAATTTCGTCTATCATCCAGTCGTAACCTGAAAAGCCTACAGAGCGTTTTCTATACGCTCTTGCTTCATCTGCGGATATGTTTTTTATTGTTACTAACGCTCCCCAGCCGTCTCCGAAATTGTAATAATGGCTTCGGTCTTTATCGACATTTTCTAAAACAGGGGAATTTTTCTTGTATCTTTTTACAATGCAATAAAACCTTTCCTCTCCCGGCCATTTCCCGTTCCATGAATTATTGTCCGGCATGGTTAAAATAAACGCCCTGTATTCCATTTTTTACCACCTTACTCTTGCTATTTTGCAACTATTACCCATCGTGCAACACGGCGAAAACTTTTTATAACCTACAATTCTATGAGGTTCTTCGGCTTCTGTCCAAAGAAGGTACAGTCCGTTTTTTATTTTCTTTTTAAGATATTCCGGCATTGGATATAGTCCGGCTTTTACTTGTTCGCTTTCGGAACTTAGGGGTTTTTTGAAGACAACAATATCATCCGACATTAGCACATTTCCCATTTGATAGTTCTATGTCGATGAGGTTATTGTAGCTGTCAATGACGCAGTGAATAAGATATTTGCCCCGCGACTTCTGTATTCCTTTCGGCTTCATCGGATAGGTTTTGCAAAACTCAATCATCCATGTCCTATCATCAACACAAGGCAAAAGGCCGAGGGGTAAATGCTGCCTTATCCTTGCGAAAAAACCCTTGTGTTGATAGAACGTTTTCCAATTCAGATACCACATACGATGAATAGACCAAATGACAATATAATAACCGCTGAAAAACCAATCCGTATCGTTATGAAAGACGTGTATAAAACACGGCACTTTTCTATGGCAGCGGCGTTTTTCAGAAATGCTTGATTCCTGCTCTTCTTTCTTTTTCGCGTTATGCTCTGCCCGGGTATATTCCTTCCATTCACGTTTGCCGTCCCAACGATAACCCTCGTCGTGGTATAAATAAATTACATGTTTGGGTAGTTCTTCTTTCCACCAGAATCGCGCGCCCGATCTTGTCATTATTGTCATAACGCCTCCAAATTTTATCCCGATAACCTATTCATGCTGTTTGTTTCAAGCTGGTCTAAAATCTCATAAAACTTTTTTGCATGAACTCCTGCCTGTATCATCTCCGCGATTAAGCGGCTAATGGTCTCTTGTCTTTCTCTTTTGGTATAGTCAGACCAGCTTTTAAGCCGCCAGTCTTCCCGCCCTTCTGGACAGGGCGTGCCGTCCGCGTTAGCAAGGTTGCAAAACTTTTCCATTCCCGCTCCTAAATAAAGTTTAATCATCGCCCGGAAGTGTTCGTAACTCCGGGCATTGTATGAATGACAACCGGAAACCCAATATTCTTGAATCAGCGCATGGAAAGCATTGTTTTGCGCTTCCGTGCCTTCTGCGGCTGGTTCGGCGTTATACCAACAGCCGACTTTTGGTTCATCGAAAACATTGCAAGAGAATTGACCGGGGGCGGTTATTAGAATTTTCATTTAGTACCAGTTAAAGCCCTCATCATAATCGCCCCAGCCAGCCAGTCAAAAAGCTATATCATCGGCGGAAAAATCATCGTTTAACGGTTGTCCTTGTTCTTCATAATCAGGTTTTCTGTTTTCGCCGTTGCTAATGAGCTGGATATTATGGGCAACAACTAAAATTTTTGATCTGTTTTGTCCTTCCTGCTCCCATCGATCCTGTTTTAGCTCGCCGTTAACCGCTATCATCTTGCCTTTTTTAAGATAAGGGCTGAGCGATTCCGCCTGTTTGCCGAAAAGCGATATATCAAAGTACGATGTTTCATTCACCCAGTCGCTTCCCTGTTTTCTGCTTTTGTTAACCGCAATCGAAAAGTTACTGACGGCAGTGCCTCCGCCAGTGTATTTAAGAATTGCGTCCCGTGTAAGTCTTCCTATTAAGACTACGTTGTTTAGATCAGCCATTTTTGCCTCCTAATTTATATCACGGCCTTGCCAGCCGTTTTTATTTGCGTTTAAAATAATTCCCGCGAGGGTTTCGTATAACCTTCTGGAATATCGTCTACAAAACCGTCGTTGTTTTCATCGCCGAAAGGAATAGGTTTAAAATTCGTTGCGCGTTTTTCAAGTTCTTTTTTCAGGCGCTCATGCTGGTGTTTTATAACGTTAATGTTGGGCGCTCCTTTAAAGATCGCGGTTTCCTGCGCTTTTTCAGCTTCGGTAAAATACGGATACGATTCAGGATTTTTTGTATTAAGCATTTCCTTTATTGAAGCAAACAAAGCCGCTTTTTCATTGCCGTTTTGCGGAGTCTGTGGAGTTTTTTCCGGCGTTTCTGTAGGTTTTGACGGCGGCGGAGTATGTTTATCGGGGTCTTCAATATCGGCAGTAGGTATACAAAACGTCTGCAAGCAGGCGTATTTGAAAGCGACAGCCATCGCCTTGTTGCTTGCCTTGTCTCCGCTGTCCATGCCCTCGCCGATTACGGTAGTACACACCTCGCTCCCGTCATCGGTTGCGAAGTGGTATTTGATCGTAAGGATAGAGTAGAGCAATTTGCCCCCTCTTTGTGTCTCCCTCTCGCTCCGCTGGCTTCCGATCACTTCGGGGTAGATAAAAATGCCGTGTTTTGTAAGTATTGGATTTAGTTCGTTCATTACGTCGTCTATGCCCCTGTACTCAAAACCCTGCTCCTTGTTTCTCTTTCCCTTTACGATGGGGGAAATTTCCTTCATTGCGTTTGTAATTGCCTGATAAATTTTTGTTTCCATGTTTTTTTCTCCTTATTTCTCAATACGTTTTAATAAATCAGCTACTTGTATTTGTAGCCAATCCTGTAAATCCTTGCGGATTATAGCATTTGACATCATGCGCTTAATATCAGCGCCAAATTCAGTAGCCATACTTGCAACAATTTTTTCTGCCATTATGTTTTGCAGCATATCAGCTATTTGATTTTTGACTTTTTCAAGATCAATCATCTTATAAGCCTCTTTGCATAATTCGGTTATATCCGCACTGGGGCCAGGATACCGAATAAAATTTTCCGCCTTTTTTACTATCGCAAATTCAAGCGCCTTTTCAAGATTTTCCATGATTTCTTTGTCGTCCATAGTTTTCTCTCCTTGTAATTTTTTCAGTTGCCAAAATCGCGCAACCGTGATTCCCATTCCTTTAGCCTGTCTTCAAGCCTACTTAGATCGTCTTCGGCTTTTTTTAATTCGTGCCGCGTATCAACCACGCGATCTTTGGCGATTTTTATCATATCGCCAAGCCTGTCAATTTCGTCTTTTAGCCATTCTTTAGTGATCATAGTTTCCTCCTTGTAATTTATTCAGCCGGTAACTACCAACTGTTCGTCTAATTCGTTAAATTCACCTGATAATATCTGCGTATCTTTATTAGCTCCCCTGAAAACAGTTTCAGCTAGTATTTCGCTGATAAGTTCAACTTCCTGTTTGTTTAAAACAATCACAGCTTGTTTTTCTTGCTTTATGGTTTCTTTTATTTTCATTTTGGTCTCCAATCTTTATCAGGTTTTCCGAAGGGAGTACAGGCGATAACAACAGAACGCGATATGTCAAGATGTTCTGCATACTCAAAATACATTAACTGCCAATTATGGTCAGGGTCTTCCTCTTTCCAGCTTACCCATACTGGAATATCTTCCGGTACTTCCCTGCCGTACTCCTTTTTGTACTGTTCGGGGGTGGGGTGCTTGCGATGTCTAAGTAAACACCCTACGTTCATATTGCAACAATGATCTCCGTGGAATTGACAAACTTCGCTATCTGGAAGATAAAAATCGCCGGTACAATAAAAATTTTCATTAATTTCCCTTAACATTTTTTCTCCTCATATAAAAACGGAATACGGCTAATTTTCATTTCGGAACGATCATCAAAATGTACTTCGGCGGCCTCATCATAAGTAATGATATTTTCGACAATAGCTGTATTGCTGCTGCTGGTTGCTTTTTCTCCGGTTTCATATACAGAATACCCTTCATCAAGCGGCCAAAATACTGTAAGTTTCTTTTTCATAGCTTCCTCCTAATTTAACGAAAGAATATAAAGCTGTTTTCCTAACGCCATCCCGCATAATGCAATAGCCCCGACAGATATACCAATGCCTATCCAGCTTGATGTCTTGTTTTCTTTTTGCAAGAATGGAATATGTACAAACATAATTGCCCACATATTGCCAATGACTAAAATGAAAAAGAGTATTGCAAAAATAATATTTTTTGTCATTCCGCTTCCTCCGGCATTTGAAAATATTCAAAAGGCACACTATAGAAGGAAAGAATTGCATCGTTCTCAAAATAAATGAAAAGCGCGTTATCATAGCTTGTAGATATATCTTTAATAATTGATCTGCTACTAAAGCTTTCCATGCTGTAAGCATATTCCTTCCCTGTTTCGTATGTTAGAATATCTCCACTTGGAGAATAAACAACAGCACTCCGTTTCATGCTTCCTCCTTGTCTCCTTGATCCTTTTCAAAAGTGTCAGGATCAAGATGTTTTCGTATATCGTTTATCAAGTCTGTAACGTCTGAATAAACACCTTCCGTATAAAAACTGTCTCCGCCGTATGAGACAATGTTCATAATCGTGCTATGAAGTTCTTTAAGCCACTTTTCCATGTCCATTTCGTCTCTCCGCCAGAGAATCAATCGCTTTTATTGCGTCAATCGCAATGTCAATGGCGGCGATTTTATCGCTTAATACGTCAGTCATTGCTTTTGCCTGTTTCTGTTTATATGCGTCGAAAGTCATCTCGCATATACCGTAAAGGGCTTGTTTTATGCCCTCTAATTCTAAAATTGCCTGTTCTTTATCCATATCTTTCTCCTAAAATTAGTTTGCGTGTAACAGTTCGGGGTTGTCGTGAATATTGCCGATGACTTCATGAAATTGAGGTTTGTACTCTCCTTTATCAAAAACAAATCCGCTAAAGTAAGGTGTTTTCCATTCTACAACCATTTTTTTGTAATGCGGTTCACTGCCCCGCGCGGTATTTACAAGTAAAATATCCCCCTCGAAAATCTTCACGCTGTTTTTGTCTTTCAAGCCTGTGTACTCGCCTACGGTTTCGGGGATAACTCGGCAGCTTATTGCGGAATCAGAATCCTTGTAAAAATGAATTATATGGCGTTTTGTTAATGGCATGTAATCATAAAAACCATATGCCCACTCGCCGTCCACCATCCATTTACCCCTGAATTCAATGTCTCTCATTATTTTTCTACCTTATATAAAGCGTCTCGCCGCCCATATAGCTAACGCCCTGCAACTCCTGTTCGCCGCCTTTAACGCGGTAAAATAATTTTCCCTTGTCCATAGGATTCTCTTCGTTGCCGTCCTTGTCCTTTTTGTACTTTTCATAGAGCTTTCCTTCCTCTATCGCTTTTTTTACGGCGGAAGGGGAGATTTCCCTTTTCAGGTATTCTACAGGGATTAAATCAGGATTGAAGAATCCTTCGATGGGTTTAACTGATTTTTGCGTCGCCTGAAACGCCGCCGTAAAAAGACTGGTCTTAATGTTTTTTCGTTTGAGTATATCCATCGCGTAAGCGATTAAGCCCTTTAGCCTTTTGGTTTCGTTGATCCTTGCTTCGGCTCTTTTACTGAGGCGATCCATTTCCGCTTTAAGCGCGTTTTTCTCCGCTTCGGCAACCTCGGCTTCGACTTTTTTATTGCAATAAATTTTATATATGCCGTCAAACTTTGCTTGAAAGCCTTCGCCGATTTCTTTAGTCCATGCAGTAAATTGTTCTTTCTCTTCGTCTGTAAGCTCCCTTGTTTCCCCTGTTTCGGGATCGGTTAATTCGTCCAGCAGGGACAAGAGTGTTTTCCATTCATCGCCTAATTCATAGATGGTCATTTTTTTATCAGCCATTATTCGCTCCTAATTTGTTATTTATTGATTCGCTTATTGCCTCGACTACAAGGCTGTCAGGCAATGCTTCGGCTATCTCTTTTACTTTTGTGAAAATAATGTCTCCGCATTCGCTGACAGCCTTGTTTAATATCTTTTGACCTTCAGTTGCGCTTGCTCTCCATGAGTCAGCTTCTCTAAAAACCTCATATACCGAAAGCACATCAATTATTTTTTTGACTTTTTCGAGTAACATTATTTCTACATCGGATTTTCCGCCAATGACTTCATCAACTCTTTCCCATACAATTCTGTATGCCGTGTTGCTGATAATCCTTTCAGTTTGATTTTCGTCTGAAAATTGCCTTTTGATTATCTCCCTGAATTCCTCTCTGGCAATTTCTTTCATTTCATCATCTGAAAGATAATCGCTTACATTGATCGTGATCTCGTTCATTTCTTTAGCCATTTTATTTCTCCTCTGGTTTCCAGTTATCAGGCGGCGGAACAGGCGGACAGGCAATTACAACAGGATAAACCCTGCCTAATTTCGCCTCACCTACAACCCAGCCATATTCGCTTAAAAACCAATTCATTCTTCCAAACCACCATACAGCACCGTCGTCTGGGTATTGTTTCCCTGTACGCTCTTTGTACTGCTCCGGTGTTTCGTAATCTGGAATAATAACCATATTTTCTTCATCAAACTTTTCGGGATCGTTACAACCATATACCGGACAACCGCTAAAATGTTTGCCATCAGGAATAATTAATATGCTTCCACAATCTTTACAGTAATATTTCATTATCCCTGCCCCTTACATCTTGATAGGAAAGACAACAATCGTTCTCGCAAGTAAAATAATCCGTTGATGTCCACTCGCCGTCAAAACAGCCAGGGTGCTCCCCGATTTTGACAAACTTCGCTCCGCATTTCGGGCATTTATTTTCAACCATGTAATTGGTAGCTATTCCGTAACCGTCTGTCATTCTGATATAAACTTTGCCGTGTTCGTTTTCTTTGTAGGGAATTGCGCCGTTTTTCGCTTTCATTTCGTTAATTTGTTCGGTTGTTATCATTCTTTTCTCCTTGCGAATTCATTGACCCGCCCATCTTCATATCTTAAACCTCTGTGATATTCCCTAATATCCTTTGGGTCTATCATTATATGTTTCTTTTCATCTACCCAAATAAAACGGAACGCCTTGGCTTTGTTGTCATATTCTATTTTTATCATGTCTCCATTAGGATATGAGTATAATCCTTCATGCTCGGTAATTTCTTTTTTAGTCATTTAATACCTCAATTTTTCTTATATCGCTCATCTTAAAATTTGCCTCTTTAACAAAATGTTTGTCCGGCGGACGCATCATTTTTTCTTCTAAACCAACGTCGGCAATTCTTTCATTGATTAACAGGTCCAAAAAATTAAGCGTCTCTGATTTTCCATTCTTAAAACAAAAAACTGCTTTCATTTACCTACTCCGTATATGCGCTGTAATTTTTCGTCGCCCATTAAAACTACTTTGCCTGTATAGAATAGTTCCCAAACCTCCACGCCCAAAATAGACGCGAGCAATACAAGGTTTGCGCCTCTTATCATGGCCTGTCCTGTTTCCCATTTGCATACGCTGATTTCCTCAATACCCAGTTCTTCCGCTAATTGTGGCTGGTTCATGTTTTTGAGCTGGCGATAAAATTTTATGTTTTTTCCTAAAACGGTATTCAATTCCTGTACGGTCATATTTATTCCTTTAAAAGTAAGCGTTAGTGCCGCCGCGCTGTTTTGCGTAATTCTCAGCTTCAGCCATAGTGTCAAAATCACGATATGCGCTATTACAAGTAAACGCGTGATAACCGCTCCAGTCACAAACAAACTCATGGTAAGTAAAAGTGCCGCTCCTGTTTTCTCTTATTTCGTAAAAAAGCTGTGTCATTCTTTTGTCTCCGAAAGTATTTCTTTTAATGTGATGATCTCTTCATAATCCAGCGCAATATCTAAATCAGGGTATTTCACTGAGTTTAGTCCGTCTTTGCTTTTTAGCATCCATACACCGTCAAAGTATTGGGTAAGCCGCCATTTTTCGTTTTCCCACACGATAGTTTTTTCTACACTCATTTTTGCGCTCCCGTCTTTAGACACTCAGCTATTATTTGATCAATCAAATCAGATTTAGTGTTTCTCAAAGTATTGTTAATTTCTTCGATTATTTTCTGTATGCCAGCTAATTGTTCTATGACTTTTTCAAGATAGTCCATTTAGTTCTACTCCTCATCGCCTGGGGCTTCATCGCTCCTTCCGAGTATCCAATCAAGCGCTTCAATAATACCGTCTTCATAAGACATACGGGGATAACGTGAGCCGGTTCCTCTTTTTTCAGAAGCCCAATCCAAAACCCGATAAATTTCTTCCTCTGTTCTTTTAATTTCCATTTTCCGCTTCCTCCATTCTTTCTCTGCAAGTTTTACAAACACCGCCTTTAATCTCTCCGCAGTCATTACAAAGCTCTTTTCCGCACACTTTGCATTCCCCGGCTCCTTCGTCATAATCGCCGTAAATATCGTTGTGTTCGTCTTCGGTGAAAGTGTAGCCGTGAAAGATTATTACCTTACAGGCTTTACACCGCCTGATATAGTTAGAGCGCATTTAGGGTCTCCAATTCTCATCGGGCTTGCCAAAAGGAGTACAGGCGCAGATGATGTAATATTTTAATTGCGGGTTAAAGATGATGCTTACTTTGGCAGCCTCTAGTGTCCATATTTGATCCCAGCCAGTGTTAAGCCCACCGTCACGCGACACGTACACCGCCCAGTCATCCGGGTATTCTTTGCCATATTCCTCTTTGTACTCTGCGGGGGTGGGGTGTTTGCGGTGATAACAAAAACACTTTTGGCAAGTTTTCCCGAAAATAAAATAATTACCGTCCCACCTTCGCCCTTCGGGACAACCGCCGTCTGAATTTCCGCCGTCTTCAAAATCTAATTTTACATATCCTGCGGAACAATAATAATTTTTATCCATTTCGTCTTCTTTGCAAGGCTCCGTTTTCATTTCTCTTGCCTCCATAAATTATTTACAGCGCGTTCCAAAAATCGTCAAATTTTTCAAGGTGAAGATACCAGTCATCACTGTTTATGTCCGCAATATTTACTATTCCCTTTTCAATAAGGTATTTACTGAAATTTTTATTTACGATATTCAATAATTCCCTGGTTAATTTTCCGTCTTGATGAGGCACTATAAATCCATGATCGCTTCCGTCATAATATATTTTTACTCCATGCCAGCGGAGTATCGGGCTGTTTAAGTACACGCGCTTAATGCCGTCTTTTTCCCATTTTGAATAAGTAGTATTGGTTGCTAATGCCTTTTTACCCATTGTCATTTTCTTGCCTCCTGTGGTCAAGCGGTTCTTCTGTTTCGCGCTGTTACCAATTTGCCTTTTCTGTTAGCCCTGAGGTAAGCGCCATATTCCACGTCTTTTCTTCCGTGCAAAAGGTCGAGTAATACGCGCTCGATGTCTTTTTGCAGTTTTGCCATTTCCTCGCTTGTAAAGTCAGGCATTTCTTCCGGTCTCTTAATGATGATGGAGATAATGTGATCTTTGTTCTTCATTTCTTCTCCTTTTGGCTTTTTTGGATCTCCTCTTTTTTTGTACACGCCTTGCATTTTTCAGCGGCTTTGGTTCTCCTTCCACACTTTGCACATACCGACATATTTTTCTCCTTTGGCTTGTGCCGGTTTCGGCGCGGTGCCGCCGCGCCTCGCCAGAACGAATTACAAATGCGTTTCCATGCCGGTAACGCCGGTAAAGATTTCCTGTAGCTGGTCAAAACAGACGCCGTTCAACGATTTTACGACAGTGAGTCTATCTGGTGTATAACTGACAGCCTTATTGGCGGTGTCGATTTTTACCTTAGCTTTTTGGTATCTGATAAACTCCATGTCGTAGGTATCCAGTCCATTCAGCGTAATTTTCAGGTGGTTTGCGCCGGACTTGTTTTTTCCGAACTTCATTCTCAGCGTGTTTCCGTCAGCCGTAAAATTACTCGCGCCGGTCATCGCGATAAACTTGTTACCGCCTAACTGGTCTAGGATAGTTTGCGCTATTGTCATTTTCTTTCCTCCTCATTTATACGGCGGCGAACCATGCCACCGCGTCCGCGATTTCTTTCACGGTCTCGCAACCGCGCTGTAACGCGAGGTCGAGATATTTGTCTACGATTGCCGCTGCGTCTTTTTCGTTCCTGCCGCCTTTAACCAGCTTTGCTATTACTTTCTCTTTCATGACTTGCCTCCTCTGATTGGATACTCTCTGTATCCTTATACTATAAATATAGAACGTTCTGCATTTAAAGTCAACGGATTTGAAAAAATATTTTCAGAAAAATGCAAAATTTTTGAAGGTTTTACTTAACGTTTATGTAGTAAAATAGGGAATGTTCTGTATTTTTCTACTTTTTTGACTTTTTTGGTCTGCCTTTCGGCTTGCGGTTTTTAAATAGCTCTATGTCTTTTTTGGTTAAATCGTACTCCATAATACCGTTAACGCCCAGCTTGCGCTTTACTCCGTGTTTTTTACACCACATGGTTACGGTTTTTCTTGCCATCCCTTCCTGTTCGGCAAGTTCATTTGTAGTCATGTCTTCTATATTAGTATGCTTTTCTTTAGTTTTCAACCGTTTTATTTTCACTTTGGCTGCTCTTTCTTAGGTTTTACCGGCTCGCTCATTGGTTTAAAAGTTCCCTGTTGTCGTAAACGTTGCCGATAACCTCTAAGTCCTTATCATTGTAAAAGTGCCAGTCATAGATAACCCAGCGGGAGCCGCGAAACGTAAAATAACCTCTTTCAAGGGTTATCTCCCCGATTAAGACCCGGTATTGCATTTCGTCATCGTCGTCATCTTCATATTCTCTGTACCGCTGGATAATCTTTATTATATCTCCGGCATAAACTTCCGCGCCGTTTTTATCCAGCAAGCCCGTGAACATTCCTACAGTTTCGGGGCTTACCCTGCGGTTGTTGACCTGAAAGTCCCCGCTTTTTAGCCGCGTTCTTTCAATGATAAAATGTCCGCCGTAACTATTTTCAGTTTCCGCATAATAAAATCCGTAAAACCATTTGCCGTCGCTTTTCCGTTTTCCCCTGAATTTATATTCCATTGATTGCCTCCGTTTTATAGTGGTTTTATTTATACTCGCTTACTTTCTTGTAAAACGATCTCTGCACGTTAAGGCACACAAACTGCGCACGGCGGCTTTCCCTTAATCTCCTAAGCAAACTTTCATGGTACATATAACGCGCCTTGGGGCAGATTCTTACCACGTCGGCTTTAAGCTCTGTCCCGTGAAACTCATGCCCTACCGGGTATTTGTCAAATACTATCCTGACGGCTTCCGCCATTGAATAATTTGTTCTCATAGTTCCCCTCCCGAAATATTAGGTAAAACAATTAAACCCTTTTAATCACCTTTATACATTTCGTTCTGATAGCTGTTCCGCTTTCCTTGAATTCTCCTTCTTCAAAATCCCTAATTATCGCATTATTCTTATCCAAGAATTCTCTGAATTCCTGCGATAATTTATCATTGCAATAAAAAGGAGAAGGGCTTAATATCGAGACAAGTATCCCTTTAGGCTTTAAGAGTTCCCATGCTCTCAAAATGTGTTTCATATCCTGCTTTTTGGAAAACGGCGGGTTCATTACAATTCTGTCAAATTTTTCTTTTGTCTCCCATGTCAAAAAGTCTTGTCCGGTTATACACTGGTTATATTTGCCTCTAAGATAGCGGTCGTTAGATTCGTCAAACTCTATGACAGTAAGGCTTTTAGGAGAATAATTTAAAATTACATCGGCAATGCCGCCCGTCCCTGCCGATGGCTCCAGACAATCGCATTGGCTTGTAATCTCCGCCATTTCGCAGATTTCTTTTGCGATTTTATGAGGAGTTGGGAAAAACTGATACTCTTTTTTCTTGTCGGTTACTTTCCCTGTTAATAATATTTCGTCAATCGCGTCTGCCGGGTCATCGTCAAATACATGGCCGCCTTTCTTTCTGTCCCACTTTCCGCCTATCTGAGTTAGTACCATGTTTACTTTTTGGTATAGTTTCCGCTCCAGTTTTTCAGGCGGCAAGAATAATACCCCGTTAAAAACTTTAGAATTGGTTAAAATGTTTAACACTTCCTGTTCAATGTTCATGCTCTCCTCCCTTTTTGATTCTTTGCTCTCAGCTTTATTTTCTGTTTGCCTTGTCGCATAGCCTTTCAGGTCTAATTTTCCCAATCGCAAGCTGATTTCTTTTTCCAGTTCATGGCCTCTTTCAAACATTTGATTAAGCTCATTTGTTAGGCGGGTAATTTGATCTGGAAAGGATTCTGTGTTCATATCTCTATGATTCTAAAAGTGTTTTTATAGCGGCAGATTTTGCTTTTTTGTATTCAGACAGAGTAATTTTTGTTTCCAAAACATTAGTGAAACAATTACTATTTCGACCAATGTAAATTGTTCCGTCTGATTGCGCTTCAAATACATTGCATATTAAAAGACATCTTATTATTCCGTCTATTTCACAAATATCTTTTACTGTTTTGACATGATAATAGCGATATGATTGTTTTCTACGACCTTCATCGTTTGGCGTTTTCCAATATGTGTTTTCATATTTCTTTTTGTATTCTTGCAAAGAAACAGCTTTAATAAGTTTGTCTATTTCTGTTTGTATTTTGTTTCTCTGCTTCGTTAGTTCATCGCGTTCGTTTTGTAATTCTATCAATGTTTTCATTTTTATCCCCTGCCTCCTTATAATCCTTTTTTATGCTTGTAAATTTGCTAATCCCATAAGTTTGCTAGAATATTCAATAACTAATTGCTGGGCTTTTATTAACTCTGTTTGCAATACAGATATTTCATTTATTGGTATATTGGCTTTATTATTATTATTATTGATAGTGTTACCCATAAGTTTAGATAATTTTTCAGACATTTCTTCTGTTGTAGCTCTGGTATAGATCGCCGTTGTTCCTAAATCTTCATGGCCTAATAAATCAGATAAAAGCGTTAAATCGCCGCCATTTCTTAAAAACTCTTTGGCGAAAAAATGCCTGAACCCGTGCGGGTGCATTACTTCCTTGCGTATCCCGTAACGCTTTGCAAAACGCTGTAACCAGCTTGACACGCCGCGCGAAGTCATTGGATTTCCTTGAAACTTTTTGTTCTGGCAGGCGGACGGGAAAAGATAATCTCCTTTAACGGTTTCAAAATATGAGCGGCTTTCCTCTGTAAGTATTTCCGGAAAGAAAATGCGCCGTATTTTGCCCTTGGTAAACATATCATCATATCCGTTTTGCAATCCTTGTTTGCTAAAACGGACAAATTCGCTTACTCTCGCGCCTGTTTTCGCGAGAAACATAACCATCCAGTAACCGCGCATATTATTATCTTTTTTCAAACCGGCAAGCAGACCATCAAACTCTTTTACAGTTATGACATTCTCGACTGATAACGCTTTCTGAACTTTCAGTCCCTTAATTTCTACAGGCTTATTGATGAATTTAGAATATTGAATTAAACCGCAAATTCTTATATTTACCGTTTTAGGCTTAAAAGATTGTTTCAACCAGCCCTTATACTCTAAAATAGTTTCGGTGTTTACTTCATTATATCTTTCAAAAAATATCTCCAGTCCGTATAAATAGGTGTCAATAGTATTTTTTGACCGCTCCTGTCTTTCGAGATAAGCCTTAAACTCGTTAAGATTGTTAATCATCATTTAATCTCGCGTCTAAGGTGTCAAGCAAGGCCGCCATATCTTGCCTGGCATGCGCTATAAATTCAGCGATTGCCATAAGTTCAGGCACAATAGTATAAATTACTTCGCTGTTTTTACCTGTTTTGTTTTCAACTTTTTTAGTCCACACTGCCGCTATTGCCCTGCT
>JGI24698J34947_10000137_pt1 | contig 27281 bp, 9 predicted proteins | sample TergutMp193P3_FD_34947 | JGI IMG/M metagenome (IMG submission 34947) | reverse complement strand
AAAGCGCAGGAAGAAATGATAACCGATTTTTTGAAAGAGACCAAACGGCTCACCGGCGTATTGGAGACCAAACTGCTCATCAGGCCGCTCAATTACCGCGAGACGGTGGAGTACCTGCACTCGACCGTTTCGCTCAGAAGGCATGAAATGATTTTGCCGGATCACTTTCTGTTTCTCGACACCTTTATCTCCGATATGACATTGCATATCGGGCAAACGCTCAAACTCGACGATTTTTACATACCCATATTATGCGTTAACGATTTTCCGATGGAGACGTATCCGTCAATTTTGCACGAACTGAACAAAAGTTATATCGAGTACCGCTGGGTGTCGCGCTTTTTCCCCATGGAAAAAACCGAGGCGATGAAGGAGCTGGATAAGTGGCAGGGCAAGCACCACGGCGCGCGCAAAAGCACCAAACAGCTGATGGCGGAAATGGCGATGAACGTTGAAACGCATAAGGAGAATATCGGCGCGGGCGAGCTGGAACACGACGTGGGCGAGGCGATGAAAGAGCTGACGATGGATTTTGTGGGGCTGGGCTATTACAACTCCTGTATCATGGTGTGGGATTTGGAATACGAAAAGGCGATGGCAAAGCTCATGGCCCTGCGGGCGATTATCGAGAGCGCCGGATTTACCTGCAAAGAGGAAACGTTTAACGCGTATAACGCTTTTTTGGGAATGACCGCCGGCGACGTGTACCGCAATATCCGCCGCCCGATGGTTTCGTCGGGGAATTACGCCCACGCGCTGCCGCTGTCGGCGGTGTGGGCGGGAATGATCCACAACAAATTTACCCATGAGGTATGCGGGGTGGACGCGCCGCTGGTTACCTGCTCCACCAATTACGGAACGCCGTTTTTTCTCAACCTGAACGACGGCGACGTGGGTCACTCGCTGATCTTCGGGCCGACGGGGGCGGGGAAATCCACGCTGTTGGGACTGCTGTCAATAAGCCACCTAAAATACCCGCTGGGGCAGGTGTTTATCATCGACAAGGGTTCCAGCGCGCTGACCATGACCCTGGCGGTGGGCGGCGAGTACGTTGATCCGGCGGTAACGGGCAAATGCTTCCAGCCGTTAGGCGACATTGACACGCCGCCGGACAGGGCGTGGGCGTGCGAATTTATCGAGACCCTGCTTGAACTGCAGGGGATACCCATTCTGCCCAAAATGCTCGTGCAGATACGGGTAACCATCGACCTGATGGCGGCAATGGAGAAAAAACGCCGGACGCTGACCACCTTCAAGCAAACGTGTATGTACCGCGACGAAGCGACGGGCGGCAACCCGATTGACGACGCCATTCAGCCGTATACGCTCGACGGCCCCTACGGAAGCATCTTTGACGGGGACGAAACCAAAATTAACGACAGCCGCTGGGTGTTATTTGAAATGAGCGAGCTGATGGAGTTCAAGGAAAAAGTTGTCGCGCCGGCGATAATGTTTATTTTTCATTTTTTGGAGAAAAAATTTAACGGGCAGATGACCCTGCTGGTCATTGATGAGGCGTGGCGGTTCCTCGATCACGAAATTTTCCGCAACAAAATGCGCCAGTGGCTCAAGGAACTGCGCAAGAAGCACGTCTTTTGCGTCTTTGCCACGCAGGAAGTCGCCGACGGGGCGAACAGCGCCATCGCCTCAACGCTGGTTCAAAACTGCCCAACCAAGATTTACCTCGCCGATCCTGAGGCGTTCAACAATCAGGACGCGTATCGGAAATTCGGCCTGACCATGGAGGAAATACAAATGCTGTCGCTCTCGCGAAAAAAGCAGGACTACTACTACAAAAGCCCCTCAGGCGCGCGGCTGTTCCAGCTTTCATTGGGGCCGCTGACCCTCGCGCTGATGCGCCAGCAGGATCAAATGGTAAAAACGCCGAAGGGCGACACTATACGCTGGAACGACTATTGCCGCTATCTGCTCGAACTGAAAAAAAGCGGAGAAATACAAAAAGGATTCGTCGAAGAAATTCTGGCTATTCAGGGAATAGGGTATAAACGCTATCTGGCGGGGACGCTGGTAGACAAAGAAGAGCGGCTGATAAATGAAGAAAAGGAGGCGGTATGAAACTGAAAATCGCGTTATGTGTAATGGTGTTGGCGATTGCAGTTAACACGGGGGCGGCGGCGCAGGGACAGCCGGTTATCGACATAACCGCCATAATAGCGGCGATAGACAACGGTTACACCATGGTACACCAGCTTCAGGCCATGTACGACACGCTGAAAACAAACTATGACCAACTGCAGCAGCAGATGAAAAGTTTTGAATCGTTTGATTTTAACGCGCTGGACGCGAAAGACCCGCTGGGATCGTGGAGATCGCTGACTACCTACGCGGACAGAATGTCGACGTATGAGCAAAACATCGCGTCGATTATCAACAAAAAAGACATCAAGATTGGCAGTGCCTCATATTCGTTAGGTGATATATATATTTCGCCCGCCGCCGACGCCTTGAAAGACAGCGGCGCTATTGACCCGTTTGAAAAAATGTTAAGCCCCGAAGACGGAGCGATTTTTGTCCGCAAATTTGGCATGAGTTACGGCAACTATATGCGCATAAGCCAGATAAAGGAAATACTGCAAAAAAAAGCCGCGGAAGTGGCGGGATACAGCGACAACCTGAGGCTGAGCCTGGAGGAGGATCGGGAAAGGCTCAGCGCCATTACCAAAGACCTGTACGGCAGCGAAAGTACGATACAGCAGCAGCAGATTAATAACGCGGTGCTGTCAATTATGGCGCAGGATATCAAAACGCAGGCGAATCTGCTGGGGAGTATCGCCAGCCAGCTCGCCGCGTCCGAGGCGCAGGCGCAGGCGGAGAAACAGGCGCGGCAGGACGAACTTAACATAAACAGCCTGGATATTACGGACGGGATTCTGCAGATGCTCGAAAAAATGCCGCCCGAAAGCGAGTACAGGTAGAAATATGTTTGACAATATCAGCGGAACATGGCTTGATGGCGCGTTCTTCAATGTACTGAGGTACGTTGACGGAATGCATCTGTTCTTTATGACGCAGGTACGCGTCCTTGCCAAAATTTGTTTTGCCCTCTCTTTTGGAATTTCGTGCGTAAAGCTGGCGATGGGGGCGACGGAAGTCAACAAAGTGCTGACGCAGGCGTTTATGTCGATAATGACGTATTTTATCATGATTTTTATGTTCCCGCATATCATGATAAATATGCAAAAAATAGTATCGCAATTATCTTATGGCGCGGTGTTTTCGCAGGGGTTCTCGGTTAACCTGGACGGCCTTCAGGGAAAAGAAGAAAAATATTTCCAGTATTTGAACGACCTCGGCACCGACAGCCGGGGTAACACGATATGGACGGTAAAAGGCGACAAGGGCGACGCCCGCAAGGCGCTGAATTTGCAGATAACGCATAAGAAGACGGGAATAATCTCGCTGAACAAGGTTTTTCAGATGATAATCGTGACATTCAAGGCGTTGTGGCTGTCGCTTAACGTGAAAAATGTCGCCGATTTTTTCAGGCACTTCCCCGATTTTTTAATGGTCATCGTTATCGGCCTGGGGTATGTGTGGGCGCTTTCCGTCGCGATTGTGCAGTACGCGATGGCGGTGACGCAATACGCGTTTTTGTACGGTATGGGGGCGCTGTTTATTCCGCTGATGCTCTGGGAGGGAAGCAAGCACGCCTTTGAAAAATTATGCGGCTCAATTTTTAATATCGCGGTCAGACTGCTGGTAGTCCAGACCACCCTGTATTTGGCGGTCATGGCGAATATCGACATTCTCAAAAATATGTTTATTTTATCCGCCGGAAAATTTGATTTTCTGCACGGCATGGAATTTTATCTGTCCGTCGCGTTTATGGTCATTTTTATAAAGCTGTTTGTCGATCAGGCGCCGGCGATAGCGGATTTTCTGTGCGGCGGCCAGCCGCGTATAGGCTTTGCGGAATTTGCGCGCGCGGCGGCATCAGGCGCGGCGGCGGGCAAGGCGGCGCTGAGCGTCGGCGGATCAATGGTCAAGGGGGCGGCGACCGTGGGAGCGGCGACGGCCGGCGCGCTGGGGGCGGCTGGCGGCATCGCGCGCGTTGCGTTTAACAAGGAGAAGGCGCAGGGCGGCGGAATGCTGAGCAGTCTCGGAATGGGGCTGGGAAATTTCGCGCAGAGTATCGGTCAGAGCGCGAAACAGGGCGGGGCGAATATTCTCGACAAGGGAATAGACGCGGTGGCAAACGCGCCCCAGTCGGCAAAAAATTTGGGGCGGTTAATGGCGAACGGTATCAGTCCCGGAAGCGTACCCGCGCCTGTGTCCGCGCCCGCGTCCGCGCCCGCGTCCGCGCCGACAGGCGGGGCGGGCGGTAAGGGCCGCCCCATCACCGAGGGCGATCGCCTAATGCGGTCAAAAAATATATCTGAAAGGGTAAAGGGCATGGGCGAACAGTACCGCGAAAAGAGGGCGGAGGGCGGCTATTATTCGGGTCTGGACGGAAGGTTTAAGGCCCTGAAAAGCTCCATTGGGGAATTTCATCAGGCGAACAAAAAAGCCGCGCCGGGCTTTCTTGATAAGGACGAAATCAATCATCGGCATATTGGCCGGGGAGGAGAGAAATGAGAATACAGCCAAAGGAAATGTTCAGAAGCGCGTCCGGTCCGGTCGAAACGCGGTTTAACCGCGTTATCAGTCAATATGATCAGTACATCAACAAGCTGATCAAAGAAAGCCGGACATGGCAGTTGGTGGGGCTTTGCGCCGTAGTGATGATCCTGGGCACCATAGTCGGCTGGTTTCGCGTACTGAGCGTGCAAAAAGAAATTCCCATCGTCATAGAAGTTAATGAGTTGGGACGGGCGCGGTATATCGGCGAGATTAGCGGCAGATCGTATTTGCAGGGCTATACGGTAAAGGACTATATGATAGAGTCCGTCCTGCGCGATTTTATCGCCCATACCAGAAATATTTACGCGGATCAGGAAGTAATGTCCCAAAATTACCAGCAGGCGGCGGCGTGGTGCAGTAACGAGCTTAAAGTAAAACTGCGCGACGAACTGGTGGCGGAAGACCCCTACACGATGATAGGCAGAATAAAAAGAAATGTTTCGATAGAGAGCGGCATAAAAATAACCAACGCCTCATGGCAGTACGACTGGTTTGACGTTACCGCCGACATCTACGGAAAGGAAATATCAAAACTCCGCTATCGGGGAATGTTCACCGTGGCGATAAAAGAGCCGCAGACCGACAACGAGCGCTTTAACAACCCCCTGGGCGTTTACATAGTTGACTACAACATTTCAAAGATAAACGAGGTACTCAGATGAAAACGATGTTATGTGTCATTATCGCGCTCATGGCGCTATCGTGCGGAACCGTGGACGTTCAATCGAGAAAAATAAGGGAAATCCGGCAGGAGAACCACAAGCTGGGGAACGCGACGCCGGCGGTTTATGTCAGCGACGACGAAGTCGAAGTCAACACGAACGTCATCATTATGAAGGACGAGGTGTTCGTTCCCGTTGACAGCCAGACGCATAAGCCCATGTCAGCCGGACAGGTTGTTCAGCGCTCAATGCAGGAGGCGATGGTAACGCCGCAGAATTTTATCGGCGGGACTCAGTTTTACGACTACAACGAATACAAACAATACCCCGTGGTGTGTAAAATGCTCAGCCTTACGGTTATCCAGCTTGAAAACGGCGAAGTGCCGATAGGCGTTCCCTATTTGTCCGACACCTTGCGCTGGGAATTAACCGGCGACGTATGGCGGACGGTCGACGGCCTTTCGGTGCAGCTGGTTATGATAAAGCCGCTTGAACCCGGGCTGACCACCAACATGATCCTCGTAACGAATCAAAGGATATATCAGTTTGTGCTGACCAGCACGCGGGACAGCTATATGCCGATGGTGAAATTCAGATACCCGCTTGCGCATAACAGGTTTATTACCGCTGAAACACTGCGGCGGCAGGAGGAACAAAGCGGCCATGTGGAAGATGAGGGCTATTTTTTGTCATACAACTACAAAATCGTGTCCGGCTGGTTTTTAACGGGCTGGTTCAAGCCTCAATGGCAGCCGGCAGAGGCGTGGGACGACGGGCATAAGACGTATGTGCGCCTCCCCCGCGGCGTTTTGCAGAAAGAGTATCCGGTGATATTTGAAAAGTCAAATTATATTGTCAATTACCGCGTAAACGAAAACATCATCATAATAGACAAGTTAATAACCAATGTTACCCTGAGGCTGGACGGCAAGCGGGTCAGGATTATCAAAAAAAGGGGCGAGCCGGAAGACCTGCGCCGTTATGTGAAAAAAGAGACCGAAGTAACCGGCGATATTCCGCCTCTGAAAAACGGGGTTCGTTTTGAAATAAAGGGCGATGTTCCCTGGGTTCCGCAAAAAGTTATCGAGTATGACGGGGAGACCCATATATTTTTCGATGAAGGGCTGTTTAACGACGGAGTTTTACAGATCATTGACGAGAAGCGCAATGCGGTTGAATATCGCCGGATAGGAAATGTTATAACCATTCCCGCGGTGATAAAAAAGGTACAGCTTGCGTATAACAACCGAATGTTAACCATAACAAGGAAGTGATCGTATGGCGGAAAATTATAACGACAAGTTCGAAGAATGGAAAAACAGCGGAAAGATAGAGCAGGTTCCCAAAGACACGTTCGCCGTTATGGAGGCGCAAACGCAGGCGCAGGACAAGCCGGATAATGGAACAAAAAAAGCGTCGTTTGCCGAACTGCGGCAGGGGAGAAAGGTTCCCCGTCTTAAAAAATCAATGGTCTTAACCATCATGACCGGCGGCGTCTTTGTATTTTTAATGCTGGTTAATTTAATTGTACAGAAGCAGAAAAATGAAGAGAAAAAATATTTTGACGAACAGAAGAACGCGGTCGCGGTAGGAAGCGAATTTTCGCTGGGGGATTTGGAAAAGAGGGCGCGGCATAGCGAAATTGAGCAGGTTGAAGTCATTTCAAGCGACGAACATTACTTCAAATCGCCGCCCGCGTACGCGCCTATTCCGGCGGAAAGAGCCGCGCCGCAGTCATCGGGCGGGTACCCCCGTCCCGCGGCGTCCGGCGGTTATTCCGAGAGCGATCTTTTGGCCGTAAAGGCGCGGATAGGCAAAGATGGGGGATACGGGATCGCCTGGAACGCGAGCTACACCCCCCAGGGAAGCCATACCCCTCAGGAGGGTATAACTTATCCAATCCCCACGCGGGAAGATTATACCCGTCAGCGGGTAGACGACATCACGCGGCTCGTACAAATGACGAATAACGAAAGCGATACGCGGTATACCGACGCGGGAAAGTATAACCCGAATAATCCGCCGAGAGGAACTGACGCGGCTCTGCTGAATGACGCCTGCCTGTTTCCCGGCGCGATAATTCACGCGATTCTGGTCAGCAGGATCGACACGGACTATCCGGGCCCCATTCACGCGCGCGTTATCGAGAACGTCTACGATTCGAAAACAGGGAAAAACCTCCTTATACCGCAGGGGACTATTTTGCAGGGAAACTACTCAAGCTCTTCCATTGGAGTTTCAAAAACGCAGATTGCCTGGGAATCGATGGTGGTGAATTATCAGGGGGTGGCGTACCAGATATCGCTCGGCGGAATGGCGGGAGTAGACAAGCGGGGAAGGTCGGGAATAGCCGGAACCCTCGACGATCATTATTTTGAGTGGCTCAAGGCGGCGGGGATAGTCAGTCTGTTTACCATATTGAATTCGGAAATCTCGTATCAAACCAGGAATCAATCCAACGCGCAGATTCGCGAATTAATGGATATAAATCAGGGAATTGTCAATCAATTGGGAAACAAACTCATTGAGCGCGCGCTGGATATTCAGCCCACGGTCAGGGTGGCAAACGGAACGGCGGTGAGCGTTTCAGTTAACACCGTGGTAAATCTCAGGCCGTTTCCGGCCATACGAGCGGAGGAAAGATGGGTACGAAAGTAATGATGTTGCTCGCGCTGCTTTTAGCCTCATGCCATTTGTTTGACGCCGATGAAACGCAAAATGTCGCGGTGTATTTTAACGAAAGCAACGTGTCCGTATACGAGGGAGGTCTGGGCTCTCTTTCCCTGCGAATGGAACCGCCGGACACATTATCGTATTACACGGTTGATTACAAAATTTTGAATGAGGAAATCGCGGTGGTATTCCGCGCTGACCGGCGGGGCGTGGTTTTTTCGGGCAGGAAGGAAGGCTCAACGGTAATAACCGCGTCGGTTGGCAACGCCGAGGCGAAGGCGGTCATTAATGTATTCAAATAACAGGAAGGGGGGAAAAATGAAAAGTTTGATATGCGCGGGTGTTTTGTGCCTGCTGTGCGTGTTTTCAGGCTGCCGCGGCGAGGACGAGGCGGATAAGGAAAAGATAAGCAGCATAGAGTTTGATATAAAAAATATAAATATAAAAATTAACGAATCAATTCCGGTAAGAGTAACGGCGAAGTCCGATGAAGCGAAGAAAAATGAGAAAATAACTTATTCGGCGACTGAAAAGGGAATAGTTGAGATATTGGAGCCGTCCAACGACGGGTTTGTTATTAAAGGGTTAAAAAGCGGTAATACGGTCATAACGGCAAAGTCGCAGTTGGTAACAAGCGCGTTTCAGGCGGTAGTTGACAATGAAAATATTTTGGCGCGATACATAACCGTTGAAAAGCCGGTCATTGAGTTAAAAGAAGGGGACAGGATCAGCGCGCAGGTCAGCTTATACGGGGGGAACGCGCTGGATAACCCCTTGTTTGACTGGAAACTGGAAGAGGGGAAAAACAACATAGGCATCAGTACAACGAACAATATCGTCGTTATTGCCGGTTTGGAGCGGGGACATCAGAAGATAAAGATCAGCCACCCGAACGCGGAATTTGACAATGAAATTCTGGTGTTTGTGCGAGGCGTGGACGAGGAAATAAAATATTTGACCAGTACGAGCAACGTATTTTTGGTGCCGAATGACGGGCAGTATCATGATTTTGATATGGTACTTATAAACGGAGTATCCAGCGATGTGGTTGATATAAAATATGATATTGAGGAGGGCGGCGGGGATATTATTGAAATATCGGGCAGTCAGACCAAATGCAATGTTTTGGCAAAAAAAAGCGGCGCAACGGTCGTAAAGGCAAGCCACCCGCAGGCGGCGGCTGTCTTTGATATGCGTGTTATTGTTTATGATATTGACACGCCGTATATTACGCTTAACAAGACGTTTGTACTGCTGAATGTGGCGGAAAGCGCGAGTATTAAAGCGGCGGTGGAACACGCGCGCAACGGGGTACTGCATAAAGCGCAGTTTAAGTATGAAATTTATGAAAATAACGTAAAAGTACCGGAAGAAAACAGCATTGTAGAGATACAGCAAACTCAGGAAAATTTCTGGATTCGCGGCAGGAGGGGCGGCACGGCGCGTGTTGTTATTTCCAACGAGCAGGCGGAAATTCCGCGTGAGATATTGGTGGTGGTAAAGGAAGAATCGTTTTTTATTGACGATTATTATTTTACCACAACGCAGAACGTGATAACGACGCAGATGGGGGACGATCCGGTATTTTTGAGGGCGCAGCTGGTTAACGGGACAAGCGCCGAGGCAAACCGCTTTGTATGGGAAATAGACGACAGTACGGTGGCGGCTATTTACGCGCATCACGGCGTGGCGAGGGGTGCCCGCGCCCAGGTAACGGCGTTTGAAGGGGTGTTGGAAATAACGCCCAAAAAGCCGGGAACGGCAAAAATACGCATAACCAACGAGCATGAAAAATACGCGATGTGCTCTATATCGGTTATTGTCAAGGTGTATCCTGCGGGGACGTTTGTCAGCCCGCCGGTACAGGTTGGATACAGCGGCCTTATAAAAGTTGAGTTCGGGAACCCCCAGACGATACTTCTTAACAGGATACCGGAGAATTCGACGGATGCCGAGATAGGAAGTTTGGACTGGTCTATAGACGATCCCGATATTGCCACTTTGTATACAGGCGCGCGTTCCACAACGAATATTGTGTCGGCGGTCAAGCCGGCAGGCGGCGGCATAACCAAGATGCGGGTGCAAAAGAGCGCGACGGGGGGAAAGATAGAATTCCCCCATGAAAGCATAGTTATCGCCGGTGACAATAATTACCTTGAGAATACGAGCGTAATTTATGTAGACAGCGTGTATCAAAAAGTAACGGAACAACAGCAGGTTACGATACCGGTATTGAATTCAAAATATGAGCCGCATAACGCGGAATTGTGGTATCCCGAACAATTTACGGTATGGGTGGAAAAGCCGGAAAATTTATACGCGGTAATGGTTAAAAACAAACTGATACTGCAAGGAAAAACGCGCGGCGAGACGGACGTTATTGTCCGGCATCCCAACGCGGCGAATGAAAGTATAACACTGCGCGTACGGGTCGAGCCTATGACCGTTAACATTGACCAGCCGTATTATTTTCGCGTGCCGGAAATTATCGGCGTTGTGCGCGGTTTTCCGGTAACTATCGGGAACGCGGTTATTGCGGACGAAAATATATCTACCAGAGACTTGAGGGTTGAAATGGTAGGCGCGCCGGAAAATGAGACGGCTAAAATTGTATGGAGCAGTGAAAATTCGACGGCGGTATCGGTTATGGGAAGCGGCTCGTCGGCGGTCATTACCGGCAACACGGCAAACACGCAGACCAGGATATGGGTGCGGCATAAGGCCAACAAAGCGGAAGAGCGTTTTATTCTTGTGTACGTTGCCGGCAATACGGAAGATTTGAAAAAAATTGTTATCGGCTCTGAAAAAGAGAATTACCTGCTGACTACGGGGCAGCGTCAGCTTATAACGGTTATAACCAACGCGGACGACGAGAAAAAGAAATACATAAGCTGGGAAATAGTCAAGAAGCCGGAAGAGCCGGACGTTATTACGATAGACCAGCGCTATGATTCGGCGATGGTCGAGGCGGTGGCGGCGGGTAACGCGGAACTGAAGGTATGGTATGAAAACCCCAATGGGGATACCAGCGTTATCCCGCTGACTATATATATTTCGGTGGTGGACGCGCTCAGCGGCGACAAGGCGCTCAAAGGCCCGTCGATTATCGGCATAGTGACGGGCGAAAGCAAATTCGTGTCGGTTGAACATATAAATATGACGCAGGCCGATTTGAACCGTATAAGCTGGGAGGTAATAGCGAGCGACGGCGGGGGGCTGTTGGCGAATATTGAAGGCAACGGCGATTCGGCGTATTTATACGGTTTGCGTCAGGGGGTGGGCAAGGTAAAAATAGCGCAGAGTTTGATGAATTACGAACATTACGCGACACTGGTATGCGCGGAGACGGCGGCGGAACTGGAATCAATGTACGTGATGGGCGTCGATCAAAGTTACCATCAGATGCGGGCGGGCGAGGAAAAAAAGATAAAGCTGGTTTTTGGCGCCAACGGATTCCCGGAAACGGCAAAAAGGAACCTGAAATGGACGGCGGGAAGCTCGGGGGCGGTACGCGTGGCGGGCTCAGGCGAATCGGTTTCGATAATCGCGGTCGAGCCAGGCGAATGTATTGTGACGGTATCGGACGAAAACAGCCCGCAGGTCAGCTTTAACAAGACAATAGAATTGAAATTTTTGGTGCGGGGTGTCGGCGAAAGCGCGCTGGAATTCAGGGGCCATCAAAAAATGCTGGGCATTGTCGTCGGCGAGAAGGCCAATCCCAGAGTAGAAATGCGCTTGTTTGACGGCGACAATGAAATTAAAAATTATTCGCTATGGGAACACGAGAATGAAAATGACGCGGTAATTAAAGTAAGCCGCGCTGACAATATTTTGGATATTGAGGCAAAGGCGGTTGGCGAAAGCTACGTGACCGTTATTTACAACCGGGGCCGGAAAGACGAGGCAAAGGCGCGGATACTGGTATATACGGCGGCGAACGAGGACGCTTTAAGGGCGTACTATCCCGTATTGATTGAGAAAACGAATTATTTGCTGCAAATAGGCCAGACGGCGGTTGTCAAGATTGAGACGATGGAAGAAAAGGATTACGAGCATTTTAAATATATAAGCTGGGGGATAGAAAACGCGGGTGTTATCGAAAGCGTCGAATTTAACGGAAAGAAACAGGAAACCATAAGGGGAAGATCGGAAGGCCAGTGCGTCCTTACCATTAATTATAATAATGGCAATAATATTAACAAAATTGTTGGGCGTGTGTTTATAACGGTGGTGGGGAATGACGTTATTGATTTAACCAAATATATCGTTACCGATAATATTGTCGGCATGGTTATCGGCGAAAACAGGCCGTCAAAAATATTTCATAATTTAGGCGGCGACGTGTCAAACGTGGTATGGACGAGCCTTGATACGGGCAAGGTTACGGTAACGGGCACGGGCGAGGAGGCGGTGTTGACAGCGGTCGGTACCGGCGAGGCCTACGTGACCGTCTCTTATGGATCGTGGCTCAAGCGGCATATTTTGGTGTATGTGTGCGGTTCTCAGCCGGAAGCGAACGCGTACAAGGCGATGAACATGGAGTGCCAGTATTACCGCGCCGGAACGGGCGAAACGATTGTTTTACCGGTATATTTCGCGCCGAACAAGAGTGCGGTACCGACGCTGTGGACGGATAAATATGAAAATAATGTTGTCAAGTTTGTTTCGCGGGAAAACGGCGCAAAAATAGAAATAGAGACGTTAAACGAGGGAGTGGCGGTGCTGGAAGCGGTTAATACCGGATTAAGCAGGCCTTCGGGCGTATTGCGCGTATATATTGAAGTGTCTAAAAAATATAACGGCGCGGAAAGGCCGGTGGTGAACAGGTATCTGACCATTCAAAAAACGGTATATGTCATGAATCCCGACAACAGGGACGAGGAATTGAATTTGCGCGTATCGGGAGTGGGGTATACGGTTAACGAGCTTAAGGGCGTGGTATGGGCCAAAACAAAAGGCCGCGAATTAATAGATATATTCCCGAACGGGCAGGATTGTACCGTAAGGGTTAACCTGTCGGGAATTGAAGGCGCGGCCGAGTTAAAGGCGTCGCTTTTGGATAACGATGTTGAAATAAAAATCGTCCTCAGCAAAACAGGGTTGATGGGTTTCCCGCATATTGTCGGGCAGGATACGGTACGCGTGGGGCTGGGCGGCAAGGCAAGCGTTGAATATGATGTCGCGGAAATCGATCAATATGACAAGAGCCGGTTTCATGTGGAGATAATGAGCGGGTGGAACGTTGTCGGTGAAAACACGCGGTTTGAAAATAATATTTTAAAAGTGGAAGGCGCGGAATCGGGAACGGCCGTTTTGCGTATAACGTGCGCGCCGGTATGTAGCCCGTCGCATTATAAAGAAGTGCTGGTAATAGTGACGACAACAACGGACGGCCTGATATATTTGACAACGAGGGATAATTTTACGCTGGTCAAAATAGACGAGGTAAAGACGATAAGCGTGGATATGGTCGGGTATAATAACGCCGGGGACGCGGGGTATACGTGGAACATAAAAGAGGAAGATCGGGAGTATTTGGAATTAAGCGCGACAGGGAAGCAGGCCCAAATTAAAGGCAAGAAAGAAGGCGCGGGAAAAACGGTTATGCTCGCTGTTTCAAACACCTATGTCGACCCGATGTTTAATTTGACCTTATTTGTACGCGTTTCCAGTAATTATTTAGATGTGGTGTATCTGACTACCAGAAGCAATATTGTGACGGTGACGCGGGGAAAGAGCGTATATGTTGAGGCGGAGCTGGCGGGCGGCGCGCCTGGCGAGGACAGCCAGCTGGTGTGGTCAAGCGAGAACAAGGATTTTGCCGACGCGCAGGGACGGGGCAAGATGGGCGTTGTATTCGGCTACAAGGAAGGTTTGGCGAGGATTACGGTAAGCTATCCTTTGGCGATAAACAAGGTCCTTGAGATATTGGTTATTGTCGAGCGGGATAATACCGCCGACGGAATATACATCACGAGTCCCAATACGATGGTGGAGTTGAAGCCCGGCGATACGCGGGAGATTTCGGCGAAACTGGTAGGGAACGGCGTCGGCGCCGGCGATGAATCTGGGTTTACGTGGAAAGTGCATACCGGTCAAGATGTTGTGGAGATATACGGCGCGCCTTCGGGAATTGACAAGGTATTTATCAGGGGCCTTAAAGAAGGCGAGGCGACGATACGGGTAGAACATCTGTTTAAAACAAAATATGTGCTGGAACTGAAAATATATGTGCAGTATTACAACAAGGTTGAATTTGGCAAAAAGTCGGTAACGGTTGATAACGGGGCTTTTGAAATAGTTAATGTGACAATGCCGCCAAATACCACGGTTGTTTATACGGCGGGCAAGTATAGAAAGCCGGACGGCGCGTATATAGACGTAGTTCAGTTATCGCCGGAAATTACCAACAGCTCGGGCTATTTAATAATAACGGGTATCGCGCCAGGGGTCTGTACCATTACCGCGACGGGTACGAACGAACGCGGGCTGATGATGACCGATCAGATGATTGTGACGGTCAGGGCGGTAGAAAACAAGCTGCTGCAGTATATTATGACCAATGATTCGATATTCAACATGACCGACTGGAGAAGCGCGGCAAACCGAGTGATGGTATCGGGCAGTACGGTAGGCGAGAAATTAAACGGCGAGGAGTTTACGGAGGCCGACGACATTAATATTCAGTGGACGATTGAAAGCGGAGACGAGTATATCGAATTTGACAACGGGGGTAAGAGTACCAAAGGAAAACTGGCGAGCATATTTTCCAAAAGGCCGGGAACGGCCACTGTCAAGCTGACGCATGACGATATGAAGGTTACCGGTTATGAAAAAAGAATATATGTAAATGTCATAAATTATGACGGTAATTTTATTCTTAACCCGACGTTTACGAATATGCAGATAGGCGATCAGGCGGCGTACAGCGTCACTATTACCGGCAACGTGACTGACGACGAGTACGATTTGGCGAGCTGGAGGGTGGGTAAAAACGAAAAAGACGAAATCGGCGTTGAAATTATAGATGAAAAAGCGGCGAATGCCAATGATAGATATAGGCAGGAAGGGGTAACCGGAGGGAGTGTGGCGATTATAGCGAGGAAATCCGGCGTTTATAAAATATATGCGGAATATAAAGGAAAAATGATTGAGGGCATTATATATGTGGAGCCCAAAAAAGTATTTGAAATTTACGATGACAGCGTTATACGGATAGTGCCCAACCATCTGCGCTTTATAGGCTTGTATCATGAGCCGTTTATAGGGCGGGTAAATGACAATAACGGCGCGGTTAACCCCGATTTGGGGCTGGGAACGCGGTTTGACTATACGATAGACAGCTCGCGGTATATTGACGTGGTATACGCGGGCCCGATTTTAGACGCGGATTTTAAGACGGAAAGGCCGGATTTTCTTCCGAAGAGGGGCGAATCAAAAAATCCGTATAACGGGGAAATAACTGTTTATGAGGTAAGAAGCGAATGGGCGAACAATATAATTAAAAGAGAGGAAATAGCGAAACAGGGGTATAACGCCTTATTGGTTGTCAGGGGCAAGGACGACGAAGGATATACCAAGATAAAATTAAAATATAAGAATATAGAACGGGTAGTGACAATACACAACAGTACCGCCGATACGTTTTATATGGAAGGCGTCATTGAAAACGGCAAGTTAATTGAAGGGAGGGAAGTAAGAGGAAAGCCGTCAAGCAAAGCGGAAAATAAAAGAGTAACGATTAAGTATAATATATATCCCAAAAGCCAGTTGGTAGTAAACGGTTATCAGCAGGAAAACGGCGGTCATAATAACGGCTGTTTAATAACTGATACTTCTTATTATCCGCCGCGTATGGATAATAGAATAAAAGTAGTAGACGATATTGACATCAATTATATAAATCAAACAATTTCATTCAGGTTAAACCACTGCGGATTTACAATTCTTGAATTTGAAAACGAGTTATATGGCGAATTTGGCCATAAATTGGAAATACCGGTTTATGTTTATTATGAGCGTATTGAGGCAAATTGGAAGATAGGTTTTTCAGCCAGGTCGCCAAGCGGCAGATCAAGGCTTGACAGTATTACGAATGTGGTTTATTTGGCGAATGACGAGATAATATACCTCTATTTTGGAAACGACAGCGCTTATTATGGCGAAGATTTAGAAATAATTAGCGCGCAATTTAGAAATGGGGACGTATTTAATCAGGCGCCTTCGCGGCCTTACTATCATGAATCAAATCCTGATGTTGGCAAAGTGTTTCCCCGTGACAGTTCCCTTGCAGATTATAAAGCGAAATATTGGTTCGAGGTAAACAATGAATATATACCAAGATATGTATATTTACAGGGTAATTTCGCGCCTCAAAATAATAATCAAAATATTTTAGGCGAGAGTTTGTTGAATGTTGAATATTTAGATGAATTAATAGTTATGTATAAATATTCCGACGGGAAAAAAATCAAAGGCAATTATCAAAAAACATTTTTAATATACAGGGAAAAGAGACTATTTTAATTTTTATAAAGCAGGAGAGTGTTATGAAAAGGGCAAGAAAAGCGATTTTTGGCGTTTTAGTATTTGCGGTTTTACTGTCATGTAACGACGGTATGTCATCGGTACGCAACAAGGGCGGGGACAGCCGGACAAAGCGCGACCACAGCCAAAGGACCGTTATTGACAACGCGGAATATCTTGATTTTACGGCGGCGAAAAACGACGCGAACAGGATCAAGAAAGAAGACGTGCTTTTTGTGTTAAACAACGGGACGTTTAAGAACGGCAATTCGGCAATAAAAATAAAGACACAGGAAGGGAAAATTGAAATTTCAAGCGACAGCGGCAGGTTCAATGGCAAGGACAATTGCCAAGTGTACGGCTCCTTTGTGTTTGACGTTAAGGCGGCAAGCGGCGATTGCCTGTATTTGCGCAAAGACCCGCGTTCCGAGGGGTTTGTAATGATAGACGGAATGATGTTACGCGACGACGCGGTGCCTGACTTGGCGGTATGCCTGCCGTTGTACGGGTATTCGCGCAACCGCATTGAGGTGAGTTCGGTTATGGACGGGTTTATTTTGATGCCCAGCGGGACGTATTGGAAGCAATAGCGCCGTAAAACGGCAAAGAGGATATGCGCTATGAAAATAGGGAAAAAAATCGCGGTAATTTTGTGTATGGGCTTTTTGTTTGTCTCGTGTCGTAACGATGATGAAACCGCCCGCCGGCGCGTTGAAAAGCTGGTTTTTGAGGAAGGCGAAAAAGAATTATATGTTGGGGACACCGTTTATGTCAATATTGGCGTACAGCCGCCGGAGGCGAAGAATTCCGAAAAGATAATATACCAGGCGGAAAAGAGCGGCGTAATCGAAATACTTCCGGAGTCTAACAATAGCAGTGTGGTATTTAAGGGGTTAAAAAGGGGAAGAACGGTTATTTTCGCTTCAGCTAACGGGATATTCGGTTATTTGACGGTAAATGTTATCGGCGGAAACGAGAGTGTTGTGCCGCATATTGTCTTGTCCGACTATGTGTTTGAATGCTTTCGGGGGGAAAGCAGGAGCGTTGTCGCGTCATTGAGGGGTGGGACGCCGCTTGATGATAACGCGTTTGTATGGAGTTATTCAAATGAGAACAAACAGATTATTTCTTTTGAATCAACCAATAATGTCGGCGTGTTTGAAACGAAGAATGCCGGCGAAAGCCTTATAACGGTAAGCCACCCAAAGGCGCGGTTTAGCGCCAAGATTTTGGTATTTGTGAAGGACAAAGACGAGGTTCCGGTATATATCACCACTGATAATAATGTTATTAATTTGAAAACGAGCGACAATGTGTTTGAATATATGGTTAATTTGTACGGCAGTAATAAAAGTTCCGATAATTATTATTTTGAGCATATTATATTGGAAGGAGAGAGCGTTATTGGTCTGAAGTGTCAAAACAATATAGGAACAATTACCCCCAAAACGCGGGGTATCGCGCGTATAGGCGTACACCATCGGGACGCTGGTTTTGACATAGAAATAATCGTGGTTGTCACGGAGGAGATCGTATATAATTATATAGATGTCGATAATTCCCTTATTATTATGGAAGAGAATCATATAAGGTTTATCAACGCGGTTTTGATAGGCGATACGCCCGATGATCATTTGAATAAGTACGAATTTATCAATGAGAATGACAACGTAGTCCAGTTGGAGCAGACGCAGAATGTGGCAAAATTGTCCGGTTTGAAAAAGGGAAAATCGATTATAACCGTTAAAAACGAGTACGCCGACTTTGAGAGGGAAATATTGGTTATTGTCAACGGCGCGGGCGAAACGATTGACAATTCTTTTTATATAACGACCAATCAGAATGTTATAACGACGGAGGTAAACGGCGAAGCGGAGCTTACAATGTCTCTGGTGGGCGGCAATTCTGCCGACGCGAATAATTTTATATGGACGGTGGAAGACGGCAGTATTATTGACGTAAGATCGAGTCATGGGGAAGTAAGATATACAAGCCGCGCCGTGTCGGGCGGCGAGAATCAGAGTTTTAAGGCCGTCGCGTATATAAAAGCGAAAAAAGTAGGTACGACAAAAATAACGATTGAAAATTCAAAGGCAAAAAATAATTTTTCAGTTATTGTTAAAGTATATAAGCAGGGCGTATTTGGAGTGGTGCCGGTTGTTTTGCAGGGTCAGAGCCTTTACAGGTTAAATGTAAACGAGACAGTTGAAACGAGTCTGAGAGTTATGGCGGGGCTGGAAAAAAGCCTCGCGAATATAGAATGGATCAGCGACAATCCGGCTGTTTTTTCCGTGGAAAACAGCGCGGGACTGACGGGCGTGTTGAAGGGAAAAGGGCCTGGAGTGGCAAGCCTTACGGTAAAGGCGGACAATTTAAAAAATTATTATGTCGCCACCGTTATTGTCGGCGACGATTTTTATTTGCGAACACAGCCGTATATGTATGTTGTCAATCCGTTTATGTCGATAACAAAAGGAAATAGCGCGACATTCAGGGTTGAATGTACGAATATGAGCAGCGAGCAAATTGCGAATTTGTCGGTAGTTAACAACGATCCTGGCAAAATGGAAATATTCGCGCATAGGAATAATGTCACGGTTACGGGAATCGCTCTGGGCGAAGGAAATATCGTTATAAGCGGAGACGGGCTAAAAACGTTAATTGTTAACGTCTTGGTGGAAGAACACGCGCTAACTCCCGATATGCCGTTTTATTTGCGCGCGAACAAGTATATTTACGGCGTTGTGAAAGACAGGAAGATTGAAGTGCCGGTTGATTTGGTGGGCGGTATAGCGCATAACGAAAAAAATATAACGTGGAATATTGCCGATTCTAATGTCGCCGTTATAGAGCCAAGCGGCAAGAAATGTTTAATTACCGGAAAAAACGAGGGTCAGACTGTTTTAACGGCAAGCCACGCGCAAAGCAACAATACGCTGGAGATTGTTATTTATGTCGTATTAAATGACAATGAATTAAATACAAAAATTATTATGCACGTGTCTCGACAGAATATATTATTGACGCTGGGACAGACGAGGTATATTTCCATTATTACCAACGCTTCAAGCGCGCGGCAAAACGCTTTTTCCTGGGATTATACCAGGCCCGACGTTATTGGCGTCGCCGTAGGCGCGGATAAAATTAAAGCGTATGTTACGGCAAAAGGGATAGGAAACGCGGCCATATCGGTAAGAAGCGGCGATCAAATTCCGCTGGTTATATATGTTTCAGTAATGGGCGGCGATCTAAACAGCGCTTATATTAACGCGCCGTCCATTGTCGAGATGGTTGTCGGGCAGACAATAAACATAAACGCGGTTACCAGCGGTATACATGACAAATATAGCATAGGCTGGAAGTCCAAAAATGAAACGGTGGCAAGGGCGTATGGAAACGGGGACATCTGTACGATAACCGCGTATAAAGACGAAAGAACGGTTATAACGGTCACTTATAATGATTTTGTTAAAAATATTCTTTTATGCGTATACAAAAACACAGAAGAGATGGCAAATGCGTATGTTTTTGCGGCGGAGCAGAGCCGTTATGTTATTAACAAAGACGATGTTATAACCGTTAACTTGGCGTTTGGAATGAAAGGATATCCCGAACATATGCGGCAGAGTATAAGGTGGGCTACAAACGACAGTATAAAAATTGGAGTGGAAGACAACGGCAGTTCGGCGAGCATAAGGGGCTTAAACGCGGGTGTTGGCGTTGTAAATGTCAGCGATGATTGGGGCAATAACGTAGATATAGAAATAGCGGTGCGGGAATTTGGCAAAGTAGGCGGGTATTCGTTCAGCATAAAGGAATACGGCAAAGAAGCGGGCGGGGAAGACCGCATCGTGGGGGTAGTGGCGGGCGGCTATGTTGATTTGGAAGTGAAGGTGTTTAACGGCGCGGCGGAAATAACGAATATTAGCGGGATTGAATACGATGTGGGCAATAAGGATATTTTATCAATTGAACACCGGCCTTTTGGCGTCAGGGTAAGGACAAAGGCGGGAATGGAAGGAAGCGGGTATATAACGCTGCGCCATGATTTGATAGACGACGCGAGAATACTGGTTTATACGGCGTTAAGCGAAATGGCGTTAAACGACGCGTTTCCATTATTAATTAACAAGGTCAATTATCTGATAAAAAAAGGCGAAAGCGTTACAGTTAACGTTACAGCCAAACCCGATGACGGGAGCAGGCTGCGTAATATAAGTTATGATCTTGAAAAGGACAACGGCGTTATCATGGTTTCCGAGCGCGACAAAACGGAAATAATAATTTCCGCGCGAAAAGCGGGCAGCGACATTGTTCTGGTAAGGTATAACGCGGAAATAGTCCAAAGGATTTATATTTCGGTTGTTGAAGATGATTTTGGCTCAAGCGCCGGTTATATAGTAACGGAAAGTATTATTGGAATTATAGAAGGAAATTTCTATGAAACCAGAATAGACACAAATATTATTACGGGAATTTCCTGGAGAAGCGACGATGCGGGTATATGCGGCATTCAGGATATTATGGGGCATACGGCCCGAATAAAGGGGATAAGGGCGGGCGCGACGACAATAACGGTTAAATCAGGCTCCATTGAAAGAAAAATAGCCGTTTTTGTGGCAAGAGATCAAGATGAATTGAACGCTTTGGAAGCCGTTAACATAGAGCAGAGAAAATACCAGATTCGTAAAAATAACGGTATTACCATAAATATACGCAGTTATCAGGGAAGGGTTGAAGGGAAAACGGAATATGAGGATTATTATAAATATTCGGTTCCTTATGGGAACGTTATATCGGTTAATTTTATTGACAACGGCAAATTAAGCGTTAAGGGCTTAAACGATGGAGTTGCGGCGATAAGAATAACCAATGATTATTATCAAGAAGAATTTGTTGTTTATGTGGAAGTCTATCCTGATACGGGCGAAGGCGGAGTAAGCGCCGTCAATAGCAAGCATTATATAACGGCTGAAAAAACGCTGTATATTATCGGGGAGGAAGAAAAAAACGTATATGTTTCAGTTAATGTTGTCGGCGATGATTTTTTGGGGGATAACGAATGGGTATGGCAGGGCTATGACGGCGATATTATTGAAGTAAACGCGCTGGGACGGAACGCCGTTGTCAACCCGCTGAGGAGGGGAAGCGCCAAATTACAGGTAATAAACGGAAAATGCGAAAATAATCCGTTTGAGATTGTGATAATAGTGGGAGACCGTTTTGAAGCTGAAAACGGCGATCTGCCGTATATTTCAGTGGAAAGAGACTTATATGAGGCTGTAAAAAACAGCGGGGATATAATCGTGCCTTACAGTATTGTCAACGCGGGCAAAGTAGACGCCAAAAAAATATTTTTTGATGTTGTCAACGGCAATATAGAAGTCAGGCATGATGCCGCAAACGGCGTGTTTAACGTAACGCCAAAAGAGACGGGCATTGCGAAATTTGTTATAAAATACGGCGATTTGTCGCGCGAGGTATACGTGCTGGTAAGGGAGAATTTGGGCGCGGGGGCTGTTTATCTGACGACGAGCGAGAATTTCGTTGTCGCGTCGATAGGGGAGTTAAGAAATATACGAATAAACCTGGTTGGGTATAACGAGCTCGACAGCGGCAAGTTAAAGTGGAGCGTATCGGACAAGAGCCCCAGAAATGTGATACAGCTGTCGGGGAATGGGACTATTGGCGAGATATACGGGGTAAGCGAGGGCGATGTCGTTGTCAATATCACGCATTTAAGGGACGATATATACCGGGCGTTTAACACGCTGACTATTAACGTCAGAATCGTCAAAGACAAGTCAAAAGAAAATATTGTGTATTTGACAACGCAAAAAAATGTTGTGGAAGTGGTTAAAGGCTCCCAGAGCGAGATAATATACGCGCGGAAAGTTGGCGGTGATATTAACAATTCGGAATTAACATGGAATTCGCTCAATAAGAACATTGTGACTCTTGACGAAATAAGGGGAAACGCGGCGCGAATATTGGCGCATAGCGAAGGCGAAGCGAGGATTACGGTAAGCAATAGCGAAGCGAGGTACGAACTTGAAATTACGGTTATTGTAAGGGATTCATTGAATAATAATATTTATATTTCCAGCGACGATACGCTGTTATGGCTTAACCCCGGCGAAAAGAACCGGAGAATAAGCGCGGTATTGGTCAACGGAGATGTGAAATACAACAATAATTTTGTATGGACTATTGAAAAGCCCCAGCTGCCCTCTGATGAAAAAGTAAAGCAGGCGCGGGGAAATGTCATCAATATAATTCCAAGCAACGACGTATGCTTAATTGACGCGGTTAACGAGGGCGTCGCGTATATCAGGGTTGAAAATCCCGGAAAGGCGGAAAAAGCGCTTATTATCACGGTGTATGTCAGTCATTATAAAGAAATTAAATTTTCCACCGAAAGAAAAGAGGTAATTATCGGCGAGTATGAATTTGTAGAGCTGGAGATTCCTACTTATGAATATTTGCAGGACAAGGCGAGGGTATGGGTTGAGGACTTAAACGGGGACCCGACCGATCTTTTGGACGTGTATTTTACCAATTCGCTGATATTGCTTAATGGCAGGGAAGAAGGGCTGAGGGGAAGAGACGACGGTTTTGTAATCGTCAAGGCGGCTTTGGAAGGCAAAAACAGTTACGCCCAGATGTTGGTACATATCGTTAAAAAGGCCGATCCCAATGTTAACCGTATAGTTGTCGGCAAGAATATTTATGTTACGAGCCTGAAAGCGGAGAATTTTATCATTAACGCTTCGGCTACAGGGCCTGATATATTTGACGTTGACTTGGATAATTTGCGGTGGGGGATTGTTGCCAATGACAACGGCGACAGTTCCAAGCCTTATATTGCCATGATTCCCCAGGGCAACGGCGTCGGCGCCGGTAAAAACGGTGAAAAATTTTATTATCATTCGTCGGGAAGGCAGGTACAGATAAGCGTAAAAAACGAAGGAACCGCCGTATTGCGGATTATGCACGAAAAAGTGCCGCCGGAGTATTGGAAAGACATATATATCATCATTGAAGATTTGGGCAATTATTTTACGATTGAGAAAAAAGAAGTTTCGGTAAATATGTCGCGGCCTGAGACGGTATCGGTGAATATTGTAGGCGGCACAACACAGGATTATTCGCAGGTTAAGTGGATTGCCAAAATGCAGCAGAAATGGGACGGGACGCTGATGGAGATAGTCCGAATTATGGGAAGCGGAAGAGAAGTGACGTTATATCCCATGAATGACGGCGAAACGGAAGTTTACGCGTTTTTTAACGGCAAGATGGTGTCGTGCAAAGTCGCCGCATTTTCGGATTATTATCTGAGTTTCAGAAGCGGCCAGGAGTATATGTTTCCGGGGGAGACGAGGGATATTCCTTTTGACATAAGGCCGGCAAACAGCAACTTAAACTGGATTCCCGAAGGCGCGTTTTTAAACGATAACAAGACAAAAGTTATATTCTCTCATGTAGAAATTACAGGCTCTCCCACGGGCGGGGTAGGAAGCCCGCAGCGAATGCTGAGGATTATAGCGGAAAACGAGGGCGGCGGAACGCTTGTAGCGATGGCAAACGGAAAGCTGGCTCAGGTAAATATTATTGTAGCGTATGATTATCAGTTTGCGATAGATAACGGCAAATCGAGTTTCAGGACGGGTTGCCCGTTATATAATATTGACAATGACAAATTAGACATTAAGTTCGAAAAATCAAGCGACGGGGTTATAGAGGTCGGTTATTATGTCTATCCGGCGAATACCTATATTGAGGCTGACGAGAATACTATACCTGACGGGCTTACCGTTGAGGTTAAAACAGGCGGAACTGCCACGGACAGCAAGGGAAGGACGCTGGGTACCGGTATTATAAAATTTACCAGCGTTAAAGAAATGTCCGCGACAGTACGATTTCAGCAGTATAAAGCAATGGTTCCCGGCGGGAAAAAAGAGGCCGTTGACAACGGCGAAAGGCCTTTTTCCGTGGAATACGCTTTTCCGGATCAGAATATTTTTCCTTATTTTATGCGCGGAGACGGCGTACATTCAAACACGGATAATCATGGGACAAAAAACGCGCCCGCCAACAGGGGGCAGTATGAATTGAGAAAAAATGGAAAATATATTAGCGGCGGAGAAAATATAACCAAAAACAGGAATTCAGAGGTTTATGAGTTGGATTTAATGGACGGCGAAGTACATCATATTTTGTTTGACAAATTATTTGAAAATATGAATGTTGATAATATCAGCATAAAAGTCAGTAAGAAAGCGGGTTCAAAAAATTGGATTGTAAACAACGGCGATATTACCATACCGATAGACGCGAACGATATTAAAGATAATAAAAGCAGGCTATATTGGCCGGATCAGGCTGAAGGCCAATTAAAACAGTTTAATTTCAGCGCGAAATTGGTTGACGTGTCTTATGACGGCATACATCAGAAAGCGATAAGGCTGTCGGGCGGGAAAGATTATATCGAATATACCCGCGTCGGTTATCCTCAAGAGCTGTTTTTGTACACGAAAACGGCGTATGCCAAGAATAATGTTGAGAAAGTTTATAAAATAGAAGATATGGACAGCGAGAAATATGGCAACGTTCCCGCAAAAACGGCCCTGCCGAGGGGAAATTCGCCGTGGTATCAGGCGTATCAAGGGGATTTTTACTCGGATGGAGAGGCAAATACCGGAAAAACATATTATTTATTGAGCGGCAAAAGCGTCACGTTCGAGCCGGAAGACGATGATGTCATTTTGGAAGACAGGCTGAGCCTTGACGGAAGATTTTCAATGAAAGAAATAGAATATATCGATTTATTTCTTGATTATAAAAATATAGAGGAATATCCATATCTGGCGGCGTATGTCAATGACAATTATGACGATGATTATATTTATTTTCTTGACGGCACGGAAAAAAGCAGCTTTATGTCTGATGATCCAGAAATTGATCCGGACGAATTGTGGTTAAGAATAACAAGCGTTTGCCAGGTGGATTTGCAGGATATAGAATATTATTATACTTATGAAGTTTATAGGAACAATATTTCAGTATTTAACAGTATCAACAATAATAGTTATTACCATCATGACAGGAGCAGAATAGTATATAATGATAATAATATGATTATCGGGGGTTATTTTGTCTCAACATACGCTTTAAATGACGCTTTTATTACTAATATACAAAACACGAACAGAACGGTATACAGATATGAAAGCGGCGAAATATTATTGCATTTGGCGAATGATAATACTATATATTGTAATAATAATATTATAGATTTGGAATATGTGGCCGGCAAAGACATGAATGGCGATGATAGCGATTATATCAAAGGGTGGAATTACGGGTATTTTAATGATCGTTGTCTGGAAAATATGCCCTCGCAAGACGGAGAAATTGATTACATATACTCGACATATCCCTATCAAGTTGGAAAAACAGAAATTGTGCCCAAATCGGAGGGAGAGATGGAAGCGGTTTATGACGTGTTTGGGCAAAAGCAAGGCGACAAAGATAATGACGTTTATTTGGATATTCCCCAATATGGAGGCATTGGCGCGGCTTATCAGCCTTCTCCCAAAAAAAATTTGACATTTGGCTATGTATGTCTTAAAAAACAAGCGGAATATATTAATTATGTGAATATGGCCGCCATTACTGAAAAAAATAATATATATTTTAAGCATAACGCCCCAGATAACACGGGCAACGCCAACAGATTCAATATATTTGCTCAAAAAGATGGCGTAATAGATTATGGTAAATACAGCGATAATTATAAAGTTGGCGCCACGTATCAATATCACTATACAGGGGTTTCTGGTGTAGTTGAGAATTTTATAGATATTATCGGGGGGAGCGGATTAGAATGTAAATGGAAAGTAGAAATGAAATGGAAGGGCTTGTTTAATGGGATGTGGCAACCTGAAGCAATTCATCCCAAAGAGACAAAAATAGTTAATGCGGGCGGCTCTGTTTACAATATGCTTAAATGGGAAGACACGGGAAAAGAGGTCGTGGCGCCGTATAATTTCTTTAACCGTTTTCCTTTCAGATATGTAGGCTCTTTTAGCCCCAATGAGACAAAAAATATAGTAAGATTGGGGGACGGGGGCGGAAGACCCATGCCTTCTGTAAGCAGGGAGAACAAATATTTGTCGGGCGAACAAATGCAGATAGCCATTGAATATAGGAATTTTAATAACAAGCTTTGTAGTTTATATATAAATGTTAATTTGTATATAAAACCTTGTCATAGCGAGTATAAAGGTTCAGGGGTTACCGACGATATGCCGATGAAATATCCGAAAGACAAAATGCCTGAGAAGGAAGGCGAGAGAGGTAATTTTGACAAGATAACGGTATATGATCCCTTTATAGAATAGGAGATAACGCGGGCCGCGCCCTTGAAATAACTGTTCAAAAAGGCGAAAATAACCCCATGAAGTGCGATGTTATTCTTGCCGGGGTTGGCGGGCAGGGGGTGCTTTCGGTCGCCGCCATTATTGCCCAAGCGTCGGTGAGCGAGGGGTTTGCGGCGCGGCAGTCCGAGGTGCACGGTATGGCGCAGCGGGGCGGGGCGGTTTTGGCCCATTTGCGGATTTCTGACGGGGCGATTGCGTCGGATTTGGTGCCGAAGGGCGGGGCGGATATTATTATCTCGATGGAGCCGCTGGAGAGCCTGCGCTATGCGGCGTGGCTTGCCCCTTCGGGCGCGCTGGTGAGCGCGGCGGAACCGCTGGTCAATATCGGGAATTATCC
>JGI24698J34947_10000136_pt1 | contig 27310 bp, 18 predicted proteins | sample TergutMp193P3_FD_34947 | JGI IMG/M metagenome (IMG submission 34947) | reverse complement strand
GCCTCAATCTCCTTATCGGTTTTCGCGTCCACGCCTTCCCAGGCGTTCTTGAGTTTAAAAAGCAGTTTATCAGCGAGAAGCTGACCCGGACTCTTTGCTTTGGATTTTTCCGTTCCTTTTTTTTCACCGCCGTTTTCTTTCGACTTGGTTTCTTTGACCATGACACACTCCTTACATGATGGTAGCAAAATCGCTTTTATTATGATAGCGTTAAACGCATGAAAGTACAAGCACGTTACGCGCCCTCCCCCACCGGAAACCAGCACATCGGGGGCGTGAGGACCGCCCTCTTCAACTACCTCTTCGCCCGCTCAACGGGGGGTAAATTCATACTCCGCCTTGAGGACACCGACAGAACCCGCTGTGACGAGAAGTTTGTGCGAAACCTCTACGACACCTTCGACTGGCTTGGCTTTCACTGGGACGAGGGCCCGGACGTCGGCGGCCCCAACGCGCCCTACATTCAATCGGAGCGCAGCGAGTTATACAAAAAATACGCAAATGAGCTTTTGGAAAAAGACAGGGCCTACTATTGTTTCTGCACGGCCGAAAGGCTGGACGAGGTGCGGAAGGAACGCGAGGCTTCCCATTCTTCGGAATCCGGTTACGACAGGTTCTGCCGGAAAATTGCGCGTGACGAGGCCGGACGCAGGGCGGCCGCCGGCGAGGCCCACACCATACGCCTGAAGATCCCGTTAGGCGAAACCGGAAACGAAACGCCTGTCACCGCTTTTTACGATCACGTGCTGGGAGATATCGAGTGGAAAAACGACGCCGTCAATCCCGATCCCGTGCTTCTAAAATCGGACGGCTTTCCAACTTACCACCTCGCGAACGTTGTTGACGATCACCTCATGGGAATAACCCACGTGCTAAGGGCGCAGGAATGGATGCCCTCCACTCCCCTCCACGTGATCATGTACAGGGCTTTCGGCTGGGAAACCCCGCAATTCTGCCACCTCCCCATGGTGATGGGCACGGACGGGAAAAAACTCTCCAAACGCCACGGCTCAACGGGAATCGACGAGTTTCGCTCGCAGGGCTTCCTTCCCGAAGCGCTCATCAACTACATCGCCCTTCTGGGCTGCTCGTACGAAGAAGGGAAGGACTTCTTTACGCTTGAGGAGCTCGCGGAGCGCTTCAGCCTGGAGAAGCTCTCCAAAGCGCCGGCGGTCTTCGACTACAAAAAGCTGGAATGGTACAACGCGAGCTATATCAGGGGAAAAAGCGATGAGGTTCTTGCCGCCTTGAGCCTGCCCTACGCGATTGAGCAGGGACTTTTCGGGAAAGCCGGGCAGGCGCCCGACCCAGCGCAAAAGGCGCTTTACGCCGCGGCCATGCCGCTGGTGAAGGAGCGCGCCGTCTTCCTCGCCGACCTGCCCGCCAAGCTCAATTACCTTTTTTCGGACATCGCGCTTCCCCCAAAAGAGGAGTTCTTCCCCAAAAAGGTAAACCTCGAAGAGACGGTCGCGCTGCTCAAAGCGGGGCGAAGCATCGTGGCTGCCCTCGCGGCGGCGGGAAGCGATGAGGAAGCCGAAAACCTCGTGAAGGATTTCGCCGGGAAAGAAGGCCTGAAGCTGGGCGATCTCATGATGCCGCTGCGCGTGGCGATAACCGGGACGCGGGTAAGCCCTCCCCTCTTCGGAAGCCTCAGGCTCCTGGGAAGCGGGAAGGCCATTAAGAGGACGGACAGGGCAATAAAGACAATAACAGATGGACGATAGCGATTTCAACAAATTATTTGTCACAATAGAATACTATATCCACAGGTGTACGACCCCGGAATGGAAACTGACGGATGGACGTGTGCAATGGACCGAAGTAAATTACGTGGTTGACGGGAACGCGGAATATACCGTTAACGGCGTCCGGTACAAGGTAAGGAAAGGCGACCTGTTATGCACACAAAAGGACGCTATTCGTTCCTTTCACACAGATCCCGATGATTTAATGGAATGCTATTGTGTCTCAGGCCCCGTGTATGACGCTTCTTTTAACGAAATCCCCCTGCCCTTCCCCTTTCTTTCCCATGTCGGCGTACATCAGGATATTCTTTCCATGTACCGGAATTTGGACTCCACCTGGGCGGCGAGGGAGAGCGGGTATGAACTGAAAGCGCGCGGGTTATACATGATGATACTACAGCGTTTTCTGGAACTGGTGATTTTTGGGGAAAAGACAACGAACTACAATATACGCATCCGGAAAGCCATAAAATACATTATAGAGCATTATTCCGATGATCTTTCGGTCCAGGCCGTAGCCGGTAAGGTGGGCCTGAGCGCCTCCTATTTCGGTAGTATTTTCAGGAAAGAAACAGGCGCGTCCTTTCACCAATTCCTGACAAAAATACGCCTGAACCGCGCGGAGGACATTCTAAAAAGCGGTGAATGCAACGTAAGCGAAGTCGCCTGGGCCTGCGGCTTTTCCGATCCGTTCTATTTTAGCAAAGTATACAAGGAAAACAGCGGTATTTCCCCCTCACAGGTTCTTAGCTTCTCAACATCTCCTAAACCATAATTTTTACAGTTTTTCGTTAATTATTACATGTTTATTTTCCGTTGTCTGTTTTAGAATTTCCCCAAATCGGGATTGCCAAAAATCCCGGGATTTCACGTTTAACATTAATGGAGGAAACGTATGAAAAGAACAGCATTGATTCTTGTCGGCTTGTTGATGACGGCGGCAATGGCGTTTGCAGTAGGCGGCCAACAGCCCGCTCCTACCGGAGGAACGCAAAGGATAACGGTGGAGGTCTTTGACCGCGGCACCGACGGCGGCCGAAGCCAGGCCAACAACAACGCCTGGACCCAGTGGATCCAGGATAAGGTGAGGAGGGACCTTAACATCGAGGTGACCTTTATCCCCGTCGGGCGCTGGTCCGAAAACACGGATATCATCAACCTGATGGCTTCGGCTAGCGCCCCGGATCTGTGCTACACCTACAATAACGCGATGATTGACACTTTCAGAGATCAGGGCGGCGTTGTGAATCTTACGCCTTACATCGACAGACTGCTGCCGGACATGAAAAGGCTCCTGGGCGACGATCCCGCGAAACCGGGCACGGAATTTATCTACCGTCAAAGACTGGACGACGGGCGGCAGTTTTCGGTTCAATCCTATGTGACGCGCCTCTCCCAGAATAACGTCTTTATCCGCAAGGACTGGCTTGACAGGCTCGGGCTTCCCCTTCCACGAACAACCCAGGAATTCCACGACGCCCTTGTGGCTTTCCGCGACAGGGATCCGGGTAACGTGGGCAGGAACAGGGTAGTCCCCTTCCTGCAGGGTTCCGACGCGCGCTGGGGTTTCCTCAGCATTATCTATCCGTATTGGGGTCCCAACCTGAGCGACAGGGACAGGTGGATATACGGATTCGGCGACCGCTGGGTCCAGATGCCGGGTTATAAAGAAGGCTTGCGCATGATGAACCAGTGGTACAACGAAGGCCTTATCTACAGGGACTTCCCCCTGCTGACTGTTTCGGATGACGCAAACAATATATTAAAAAGCGGCGTGGCGGGCGCTTTCAGCGGCAACTGGGACATACCCTGGCGGACGGACGGCAATATCGCGGATGAACTCGCACGTAACGTCCCCGGCGCGGAATTCGTTCCCGTCGACGCCATCCAATCCCCCTATGACGGGATTACCCACAAAAGAATATCCGACAAGGCCGGCCTCTTTATCTTTGTACCAGCCTTCTCGCGAAACCAGGAAGCGGCCCTCAGATACCTCAACTGGCTCTGCCTCTACGAGAATTTCCATTTCCTGCAGGTTGGAAATGTGGGCGTGAACCATGAACTCGTGAACGGCGTTCCGCGTACCCTCTCCATGCCGGCAGGCCACGCCTGGTTCATGAATTCCCCGAATAACATCGACTACACCATGCCCATGAACGGAGTCGAACTTGGCAATCAGGATTTAAACGGCAGGGTCCTGGCTTTTGGTTACGGGAATACCCCGCCTGAAGTCATCGCGAACGCCAATACCATTTCGGTCACCAACGGCCGGGCGCCGGTAATATACGTGGCCCAGGAAACCCAATACGGTATCTACGGCCAGGTACTCAGCGACAAGGCCGACGCGCTTATCGCCCAGGCGACCATCGCCAGCGTCGCGGACTTTGACCGCGTCTGGGACGCCGGCATGAGGGATTATATGTCTTCGGGCGCCCAGGCAATAATTGACGAGAGATCCCGTCTCTGGCCCGCCTCCAGGAGGTAAGAGGGCCTAATCGTAAATTCTCTCGCCAAGACGCAGAGACGCGGAGGACGCCAAGGACTATGAGAGATCAGTAAGTTTGTCGCATCCTTCTTACTGTTTTTAAATTCATAAGAATACATGAGGGTGGCGCGCGGTAATCTGACGACGCGCCGCTCTCTGCGTTCTTAGCGTCTTTGCGCCTTTGCGTGATGATTCTTCATTAATTCCTTGTGAGTCTGCGAGATTATATGCTTAATTAATGAAGGAGTGATATATGCGACTGTTCAACCATGACTGGAAATTTATCCTTGGCGACCCGAAGAACGCCGAACAGGAAGATTACAATGACTCCACATGGAAACGCGTCGATCTGCCCCACGACTGGGTAATACACCAGCCCTTTGAGAAAGGGGAAGATAAAGGCTGGACCAAACAGGGCATGCAGGGCTATTTTGTGTGGGAAAATACCGGCTGGTACCGGAAGGAATTCACCCTGGAAGGGACCGCCGAAAAGGAAACATACCTATACTTTGGCTGCGCCTACCGTAACGCGGCGATTTACGTGAACGGCAGCAAAGCCGGAACCCACGCCTACGGCTATACCAGTTTTGAGATTTGCGTCACTCCTTATGTCAGGCCGGGGAAAAACCTTGTGGCCATTCGGCTGGATAACGGCGCGTCGTTTCCCGACCGCTGGTATTCGGGGGCGGGGCTTTTCCGTAACGTGTACCTCAGGCAGGTGCCACGCCTTCATTTTAAGACCTGGGGCCTTGGGGTAAAGGCGCTTGTAAAAGAGGATGGTTCGGCAGAAGTGAAAGTATCAGCCGCCATAAAGAACACGGCTTCTACTGAAACGAACTCTGTCTTACGCCTAACCATTAAAGACCCGGAAGGCCGGGAGACAGCAAATGAAAGGATCCCTTTCAAATCAGGCGCCCAATCGGAAATGGATATAACGCATAACTTTAATATAGAAAAACCGGAGTTATGGAGCGACGAAAGCCCGCGTCTTTACCGGCTTGAAGCCTCAATAGGAGACGGGGGCGGCGATTGCGCCGAGACCGGATTCGGCATACGCAAAATCGAGTTAATTGCCCACAAGGGTTTCATTGTCAACGGCAGGAACGTCAAACTGAAGGGCGTCTGCCTGCACCACGACTGCGGCATCACCGGCGCGGCGTATTATGACGAGGCGTGGCGGCGGAGGCTTCTCATCCTGAAAGGCATGGGCTGCAACGCCGTGAGGACCAGCCACAATCCGCCGGCTGAGGAGTTCCTCGATCTCTGCGATGAAATGGGGTTTTACGTGATTGACGAGTGTTTCGACAAATGGAAATCCCTCTCTTATGGGGAGTTATTTGACGACAACTGGCGGCAGGACCTCAGCGACTTTATCCTGAGGGATCGCAGCCACCCTTCGGTGTTTTGCTGGAGCGTCGGGAACGAAGTCGAGGGACAGGGATCTGAAGCGATGCTCAAAACCGGAAAGACGCTCTGCGATTACGTGCGCGCCCTCGACGACCGCCCCGTAACGGTGGCCTTGTCTCCCCATGTGACAGAACAGAAATGGCATGACCTGGTCGGGGCCCCCCCGGAAAAGCACGTGGAAATAACCACTCGCATCGCGCAATTTGTTGACGTGCTGGCCCTGAATTACCATGAGCCCTGGTATCCCTTCTACTCCAAAGCCATCGACAAACCCATCATCGGCAGCGAGTGTTACGAATACTACTCAGGCACCCTTTTCAGTTACGAGGACTTTACCGACAAGAACCCCTGGCGTTATGTACTTGAGGACGACAATGTCCTGGGGCAGTTTATCTGGGCGGGCATAGATTACCTTGGCGAATGCCCATGGCCTGCCAAGGGCTGGACGGGAGCAAGCCTTGACATCTGCGCTTTTTACAAGGACCAGGCCTGGCTTCGCAAATCTTTTTGGTCAGACGAACCGGTCGTGCATCTTTGCTTTTACGATAACACGCAGGCCAACAACTACGCGCGCGGCCGCTGGAACTTCCCCTACACCGCCTCGCACCAAAACCTTGCCCACCTGGAGCGCCGCGTCGCGGCCGCCGCCGTTTACACCAACTGCGACGAAGTGGAACTCCGGCTAAACGGCAAGAAGATTGGCCGCCGGAAGCCCGCCGATTACGGGAACGGCATCATAGAGTGGCACTTTGACTATGCGCCGGGCGAGCTTAAGGTGACAGGTTTTCGCGGCGGGAAAGAGGCCGCGGTACAGGAGATGAAAACAGCGGGCCCCCCGGCGCTGATTGCGCTTAACGCGGACCGGACGCAAATGGAACCCTACGGCATCGCCCATATCGAAGTCGGCATCACCGACGAAGCCGGCATACCCAATCCCACGGGAAGCCTGCTTCTGGGCTTTTCCCTGGTAGGGGACGGCGAAATACTGGGCTCATCTTCGCCTGACCTCAACAACCCGCTGGGCTTTGACCTTCCCCGTGTCTACACTTCTTTGGGCAGGGCGCTGGTAATCGTCAGGGCTGGCGCCTCGTCCGGGGAGCTGTGCTTTTCGGCCTACGGCGAGAACCTCAAGAAGGCAAGTACGCGTTTCACCGTAGGGTAGGTTGAGGATCTCCATCCGGGCTGTATTCAAGGCTGAAACGGTGTGTTTCTGTAATATGAAATGGACTATTTCAGCAGTTTGAAATGGACTATTTCATCAGTTTGAAATGGACTATTTCATCAGTCTGAAATGGACTATTTCATCAGTTTGAAATGGGCTATTTCATCAGTTTGAAATGGACTATTTCATCAGTCTGAAATGGACTATTTCAACAGTTTGAAATGGGCTATTTCATCAACACCCACAAGACTGATATCTAATCTGCCGTATGTCAGGAATGGTTCCGCAGATTAGGCGGGGATTAGTTCCTATCCCGGTACTCAGTCCTCTGTGGTTTATTCTTCTTTTATAATTTTTTACCACGGAGTTACACGGAGGGTTCCGGGAGATTACCGGGCCGAGCGCATTCTTCCTGTTTTTCGTTCTTACCACGGAGTTGCACAGAGGGTCCCGGGAGATTACCGGGCCGGTCGCTTCCTTCATGCTTTTTTTTATTAGTATTAATGGAAAAATGATGAAGACGCGCAATTTGCTAGTTGCGTGCCTCCCTCTCTTCCTCCTCTTCCCTCCGTGAAACTCCGTGTCACTCCGTGGTTTATTCTTCCTCTTCTTTCTTCCGTCTTCCCCTGTGTCCTCCGTGCCCCTGTGCGAGGTTCTTCCTCTTCTCTTGGTCTTCTTCTTCTTTCTTGGTCTTTTCTTGGTTTCCCTCTTCCTTTGCGTCCTTTGCGTCCTTTGCGTCTCTGCGAGAGTTCTTCCTCTTTTCTTCCCCCGTGTCCCCTGTGTCCTCCGTGCCCCTGTGCGAGGTTCTTCCTCTTCTCTTCTGTTCGTGTTGTTCGTGGTAAAATTCCCCGGTCTTTTCTGGGGTCCCTACCCCGTCCCAAGGTACAGCGGAATTGAAGCCAGCTCCTTGTCGTCGACATAGAGAGTGAAGTTTATCACGCCCGGGGCTTTGAAATGGAGGTTTGAGATCGTAAAAACGAGGTGGGAGACGGCGGTGGCGTTGTCGGTCCCCTTTACATCGAGGTTGCCCTGGATGGGGTTGATTACCATCGCGCCGGCGAGGTCCCTGGTCTCGATCCTGAACTTGTGGTTGGAGAATTCCCAGAGGTCGAAGCGCAGCCTGATAACGACCGAAAGCTGGGGGTGGATGCAGGGGAAGTTTCTGGAGATGATGGTATCAAAAGTGCCGACTATCGTGAGTTTCCCCGAATTCTCCTGCGCGAAATCACAAAAGGTAAAAAGTTCGATTTTCATGTTTCTTCTTCTTCTTGATGTTAAGGGTACGGTAGAAAGATTACCATAAAGCGCGCTAAAATACTATCATGGAAAGCAATTATTTACAGACCGCAAGACTACGTCTGCTTCTGGTTCTTCTGGGCGGGGTGTTGATGGCATTTAATATCAATACCTTTGTCCATGCCGGAGGGCTTCTCCCGGGCGGATTTACCGGGCTTGTCCTTTTAATCAAGGAAATATGTCTGCGTTACGGTAATATTGATATACCCTTCAGCATACCCTACTATATCCTGAACGCGGTGCCCGCGGCGTTCTGTTTTATATACATAGGCAAAAATTTTACTATTTATTCGGTTATCATGGTCATTGTTACGGGCCTGCTAACCGACTGGATGCCCGCCATGTTTATAGAGCCCCTGCAGCTCCACGATACCCTTCTGTCCGCGATCTTCGGCGGATTGCTCAACTCGCTGTCCATTTCCCTTTGCCTTTACGCGGGCGCGACGTCGGGCGGTACGGATTTCATCGCCATTTTTATCTCCGAAAAATACCGCAAGGACGCCTGGAACTACATCTTCGCCGGAAACTGCGTCATCCTGGGCGTGAGCGCCATACTCTTCGATCTGGACAAGGCCCTGTACTCCATCATCTTCCAGTACGTCACTACAATTGCATTGGGCATCCTCTACCGGAACTACCAGCAGAGGACCCTTCTCATCATCACCAACAGGCCGGATGAAGTTTACGCGGTCATAAACGCAATGACCCACCACGGGGCGACTTACTTCGAGGGGCACGGCGTCTATGAGAAAAAGGCGCGCATAATGCTATACTCGATCGTGACCGCCACCGAGGTGAAGAAGCTCATCCCGGCCATCAGAAAGGTCGACGGCGAGGCTTTTATCAACGTGATAAAAACCGAGCAGCTCAATGGAAGGTTCTACCAGCAGGCGAAGGATTAAGGGAGTAAGGGAGTAAGGGAACAAGGGAGTAAAGGAGCGCCAAGTTAGTAAGCTGCGCATGAATCATCAAGCGCCCTGCTCTAGCCAAGAGCACCCTATTCCCTTATAACCCTATTCCCCTATTCCCTTTCTTTTGTCCCTGGGCTTGCTGCGGCTGAGGGACTTGTGGAACTCCCGCTTCTGCTTCAGGTAAGCCGAATGGCTTATCACAAAGGCGCTTTCCCTGATCTGGGCCTTGTAGTTCTTCCATTGTTTGGGTGAAAGGCGGCCGTCTTCCAGCGCGGCCAGAACGGCGCAGCCCGGCTCCGTTTCGTGGGTGCAATCGGAAAAGCGGCATTGCGGAAAAAGCGACTCCACGTCGGCGAAGGCCAGGCTTATGCCCTCGCGTGAATCCCAAAGGCCCAATTCGCGTATCCCCGGCGTGTCAATGACAAGCGCGCCTGACGGAAGGCGGAAGAGCTGGCGGTGGGTCGTGGTGTGACGGCCTTTCGAGTCGTCCTCACGTATTTCCTTTACCTCCATAAGCTCTTCGCCGGCCAGGCGGTTGAGAAGCGAGGATTTCCCTACCCCGGAAGAACCAAGAAAGACGACCGTTTTGGCCGGCTCAAGGAAGGGCGAAAGCTCTTCCAGGCCAAAGCCGGTCATGCTGCTAATGGCAATAACCGGGACGTCACGCGCCATTTTGCGGACTTCCGCGACCTTGCCGCAAAGATCATCTTCGCTCAGCAAATCGGCCTTGGTTAAAACAAAGACCGGGAAAGCTCCGCTCTGGAAGGACGCCGTCAAATAGCGGGCAAGGCGGTTCAGGTTAAGGTCGAAGTTAAGCGACGAGAGGATGAAAACGTAATCGAAATTCGCGGCGCTTACCTGTTCCCTCACATTCTTCGCGAAGTTTTCCGCGTGTCCCAGGAAGTCCACCCTTGAGAATCTTGAGCGCCGCGGCAGAACCGCGTCAATCAGGGAAGAACCCCCGTTGTTGTACTTGACAATGACAAAATCCCCCACTACCGGGAAGAGGCCGCNTTCTTCAAGGCCGTGAAGAAAACTGCCCTTCAGTTCCGCGTTCAGTTCCCCGTATTCGCAAATTACCTTGTACCTTTCCCGCCTGCATTCGATCACCCGTGCGGGAACGTATTCATCATGATTCATTTCGCTTAACAATTCACGCGAAGCGAAAAAGTCCGACTGTGTAAAACCGTAATCTTTCAAATCAGTAAGCATGCAATTCTCCTGTAAAGATACCCTGCGGCTTGCCGCAAGGTTCTTCATTATTCCCGGGGCATAAGCCCCGGCCTTTTGAGAAGACCCGCATGTTTGGAATAATAGTTCTCCGGTATTAAAACTTGAGTTATGCAACGAAAGAGAAGGAGAATCCGCAACACGCGGTTTAGCTAAAGAGTACCACCCTGTCAAGCATATAATATCCTCCTGTCGAAAAAGATTTTTTGTTACTATGGATAAAGTATAAAAGATTTTCCGTTTTGTCAAGTGTATCTACGCTTTTAAAGCCTTGAAGACGAAGAGACTTGGGGATAAGATAAAGACAGAGAATGACGCGGCATGACGGTTAAGTATGATCGCTGGTTTTTAAAAGAAATCCTTGATCTTAAACAGCTGAAAAAGCTGTTGAGATATTTTTCCATAATAACGAATTTGGATGTGGCGCTTTTTGATTTTTCCGGGCACGAAATTACCGCTGTCAGGAAAGAAAATTCCGTCTGTGATTCCGCAAGAAACGGGGTGAAATGCCGGGAGCATATTGCCGCCGGCAGCCGGCAGGCATCGGAACTGGGTGAACCCTACATCTGCGCCTGCGGATGCGGCCTTATAATGTGCTTTTCCCCAATCATGTATGAGGAGCGGCTCATAGGCTCCATCGCCTGCGGTCCGGCGGTGCTTTGGGATGCCGATGAAGTGGCGATGGCCGAATTCACGGAAAAAACTGTAGATATGCGAATTAATGTGGACATACACAAATTGTTTCACTCAATTACTTCATGTACCTGCACAAACATGACCGGCGCGGCGCAGATTCTCTTTATAATTGTTAACAGCCTGACAAAGGAACACAGCGTGTATTTGGAACAGAGGGCGCGGATAACCGAACAGCAGGCAAAGATAGCGGAATTGATTATCGATCGGAAAAGCATAGCCGATTCCCGCGAAGAAAAGGATATTCGTCCCGCCGGTCCCGAATATCCCATTGAGAGGGAGAAAGAGCTTATCTTCTGTCTGCAGAACGGGAATATAGAACAATCGAAGAATATCCTGAATATGCTTTTGGGAGAGATTTTTACATTCGCCGACGGAAATCCGGATACGATTAAAGTGCGCCTGTTTGAACTAATCGCTTTTTTTTCCCGGGCCGCGGTGGAAACCGGCGTTCCCATCTCAGACATCAATCAAATAACCGTCAAGTCATATAATATACTCCATGATGATTTGAATTTTGAACAGATTTGTTTCCTCACAAGCCGGACCATGGAAGAGTTCGCGCTGCTCATCAGCCGTAACACCAGCCCGAAAAACCTGAGTGTATATCTTTCCAGGGCTGTCGATTACATAATGATCAACTACACTGAGGATCTGACCCTTAAGAATGTATCGGACGCTGTCTTTGTCAGCGCTTTTTACCTGAGCCATCTGTTCCGCAAGGAGATGAATACCACCTTTTCAGATTATCTCTGCAAAATCCGCATTGAGAAGGCCAAGGGCTTTCTGAAAAACGGAAAGGACTTCCGAATCCACGAGATAGCGGAAAAAACAGGATTTAACGATCCGAATTATTTCTCCAAAGCTTTCAAGAGGATGGTCGGAGTCACACCGAAAGAGTACAAAAAGTTCTTTAAATAATTAAATGCTTTCTATATTGACAGGATAATGAATCAGCTCATAAGCCGCGAGGCCGGCCACTACCGAAAGGTCCTCGGCGCCAAACCAGGTCTTCGCCGTTTGATCAAAGAGTATGTTCCCGTCGGGGGGAAACTCTTCGTCCCCTCCCCAGATAATAAAGGTCATCGGGAAATACGGAAGGACGTTTATCGTAACGGCGGCGTCGCCCAGCTCCGCCCTTTTCCCGCCCAGGGCTTCGCCTGTCTCGACAAGTTTTTGGGGGTTCTCGCCGAAACAGGCCGCCAGGGGTTTTACGGAGCGTTTATAGAAATTTGACTCATAAAAAAGCGCGGGCGCCGTTTCCCTGTAAGCGACCAGGCGGCCGGATTGCTGCTTTACGCCGCAGGCGGTCAGGTAATGGAGCCACAGTATTCTATGGGTTTCGGAAGCGGCGGAAAGGGCTCTTTCGGTGTTGAACCACTGCAGGAAAAACTCCCCTCCTTCGTAGCGCGCGCCGCAAGCCTCGCAGATCTTTTCAGGCGTCATCCGCGCAAGCTTATCCATGGCAAGGTTCAAAGCGGCGTCGTATCCCATAGCGGCCTCCACGAAACTTCTACACCACGGCTTTATTTTCGTCAAGTATTGTTTTTCGCCTTAATGCCGCAATTGTCACTAATCGCAAATTATTCCAGAGTTTTAACAATTTGGTTATAGTATTTAAATCCATTGTATTATAATGTATTGTATCGCATTTAAAGGAAGGTGTTTATGAAAAGGCAAAAGATCACGGAAGCGCTAAAGACGCGAAAAATACTGATTTCCGACGGGGCATGGGGGACATTTCTGCATAAAAAAGGATTGAAGCCCGGGGAATGCCCGGAACTATGGTGCGTCGACAGGCCCGGCGATGTCCTGGACGTAGCGAAAAATTACATAGACTCAGGCGCCGACATGATAGAGACGGACAGCTTCGGCGGGAGCAGCTTTAAGCTCGAGCATTACGGCCTTGCGGACAGGGCGGCGGAAATAAACGAGGCCGCGGCGAAGATCTCCCGGGAGGCCGCCGGCGAGGATCATTGGGTAATCGCGTCCCTGGGACCTACGGGCAAGATGCTGGTCACGGAGGAAGTGACGGAGAAGGAGCTTTACGAGGCGTTCAAGACCCAGGCAGTCGCCTTTGAAAAAGGCGGAGCCGACGCGGTCTGTGTCGAGACCATGAGCGATATCGCCGAGGCTTGCCAGGCCGTCAAGGCGGCCAAGGAAAACACCGGCCTGGAAGTTATCTGCACCTTTACCTTTGAGAAGACCGCAAAGGGCGACTATAGAACCATGATGGGAGTGGACCCGGTTTCCGCCATAAACGCCGTCATTGAGGCGGGCGCGGATATAGTGGGCGCCAACTGCGGCAACGGAATCGAACGGATGATCGATATTGTCGGCGAAATGCGCGCGGTGAACAAGGAGATTCCTATTCTCGTCCACGCCAACGCGGGCCTCCCCAAGACTGTAAACGGCGAAGTTGTCTTTCCGGAAAGCCCCCAGGACATGTCCACCTTCGCGCCGAAGCTTGCCGCCGCCGGCGCCAACATCATAGGCGGCTGCTGCGGGACCACACCGGCCCATATCAAGGCGATTAAAGAAGCGTTGACAAAATAACCGCATAACGCATAACAGGAGAACAAAATGACGAAGACCAAATTCCTTTCCACCGCAATCGGTTCAATGCCCTTTGAGGATCCGGATTACTCCGTGGGCGTTTCGCTCAAAAGCATGGACGCGCCCATTTGGCCCCAGTTGCCAAAACTTGGCCTCCTGGAGCAGATGGAAGTGCAGTACTCGGAAAACATGCCATGCGCCGTGGTGGATAACGAAAAGAACCGTATGTTCTTTCAAACCGACGGCGACTACTCGGAAAAGTTCGCCGAGTTTTATGAAGCCTACATGGCCGCGACGGATGACGGGGGAACAAGGGATTTCTCACCGATGGCGATCAGCGAGAAGTATTCAAAGGGGATCTACGCCCTCTTGCGGACCCTGAAGGGAAAAAGGCCCTGGCTCAAGGCGCAGACCACCGGCCCGATTACCTTCGCGCTTACAATCACGGACGAAAACAAACGCGCAATGTACTACAATGAAGAATTCCGGGACGTAATTCTGAAGTCTCTCGCGATGAAGAGCCGCTGGCAGATACAGCAGTTAAAACCCTTTGCCGATAACATCATCTGCTTTATTGACGAGCCGATTCTGTCGGCCTTCGGCAGCTCCACTTATGTATCCGTCAAGCGGGAGGATGTGGTGAGCATGCTCAAAGAGGTCATTGAGGCGATTCACGCCGAAGGCGCCGTCGCGGGCATTCACTGCTGCGGAAATACCGAATGGAGCATTCTTGTCAACGCGGGCGTGGACATCGTGAACTTTGACGCCTTCGAGTACGGGGACACTATCGCCATATACGCGGACAGCATAAAATCTCACCTTGAAAAAGGCGGGGTGCTGGCCTGGGGCGTGGTTCCCACCTCCGCGAAAATCAGGGAACAGACAGTCGAGACCCTTGAAAAGAAGCTTGAGGAAGGCATGGATAATCTCGCTACCAGGGGAATTGACAAGAAACTCATCCTCGATCAGGCGATGATCACCCCGTCTTGCGGGACCGGATCGCTGGACGCCGCTGACGCGGAAAAAGTTTTCTCCCTTTTGGACGCCCTGACCAAACGGATGAAGGAAAAATACAAGTTTTAGAATGAGAGCCTGCGGATGAAGATAGCAGTTTCAGGAAAGGGCGGTGTGGGTAAATCTACCGTCGCCGCCTCCATCGCCTTGGTTTTGGCGGAAAGGGGCCGGCGGGTGCTTGCGCTTGACGCCGACCCGGACGCGAACCTGGCCGCCGCCCTCGGCATCCCGAGAGCCGCGAAGATTACCCCAATCTCCGCCGAGATAGCTTTAATCGAAGAACGGACCGGAGCGAAGGTCAACACGTACGGGCAGGTTTTCAAGCTTAATCCGGAGGTTTCAGACGTGGCGGAAAAACTCAGCTTTAAGCATAACGGCGTGGAGCTTCTCGTGCTGGGAGCTGTGAAGAAAGGCGGCGGCGGCTGCGCCTGCCCGGAAAATACCTTCATAAAAGCTTTGGTGAACGATCTTGTGCTCTACAAAAACGAAACCCTCGTCATGGACATGGAAGCCGGGATCGAGCATCTTGGCCGGGCTACCGCCGCGGGCGTAGACGTGATGCTTGTCGTCGTGGAACCGGGCCAGCGCGCCCTTGACTGCGCCGCCGCGGTTGTCAAAATGTCAAAAGAGATTGGCATCAATAACTTCGTTATCGCGGCGAACAAAGTGACAAATGATGACGACAAACGCTACATTGTTAACGGCATTGCTAATGGCTTCGCCGACGGCATCGCCGACGGCTTCGCGGATTTGAAAGTGTCGGCGTTCCTGCCCTACTCCGAAGGCATTCGGAACGCGGACAGGGACGGAGTTTCCGCGCTGGCCGGAATGGGAGACGCGGAACGTTCATCTTTAGAGGGTCTTATCGACACGATTCTTAAAGGGAAACAGCCATGAGCAAACTTATCGCCGTCACGGGCAAGGGCGGCGTGGGCAAGACCATCGTCAGCGCCCTCCTCGTAAAGAAGCTCCTGGCCGCCGGGAAGTCCCCCGTGCTCGCGATAGACGCCGACCCAAATAGCTGCCTTGACGCCGCGCTGGGAGTGGCCGTAACCGAAACCGTGGGCCGGGCGCGGGAGAACGCGAAGCTCCCGGCGGGAGCTGGCCCCAATGTTTCCAAGCGCGAGCTTCTGCGGATAAAGCTGGAGCAGGCGCTGGTAGAATCCAGCGGTTTCGACCTTATCGCCATGGGGAGGCCCGAAGGCGAGGGCTGCTACTGTTACGCAAACAATGTCCTCAAAGACATCATTGCGGAAATTTCCTCCCAGTACCCGTACGTGGTGCTTGACAACGAAGCGGGCCTTGAAAACCTTTCCCGGCGTATTGTTCAAAAAGTGGATCTGATGATCCTGGCTTCCGACGCGTCCAACGCCGGCCTTCAAACCCTGCTCCGCCTCCACGAACTGGCCGGCGAGATGGCCATGTCTTACGGTAAGCTGGCCCTGGTAGTAAACAAACTGCGTGACGGCAATCTTCCCGGCAGGATGGACGAGATCCGGGAAAAAACCAAAGCGGACATTGTTGTCGGTCTGCCTGACGACGGGGAGATCGCGGCTTTCGCGGAAGCCTCAAGGAGTTTTCTTGAGATTCCGGATACAAACCCGGTGTATGAAAAAGTCGGAAGATTACTGATATGAAAGAAGATTTTTACCACGAACCAACACAAACCATCACGAACAATAGAAGAATGTCAGAGTACGAGTTCGTGATGTTCGTGTGGTTAGTGGTCAATTAATCTTGGGATAGAAAAAAGGAACGGTAATGGATAAAGAAACAATACTCAAAAAAGTAAGCGACGGCGCATCGGCTGCGATGCTGGAAAAGAGCCAGACCGACTGCGTTGAAACCTGTTTTGACCGCGCGGAACAACAGAAGAACCAGTGCGGGTTCGGCAAGAGCGGCGTCTGCTGCCGTGTCTGCCACATGGGGCCGTGCAGGATCACGCCGAAGTCGCCCAGGGGAATATGCGGCGCGACAGCCGACACCATTGCCGCGAGAAACTTCCTGCGCGAGGTGGCGGCCGGCACCAGCGCCCACTCCGACCACGGACGCCACCTGGTGTTGACGCTGAGGGATGTTGCCCTGGGGAAGGCGCAAGGTTTCAGGATCAAGGACGAAAGAGCACTGCGCCGCGCGGCGCGGCTATACGGCATTGAGGAAGAAAACATGGAAACCAACGCGGTGGCCCTGGACCTCGCGAACATCTTCTTAAGCGAATTTACCGAACAGGAAGGCCACCTAAAAACACTTGAACTCGCGCCGAAAAAACGCCAGGCGGTTTGGGAGGCGATGGGCATCAAACCCAACGGCATTGACCGCATGGTAGTTGAGGCAATGCATCGGACATCAGTGGGCGTTGACCATGACTATCGCAACTTGTTGAATCACGCTTTCAGAACGGCGTTGGCAAACGGCTGGGGTGGATCGCGTATAGCCTCTATTACTTCCGACATCCTCTTTGGAACCCCGGGGCCGCTTAAAAGCGCGGCCAATCTCGGCGTGTTAAAGAAAGAAACCGTGAACATAGTGATCCACGGCCACGAGCCCGCGATCTCGGAACTGTTGGCCGCGGTTGTGGCAGACCGGGAAGTTATTGCCTACGCGAAAGAAGCCGGAGCGGAGGGGATCACCCTGGCGGGCATCTGCTGCACCGCCAACGAGATCCTGATGCGCCACGGTATCCCCGTTGCCGGAAACTTTCTGCAACAGGAGTTGGCAATCGCCACCGGGGCTATTGAGTTGATGGTAATCGACGTGCAGTGCTGTATGCCGAGCCTGCCGGAAGTGGCAAAGAGTTACCACACCGAGATCGTTTCTACCACGGACATGGCCAAAACCATAGGCGCCCACCATATTAGCCTGGGGCATGGTGATCCGCTCAGGGCGGCCAAAGATGTCGTCAAGCGGGCGGTGGACAATTTCAAAAAGCGCGACGCCGCGAAGGTCAGCATACCGAAAGAGAAAGAAGACCTTATCGCGGGGTTCTCCGTAGACGCCATAAAATACATGCTGGGCGGGCGCTTCCGCGCTTCTTTCAGGCCCCTGAACGACGCGATCATCCAAAACAGAATCCTGGGTGTCGTAGGTATTGTGGGTTGTAACAACACAAAGACAAGAACCGATGAATACACCAACATCCTCACGCTGGAATTGATAAAGCGGAACGTGTTGGTCTTGCAGACGGGCTGTTCGGCAATCGCCAGCGCCAAGGCGGGGATGCTCAAACCCGAAGTGGCGCTGAGCCAGGCCGGGCCGGGGCTCCGGGAGGTCTGCGAAGCCGTCGGTATCCCGCCGGTGCTGCACATGGGGAGCTGCGTGGACAACACCCGCATCCTCGAAGCCGCCACCGAATCGATTCTCGAGGGCGGTCTTGGCGAAGACATCGGGGGCTATCCCGCCGTGGGCGTGGCGCCGGAGTGGATGAGCGAAAAAGCCGTCGCCATCGGCTGTTACTTTGTTGCCAGCGGAGTTCCCGTGGTCCTCGGAAATCCTTTTTACGTTTCAGGATCGGAGGCCGTCAGCGATTACCTCCACGGCAGTATACAGGAACAATTCGGCGCCAGGTTCTACTGCATAGAGGACCCGCTGGAGGCCGCCGACCGTATAGTGGAAATATTGAACCAGGCGAGGGACGGCCTTGGAATCAACAAAAAGGCCGAGCGCAAGCTCTTTGATATGAAAGACAGGAGGGAACTCTAGTGTCGAAGCTAATCTGTACCAGCGCGATTGATGGAGCCGTCGCCTTTGTCGCTCAGGCCATGAACATGGTGGAGGAGGCCGTAAAGCAAAAGGGCTCCGACTGTCCCGTGTCTTTTCCCGATACCAATTATTACCTGCCGGTTATTTATTCCTTTACGGGCAGGCAAATGAAAACCCTTGCCGATTTACGGGGTATCCTCGAAGAAGCCAGATCGCTTTTACCCGGCCGTCCGGCCGAAAATACCTGGCTGCCCTACCTGGGCAGCGCCCTTGACGCGGGCGTGGCGGCGCTCTATGCCTGTGAGGTTATAGAAGCCTGTAAATACATAATCGGCCCCAACCCGGTGGACGGGATTTGGCTTGGCGCCGCTAACGACGTTATCATGCGTGAGCGGGGGATTGAGTTCGTGGACGGCACAGCCCCCGGCTTCGCCGCCATCACCGGCGCGGCGCCTGACAACGCCACCGCGGTGAAGATCGCCAAGGAGCTTCAGCAGAAGAACCTCTACGTTTTCATGGGCGGCTGCACCAACGGCGTTCAGTTTGCCGAACAGCTGGCTGCCGAGGGCGTCCAGCTCGGTTGGGAAACCCGCCTGGTGCCTTTCGGGCGAGACGTCTCCTCGCTGATCTACGCCCTCGGCTTCGCCAACCGGGCCGCGTTGTCATTCGGCGGGGTAAAACCCGGAAATTACGAAGCAAATCTCAGGTATAACAAGAACAGGATCTTCGCCTTTGTCATCGCCCTGGGCGAAGTGACACCGGACAAATACGCCGCCGCCGCCGGGGCCATCAACTACGGGTTCCCCGTCATTTCTGACACCGACATCCCCGAAATCCTGCCCTCAGGCGTATGTACCTACGAGCATGTTGTCGCCAATGTCCCCCATGACAAAATCGTGGAAAGGGCTTTGGAAGTGCGGGGCTGCAAGATCAAGATAGTCGACGTGCCCATTCCCGTGGCTTACGGCCCGGCTTTCGAGGGGGAGAGGATCCGCAAGGAAGACACCCACGCGGAGTTCGGCGGCAACAAGACCCTCGCCTTCGAGTTCGTCACCAGCGCGGAATACGATGCCATAACAGACGGTAAAATCGAGATCATCGGCAAGGACATAGACGAGATTGAGGCCGGCGGGAGGCTGCCCCTCGGCATTTGGGTGGAAGTCGCGGGCCGCAAGATGCAGTCCGATTTTGAGCCGATTCTGGAGCGCCAGATTCACCATCTACTCAACGGAGCGGAGGGGATTTGGCACATGGGCCAACGGGATATAGTCTGGACAAGGGTATCCAAAGCCGGATTCGACAGGGGACTGCGGCTCAGGCATTACGGCGAAATTCTGCACGCCCGGCTTTTGGCCGATTACCCGGCCATCGTGGACAAGGTAGCCATAACGATCATCACAGAGCAGGCCGAGGTTGAAAAGCGGCTTGAAATAGCGCGGAAAGTATACGATGAGCGGAACCGCCGCCTGGAAGCCATGACCGATGAGTCGGTTGAAACCTTCTATTCATGCCTCCTCTGCCAGAGTTTCGCACCCAACCACGTCTGCGTGATCACGCCGGAGCGGCTGGGCCTTTGCGGCGCGTACAACTGGCTGGACGGCAAGGCGGCCTACGAAATTGACGAAACCGGCCCCAACCAGCCCCTTAAAAAGGGCGAGTGCCTTGATCCGGTAAGGGGGATATGGTCGGGCATCAACGAATACGTTTATACGAACAGCCACAAGACCATCGACTCATTCTGCGCCTACTCAATCATGGACCGTCCGATGACGAGCTGCGGCTGCTTTGAGGCAATCTGCGCCTACGTGCCTGAGTGTAACGGCGTAATGATCGTCAACCGCGAGTATCTGAAAGAGACCCCCATCGGCATGACTTTCTCCACTTTGGCAGGCGAAGTAGGCGGCGGCAACCAGACCCCCGGCTTCTTCGGCTGCGGCAAGGTGTTCCTGTCCAGCCGGAAGTTCCTTTCGGCGGAAGGCGGCTTCGCCCGTATCGTGTGGATGCCGAAGGAGCTGAAAGACCTGCTGCGGAATGACCTCGTGAAGCGTTTTGACGAGAACGGCCTCGCCGGATTCATAGACCAAATCGCCGATGAGACCGTCGCCGTCGCCGCCGAGGATGTGCGGGCCTTCATGGAGAAGGTCAAACACCCGGCGCTTGCGATGGAAGACATGGCTAAATTCGCCCAGAGCGGGGACGAAGCGCCCGCACAAGCCGGAGTTATACCAGAAAAAGCTCCGGAAGCACCGGAATCAACGGCGGCAATCGGGGTAATCGGAAGCGCAGACATCGCTGCCATCACCGAGCAGGTAAAGGCAAGCGTGACCAGGGATATCGTCACAAGCATAATCGACATGTTGAGCGAGCGCTTCCTCGGTCAGTCTGTGGTAAAACCCGAAGCCTCTCATTCGAAGCGGATTTACGATGAACTTCCAAGTCTCGATGACCTTTTAACGAATGGGCCGGAAATCTCCGCTTCGGAACGTATTTCCGCGATCAAGAGCTTCGCGCTGCCTATTGAAAATTCAGGAAGCGCCACATACGCGGTAAAGCTGGGTAATTCAAAAAGCGAAGGCGGCACGCGCGGCAAAACTGCTACAGTTGGCGGCGCGAATTGTATGCCCTTCCACTTCTGGGAAGGCAGGATGCCAAATAAGCCGTTAGTCGCCATGGAAGTTTTCGACAGTGTGAGCGAAAAGTACCCCGCTGTTTTAAGGGAAGCTTACAAGGGCCTTCTGGACAAGCCAGCGGAAATGGCGAAAACCTGCGTCGAAAAGTATGGAGCCGACCTCATCAGCGTCAGGCTGGACGGGATCCATCCCGAGCGGCAGAACAGGAGCGCCGCCCAGAGCGTGGAGCTTGTCAAATCCATTTTGGCGTCTGTGGACGTGCCGCTCATCATTACCGGCATTAACCACTATGAGAAAAACAACGAGGTGATGAAGGCCATTGCCCAGGCCTGCGAGGGGGAGAACCTTCTCTTCAACTGGGTGGAACAGGACAATTACCGGACCATCGCAGGCGCCGCCATGGCGTACGGCCATACGCTGGTGGCACAGGCGCCGATAGACGTGAACATCAGCAAGCAGCTCAACATCCTGCTTACGAACATGGGCCTCCCTCCCGACAGGATCGTCATCGACCCCATGACCAGCACCATCGGTTACGGCGTGGAATACACCTACTCGGTGATGGAACGCATACGACTCACCGGACTCGGCGGCGACAATATGCTCTGCAGCCCCATGATAGTTTCCGTGGGCCAGGAATGCGCCAGGATAAAAGAGTTCAAGGCGCCGGAGTCCGGCTTCCCCGATTGGGGCGATCTGGCGAGGCGCGCGGCCTATTGGGAAGCCGCCACAGCCACGACGCTGCTCTACGCGGGGGCGGATATATTGATCATGTATACGCCGGAAGCGGTAACAACAATAAAAAAGACCATTGATGATCTTGTGGAAAGGGAGGGCAGCTAAATGGCGCTAAGCGGATTACAGATTCAGAAACTCCTTCCGGGGACCAACTGCAAGGAATGCGGCTCAAGCACCTGTATGGCCTTTGCCATGAAGCTGGCCGCCAAGAAGGCCATGCTTTCCGAGTGCCCGCACGCCTCCGATGAGGCGAAGCAGGTTCTGGGCGCGGCAAGCGAGCCGCCCGTGAAGGGCGTAAAAATCGGCGTGGAAACCGTCAGCCCCCTTGGGGAAGAGACGGTCATGTACCGGCACGAGAAAACCTTTGTCAATAAACCAGTCATCGCCGTAAATCTTGACGAGGGTTCCGACCTGGCGCTGGCGGCCAAAATCAGGGATTACCGGCCTGTCCGGGTGGGAGAAACGCTTTTTGTAGGCGCAATCGCCGTTACCCAAAAGGGCAGTACCGGCGATGCCTTCGCCGAATACTGCGCAAAAGTTTACGCAACGGCCAAACTGCCGTTGATCCTCCGTGCGAAGGACATCGCTTCCCTTGACAAAGCTTCCGCCGCGGTCACCGGTTCCCGCAGTGTCCTCTCCGGTGTGACGGCGGAGATGGCGGAAGAGGCGGTCAGGATCGCCAAACGGGATAACCAGGCGCTGGCGGTAACAGCCCCGGACGTGGACGGTATTGCCGCGTTAACCGCAAAACTGAAGGAAGGCGGTTTTAATGATCTCATTATCGAATTTCAGACCTATTCCCTTGCGGAAACGTTCCAGACGAATTCCATCAGCCGCAAGGCGGCGCTGAAAAACAGCGTGAAGGCCCTCGGCTACGCCACTCTGCGCTTTATCAACACCGGCAGCGGGATGGATGACACGGTAGCCGCCGCGACGGAAATCGACAAGTTTGGCGGGATCGTGGTGCTTCCCGGTTTTGATCCGGCCCAGCTCATACCCCTTCTTACGCTCAGACAGAATATTTACACCGACCCGCAGAAGCCTATCCAGGTTGAACCAAAGTTATACGCTATCGGCGAGCCCGGGAGGAAATCGCCAGTCTTTGTGACGACTAACTTTTCACTGACCTACTTCCTGGTTTCCGGGGAAATTGAGAACAGCGGTATTTCGGCCTGGCTGGTGATTCCGGAATGCGAAGGCTTCAGCGTGCTGACCGCCTGGGCGGCCGGTAAATTCTCCGGGGCGAGTATCGCAAAGTTTATCAAGGAGATCGATCTTGAAAGCCAGGTGGATACCCGTGAAATTGTAATCCCAGGCTATGTGGCGCAAATCTCGGGGGAGCTTGAGGAAAACCTGCCGGGGTTCAAGGTTCTGGTAGGCCCCGGAGAAGCGGCGGATATGGAGAGCTTTATCAAAAACGTACTGTCGAAGAAATAATGCCTCAAGTCATTTTTTTGCGGAGGGGAACCCTCAACATAACGGTGGAAGTATCCGCGGGCGCGTCCCTTTTGGAAGGGGCGCGCCTTGCGGGCGTTTTTGTCGAAACGCCCTGCGGAGGCAAGGGGACCTGCCGGAAATGTCTGGTGCGGATAAGCACGGAAGGTGTTGCGAGTGACGCATTGATCTGCCAAACTAACGTCGGCGACAAGCCGCTTACGGTGAAGCTTCCGGAATATGCCGCAGGTGATGGGCAGTTTGAGAATTTCGAGGATCCTGCCAAATACTTAAGCGTCGCAAACAAAGTTTACGAGAGCAATGAAATCCGGGAAGCTTTTCTGAAAAAAATAAATCTACAAATCCCTCCACCGGCATTGTTGGACGGACTGTCGGACGCCGACAGATTCTCAAAAGCTTTCAAGAGAGCGGTGAGCTGCGAGTCCGTTGATCTGCCCCTTGCCGTGTTAGGCGTCCTGCCGGAAAAACTGCGGGAATCTCCGACCACTCGCGAGTGGTCGGACGGCGAGATACAGGTTTATTATTATATCGAGAATAATATCGCCAAAGTCGTGGATGTTTCCCGCGAAAAAGCCTGCGGGATTGCCGTGGATATCGGAACCACCACTGTGGCCCTTTGGCTTGTGGATATGGAAGACGGAAAAGTCCTCGCCAGCCGTAACGCCTACAACGACCAGATTGAGTGCGGGCAGGACGTGATCAGCCGGATAAATTACGCGAAGAAGGCCCTTCCCGATCTGCGGTCGCGGATATTAAAAACGATCAATGGACTGATTGCCCACGTTTGGAAAAACGACGTTTGCAAAAACGACGTTTGCAAAAACGACGTTTGCAAAAACGACGCCTGTAAAAATACCGAAGTTTCGCCTAACCGGATTTTATGCGTCTCTCTGGCGGGAAACACCACGATGATACATTTATTGCTGGGGATTGTTCCCGAATACATCCGCCTGGATCCGTATACCCCGGCGGTTTTCCTTCCACAAATATATACGGCAAGGCAGGTGGGCATTTCCGTCTGTGAAAACGCCCCCGTCATTTTCGCACCCGCCGTGGGAAGCTATGTGGGCGGGGACATTACCGCCGGGCTGCTATGTACCGGCCTCGCCGTAGATGCGGACGAATTGGTTTTGTTCATCGACATCGGCACCAACGGGGAAATTGTCCTTGGAAACCGTGACTTTATCCTTGCCTGCGCCTGCTCCGCCGGGCCCGCTTTTGAGGGCGGCGGGATAAAGCACGGCATCCGGGCGGCTGCCGGGGCAATCGAAAGGGTGGTAATTAGCGAAACAGGAAAACCAGAGATACACACCATCGGCGGCGCGCCGCCCATAGGTATCTGCGGCTCGGGAATCATTTCCGCAATCGCGGAGCTTTTCAGGAAAGGAATTATCGACTCGGCCGGGAAGTTCGCCGAAAAGAACGGGGAATACGCCCTCTGCGAGGGAATCACCATTGGCGAGACGGACATCGACAACTTTATCCGGGCAAAAGGCGCTATTTTTTCCGCCTGCCAAACTTTGCTTGAAAGCGTCGCCCTCTCCTTCGCCGACCTGGACAGGTTTTATGTGGCAGGCGGATTCGGAAGGTTCCTCGATCTGGAAGACTCAAGGACAGTAGGTTTGCTACCGCGCCTTCCGGACGAAAAGTACAGCTTCCTCGGCAACTCCTCGGTCATTGGGGCGTATTTAGCGTTGATCTCCGAAGAGCGCCGGGCCAAAGAACACGAGCTTGCCGGGAGAATTACATACATGGATTTAAGCAATGAGCCAAAATATATGGATCACTATACGGGGGCTTTGTTTTTGCCCCATACTGACCGGAAGCTGTTTGAGTGAGGGGAGGTGTTTGAGTGAGGGGTTTGTCAAAAGCTGTATCATACGTCATAATTGACAGTATATCAATTAAAGGAGCCAATATGAAGACAGCGGTAATTTATTATTCTTTTGAGGGGAACTGCGCCCTGGTCGCCAACGCCATCAAAGACACGCTCGACGCCGACATCTTTGAGATTAAAACCATAGACAAGAAAAAACGGAGTGGCTTCGCCAAATACCTCTGGGGCGGCTTTCAGACAATCATGCGTAAAAAACCGGAACTGGAGCCCCTTTCGATCGATATCAACGCTTACGATCTCATCATCCTTGGAACTCCGGTATGGGCTGCTTCCCCCACTCCGGCAATTTTTTCCTTCCTTTCCAAAACTGAAATTAAAGGGAAGAAAATCGCCCTTTTCTGCTGCCACGGCGGCGGCAAGGGAAAACTCTTTGACAAATTCAAGGCGCTTTTGCCGGGCAACACCATTGCGGGGGAGATCGACTTTGAAAACGCCGCCAAAAGGGACAACGCCGCCCTAAAGCAGAAGATCGGCGAATGGGTAAAGACCCTGGGCTAGTCTGCCGACGATGAGACTCGAACTCATACCCCTTTGCAGGGAGGGGATTTTAAGTCCCCAGTGTCTACCATTCCACCACGTCGGCCAATGCACGCCGTAAGGCGTGTTTCCAAAAACTATAACACGCACCAGCCTGCAATACAATACACTTACTCTCTTATTCCCCTGCTCCCTTATTCCCCTTCTTAAACGACAACGCTTCATCTTCCTTCCCGCCCTTGTCAGCGGTGATAATATCCCCTTCCTTGATCTTCCCCGAGATAATTGCCTTTGCCAATGGGTTTTCCAGGTCGGCCTGTATGGTCCGTTTCAACGGCCGTGCGCCGAAGAGGGGGTCGTAGCCGCGCGCGGCGAGGAGTTCTTTCGCGGCGTCCGTGAGGCGCAATTCGATCTTGCGCTCGGCGAGCCGGGCGCTGAGCAGGCGGAGCTGGATGTCCACGATTTTGGCGATTTCACCCTTGCCGAGGCGGTTGAAGATCACGGTCTCGTCTATGCGGTTAAGGAATTCCGGGCGGAAACTCTGCTTTAAGAGTTCCATGAGCTTGTCCTTTATGGTTTGCGGGTTCTCTTCGCCCAGGATTAATTCGGAGCCCAGGTTACTCGTCATGATGACGATGACGTTTTTGAAGTCCACTACCCTGCCCTGTCCGTCAGTGAGCCTGCCGTCGTCGAGGATTTGGAGGAAGACGTTGAACACCTCAGGGTGTGCCTTTTCGATCTCGTCAAAGAGGATTACGCTGTAGGGCCGGCGGCGCACGGCCTCGGTGAGCTGGCCGCCCTGCTCATAGCCGATGTAGCCGGGCGGCGCGCCGATGAGGCGGCTGACGGAGTGCTTCTCGCCGTACTCGCTCATGTCGATGCGCGTGAGGGCTTTTTCGTCATTAAATAGAAAATCCGCCAGGGTTTTCGCGAGTTCGGTTTTTCCCACACCGGTCGGGCCCAGGAAGAGGAAGGACCCCAGGGGGCGGCCCGCGTCGGAAAGGCCTGCCTTGTTGCGCCTGATGGCGTCGGCGACCGCTTCCACCGCGGCGTTCTGCCCGACCACGCGCTGTTCCAGTACCTTTTCCAAATCGAGGTACTTCTGCAATTCCCCGGAAAGCATCTTCGAAACCGGAATGCCTGTCCAAACCGACACCACCCTTGCTATGTCTTCCTCGCTCACCTCCTCCCGCAGCAGCGCGCCTTCGCCTCCGCTTCGGCTCTCCATCTGGTCGGTGAGGTCTTTGAGCCTTTTCTGCGCCTCGGGGATCCTCCCGTGCTTTACTTCGGCGGCTTTCGCAAGGTCGCCGTCCCGCACATAGCGGGTTTCCTCAATTTTGAGTTCTTCTATCTGCTGNTTGATCTCCCGGATCTTCTGGACCTCCCCCTTTTCCTTTTCCCAGCGGGCGTTCATCGCGTCGCGCTCGGCGGCAAGATCGGCGATCTCCTTTTCGAGTTTCTCAAGCCTGGCTTTGGAAGCAGGATCCTCTTCCCTTGTCAGGGCCTGCTTTTCGATCGAGAGCTGTAGGAGCTTGCGTTCCAGCTTGTCCAGTTCCGTGGGACGGCTGTCAAGTTCCATCTTGAGGCGGCTCGCTGCCTCATCCACAAGGTCGATAGCTTTGTCCGGGAGGAAGCGGCTCGTGATGTACCTATTCGAGAGGGTGGCCGCCGCCACCAGCGCCTCGTCCTTGATCCTCACCCCGTGGTGAACCTCGTACCGTTCCTGAAGGCCGCGCAATATGGCGATGGTGTCCTCAACCGAAGGCTCCGCGGTGTATACCTGCTGAAAGCGCCGCTCAAGAGCCGCGTCCTTCTCGATGTGCTTGCGGTACTCGTCCAGGGTGGTGGCCCCGATGCAGCGCAGCTCTCCGCGGGAAAGGGCCGGCTTGAGGAGGTTGCTCGCGTCGGTCGCGCC
>JGI24698J34947_10000135_pt1 | contig 27322 bp, 19 predicted proteins | sample TergutMp193P3_FD_34947 | JGI IMG/M metagenome (IMG submission 34947) | reverse complement strand
CATTTCCCGAAGGACATGACCGACCGCAACCGCACGTCGCCGATGGCGTTTACCGGAAACAAGTTCGAGTTCCGCATGGTCGGTTCGTCATCTTCCATCGCCGGGCCCAATATCGTACTAAACACAATAGTCGCGGAGATCCTGAGTCAATTCGCGGACGTTCTGGAAAAATCAAAGGACCTTAAAGCTGACCTCGCGTCGATTGTAAAGAAAACCTACTCGACCCATAAACGGATCGTCTTCAGCGGGAATAACTACGCCGAAGAATGGGCGATCGAAGCACAGCGGCGCGGGCTTTCGAACCTGAAAACCACCGTGGACACCCTCCCCGAATATATTTCCAAAAAGAACATCGAGGTGCTCACAAAGCACCATGTCTTCACCGAGGCGGAGATCCACTCGCGTTACGAGATTCACCTTGAGTCCTACTGCAAGACGATCCACATCGAAGCCCTTACAATGGTCGATCTCGTCAAGGGCGGGATCATACCGGCCTGCATTAACTACCAGGAAGATTTGGCCAAACTTCTGGCGCGGAAAAAGAAGGTGGCCGGAACCGGATACGACACTTCGCTTGAGGAAGATTTGCTCGGACGAATCTCGAAACTGTGCGGCTCGCTCTTAAAGAAGCTGACCGCTCTGGAAACCGTAATTCTGGAAGCGAAGGAAGACCGGGAAATTCTGGCGGAGGCGGTTTTTTACCGCGACAGGATCTGCACGGCCATGTCGGAGCTGCGGCTCATAGTAGACGAGCTGGAAACGTTAGTCGCCAAGAAGTACTGGCCGCTGCCGTCATACGCGGAATTGCTCTACAGCGTCATATAGGGTGACGGAAAGTACCCTGCGGATTGTCGAGGCCATCAAGGCCATTCCCGCCGGCAGTGTTTCCTCTTATGGAGACATTGCCCGGCGGGCCGGCCTCCCCAACGGTGCGCGGCAGACCGTCAGGGTGCTTCATTCACTCTCCGAAAAATTCAATCTTCCCTGGTACCGCGTACTCCGTTCAAACGGCAGCATTGCGCTTGACGGTGAAGGAAAGGAATTGCAAATACAGCTCCTCCGTGCCGAAGGGGTGGATGTTTCGGCTGACGGATTTGTTGACATGAAACGCTATAGATGATACTCTCAATCCGGTAAGGAGGAGTCCGATTCTCCCCGGAGCTGGACTATGGCAGGCGAATATAAAAAAATCGAATTAAGTCTCTTTGAATGTCTTGTTAATACAGAGAATATTTTAAAGAAGATGGAAGCGGATGAAGAAAATCTTTCGGTTATCGGAAGGGATAAGGAATTAATCAGTACAAAAATGTATAATCTCGCCGTTATGGGCGCGTTTAAAACGGGAAAAAGTTCGCTTATTAACGCCCTTATGGGGCTTAGAATTTTACCCGCCGATGTTGAACCGGCTACGGCCACAATAAACAGAATAACTTATGGCCCACAGTTAAAAGCTGTTGTGAATTTTAAGGACGGAACAAAACGAGATGTCGATATAAGCGATCTTGCCGGTTATGTAACAAAACTGACTCCGGACGGGGCTTCCCGCGCGGACCAAATTGAAGAGGCTGTTGTATACTCGCCTGTAGTTATATGCCAAAATCATGTCGATATCATAGACACTCCCGGGCTGAATGACGAGGAGAAATTGACAAGGAAAACGAATAGTATACTGAAAAATGTTGATGCTGTAATCGTAACCATTTCCGCGAGATCTCCTTTCGAGCAAACGGACAGGGATTTTGTCTGCCAGTTAATTAAAAGCGAAAATATTAACAACATTGTTTTTGTGGTCACTTTTATAGATACCCTACGCGGTAAAAATGACTGTGATAGATTGATCGCGGATATAAAAAACAGAATATTTACCTCTGTTATCGAAAAACTTGCGAAAAACAATGAGCCGCAGAATATAATAGACAAGGCAAACACGTTACTGAATGTGAATGATTTGCGCATTTACGGCATATCATCGGAATTGGCGCTTGATTCATTTGTCTCAAATGACGAGAACAGCCTCAGGGAAAGCAGGTTTGTAACGTTTAAGAACGATCTGATGCAGATTATTACCGCGAAACAGACGGAAAACACCGTTCAAAAAACTGTTCGCGATATTAATACGGTTTTGTCAGGGTTAGCCGGTCACTATGAAACGCAAAAAAACTTTTTTGCCGGAAAAAGATCTGAAGCTGTCGGGCACAGCCAATGTATATGCGATTATTGCGATGAAACGGGAAAAAAGCTGAGCGCTTTGTTTGCCGCCAATTACAAGGATATGGACGACACGATCAATTCACTTAACAGTCAGAAAAACTTCATGGCGCAAATGTTTATTAAAGAACTGGCAAAAATAAAACAAAATGAGCATAGCGTTATTGAAAAAGCCATATCTACATCTTCGCAGGTGCTATATAATGTAATCAATGAAAATGTTTTACCGGCTGTAAAATATAAACTGCTTGCGAATTATAAAAAGATCGTCAGCGATTTTGGCAATGAAAGATATGAGTCGCTTAACGCGCATTTGGAAGGATTGGGTATTACAGAAAATGTCAATCTGATAAAAGCAATATCTGAAATAGATATTTTTATAGACAGGGAAATACACCCCATTTCCTTTGAATGGAGTAAATCCGCCGTTCCCGGTGTAAGCGACCTTTCCAAATGCGATGTGATGGACCATATTATTAAGGTTATAGACACGTCAGTATCAAAATTGATAAATGATCTAAATAATTTCGCGGATTCTTCTCGAATGTTTTTATTTGACAGAATAAAAAAGGACTCTCAAAACATTAAAGATATTTCAAAACAGGCGGAAGGGGTAACAACAGATTTTTTTAACAAAAAATCCGGGAATCTTGAACACAATTACGCGGAATTATCAGGAACGGCAAAAGAGACTATAAAAAGCGCCGAGGGCATTTTACAGGAGTTTTACGATGCTAAAATGTAAAAAGTGCGGCAAAGAACTGCCGGACGGGACGGTATTCTGTGACGTTTGCGGGGGCCGCGCTGTAGATATAACCAGCGCGCTAAGCGATTTTAGGGAAGACGCAGCCGGCGGTATTGACATGGTGTTTGTCAAGGGCGGTACCTTTACAATGGGCGCCAATGTATTCAAAGATGGACCGGAGCATAGCGTAACCTTGAGTGATTTTTGTATCGGTAAGTCTACGGTGACTCAGAAACAATGGACTGCGGTAATGGGTTATAATCCCTCAAAGAAGGGGGTGGGGGATGATTTCCCCGTTAACATGGTCACCTGGAATGACGCTCAAGTATTTATTACAAAATTAAATTTAAGTACCGGAAAGAAGTACCGTCTGCCAACTGAAGCTGAGTGGGAATACGCGGCCCGAGGAGGGGCGGTCAGTAAGGGGTATGATTATTCCGGAAGCCATCATGTTGATGACGTAGCATGGTACTCAGAAGGTTTTTTTTCCTTTCAGCGTTTGCATACGGTATGCGGCAAGAAACCCAATGAATTGGGGATATATGACATGAGCGGGAATGTGTTTGAATGGGTTAATGACTGGTATGGGGAATATACCTCAAATCCACAGACAGATCCGCAGGGGCCATCAAGCGGTCCAGGTCATGTCTGCCGCGGCGGTTCGTATATACACGAAGCAAAATTATGTTATGTGTTCCGCCATGTGCACCACCCTAATGATAATCCTGAGTTTCATATCGGTTTTCGCCTTGCCCTTTCACCTTAGGATGTTGACAAAATTCGACAAACTGTCAACCTTTTTGTTATATAACTAAACATATTGACATTTTTTAGATAAAATTGTACATATTTTGATAAAAATGATAGATTATTTCCACTAAAAAAGGAAGATTCAATATGAGTGAAGAGGTAAAATTCAGCGGGTTCGTGCCGTATAAGCAGACGGTTACACAGATCACGTTAGATTTAAACAAGCTGCGCGAGTTCAGCCAGAAAATGGGGCTTGAAAAGAACGCGTTGGCAATTGACGACGTACTAAAGCGTCTTAAAGACGACGTTTTTAACGTGGCTATAGTCGGGGAGTTTAAGCGCGGGAAAAGCACGCTCATCAACGCCCTGCTCGGTAGCGATGTGCTTCCCACGGACGTGCTGCCGGCAACCGCGGCGCTCAACAAAATCACCTACGGTATTTCTCCCCTGGTCAGGATAGAATATAAAAACGGAAAATCCGAAGAAATAGGCATCGATCAACTGAACAATTTTGTTACCAAGCTGACAAAGGAAAGCGAGGAAAGAGCCAAAACAATCAAGGAAGCTGTCGTTTATTTTCCCATTAAATACTGCAAAAACGACGTTACCATAATCGACACCCCGGGCCTGAACGACAACGAGGCGATGACCGAGGTAACATTGTCCGTCCTGCCGCAAATCGACGCGGCGGTGGTGGTGGTTATGGCCCAGTCGCCCTTTTCCGATTCCGAGCGTGATTTTCTTGAAAGTAAAATTATCACGAGTGATTTGGGCAGGGTCATGTTCGTTGTTACCGGAATTGATTTAATAAGGAAAAAAGAAGACGCCGACAGGGTGCTGGAAAACATCGCCAACAGAATACAGGAGAAAGTTGTCGCAAAGGCGAAAAATACTTATGGCTCGGATTCAAAGGAATTTGAAATCTACAACAGGAAGATCGGCAAGGTCAAGGTATACGGCCTGTCGGGGATAATGGCGCTTGAAGCCAAGATGGAAGGCGATAACGACAAGCTCGAAAAAAGCTATTTCCCCGCGTTTGAGACTGCGCTTGAACGTTTCCTCACCGAGCAAAAGGGCGCCATTTCGTTGAGCGTTCCGTTGAACAGGATAAAAACCTCCGCGGTGGAACTCGCGAAAGCCGTTCAACTGCGTGAAAGCGCCCTCACGATGGAGAAGGACGAGTATGACAAAAAATACGAACAGGCGATGGAAAAAATAGATAAAATCAAGGACGAGCGTAAAAGAGAGATGATGAAAGTCAATGAAGCGGCGCAAAAGGCATACACCAAGGTTTTGCCCGACATCAATAATTACTGGCAGTCGCTTGAAACGGCCGCCGGTAACGCCATCGACTCCGTGGAGGTTAAAACGCTTGACGAAATTAAGAAACCGGCATTGCAGGCAACGCTGGAAAAATTGTTAGAAAAGGCGGTGAACGCGCTTACAAGGGAAAGCCAAAGCATCATGGAACGCATTCAAACCGCCATTGAAATAGCGGTCGAAAACGAGGCGGAGAGAATTTCCGGCTTTGAGGAGAGCTTTTTCCGTGTTACCTCCGAAATAGAGGGTTTATTCACGAATAAAGATCTGACAGCGGTAAATACCAAAAATGACAGCGGGACGATTGTGGGAGTGATAATGAACGCAGCTTCAGGTTTCGGCATAGGCGGCATTTATATGGGGTTCAAGCAGGCCGGCTGGAAAGGCGCGCTGCTCGGCGGGGCGACGGGCGTCGCGGGAATGTTTGCGGGGGATCTCGTATTGTTAGGGCTGTTGCTGCCCCTTTTGGCAATACCCGTAACATGGCCTGTCGTCCTAGTCGGGGGGCTCGTCACGGGGTTGCTTGGCACATTTGCAAGCAAAAAGGTTTTGGACAAGGCTTTTCAAACGGACAAGATCGAGAATTTCAAGAAATCGTTCAAGGAAAATATACTNAAAGAACTTGCGAAGATGAAAGCCAAAGATAACATAAGCGACAGCGTCAAGGGTCAGGTTAATANCGTATTTGAGGCGCTCAAAAACAAAGTAACGACCGAGAGTGATAACATACTGACAGACTTGCAGAATCAGCTTACCCAGTTNAAGATGAAACGCGCACAGACGAGCGCCTCAGGCGAGAAAGAAAATGAGGAATTGCGGCAGATGATCAAAACAATCGATGAAATCTGCGATAGGGCGAATGATATCGGCAAACAGCTTGCGTTGGTTCTGTCAAGATAAGGAGAGTATATGGCGGGAACAAACCCAACACAGGAAATAGACGTCGGCTTTAAGGCCTATGTATCAGGCAGGGAAAAGGAATATTCAGCCCACATGGAGGGCGGCATACCCGACTATGCTTTTGACATGGATTATACGCTNCGNCAAAAAATAAAAGCTGTTCCGGGCGTGTATCCATTTTTTAAGGCNTTGACAAGCACCTGGGTTCCCCGGCAAAAACAATATTTCAACATGCATGGTTTATTGGTTGGGCCCAACCAGTATCCTGACATTTACAATATGACGGTGGAATGCGCGAATAGGCTGGGTATTGGAATACCCAAAGTATATATCGTACCCATAAATGAAAACCAGGCGTTTACAATCGCGACTGATGACGAGGCGCCCATTATCGTCTTGTATTCATCACTGGTGGAACGTTTTTCAAAGGACGAATTAAAGACCATTATCGGCCATGAATGCGGGCATATTCATAACAACCACGGAATTTTTTCAATAGCGGCGGAAATTATCATAAACAAGAGTACAAGCATGAATATACCGTTCGTGTCGCAGGCATTATCGATGTTGTCCATTCCTATTAAATATATGTTCTGGGCCTGGGACAGGGCAGCCGAGGTTACAAGCGACAGAGCCGGCATGATCTGTTCCAACGACATTATGGATTCGCTGAAAACCGAAGTAAAACTTATGCACGGCGGCATGTTTGGCGCGGAGGAAGCAAGCATTGAAACCGCGTTGAAACAGTATGAATCCTTTAAAAAAACACCTGCCAGATTATTGGAACTCGATCAAACCCATCCTGTGGCTGTAAGGCGTATGCTGGCGGATTTGGAATTTAAAAACAGCGATGTACTGTATAAATGGCGTCCTGAATGGCGAAAACCCGATATATTGCTGCTGAACAAACAGGAAATTGATCTGCGCTGCGCGAAATACGTCAGTGTAATAAAGAACGGGGAGAAAAAGAAATGAGCGATCGCGTTATTGTGGATACCGACAGTTTATACACCGACATACAGGCCATGCTTGATGATATTCGCATTATCAGAAACGATCATAAATTTGTCAACATCATGGCGGATGAGGTCAATCAGATAAAAGAATGGGAAGTGTCGCTTAAAAAGCACATTGAAGGGCCCTTTAACATTATTGTCATCGGCGATTTCAAGCGCGGCAAATCGACGCTGATTAACGCCATCCTTGGCGGCGATGTGGTTCCCGTGGACGCGCTTCCCGAAACAATGACCATTAATAAAGTATCCTACGGTGAGGAATCCTCCTGTACGGCGGTCCTAAAGAACGGTAAAAAAGCCAAACTGGAGATAAGCGATTTGAGCCGTGATAATCTTAAAAAAATTATCGCGGAACTTCCCGGAAAAATAGAATATGTGGATGTAAAATTTAATAACGATCTGTTAAAAGATATTTCGATCATTGATACTCCCGGGCTTGGCGATATTTTTAAGGAATTTGACGAGCAGGTTACGGATTATTTATTAAATACCGACGCGGTTATCTATGTCGTTTCGGCAAGGGCCCCGCTTTCTCAAACCGAGCAGGAATTTATATCCGCCGCTGTTTTGCCGCAGAGTTTTTCGCGCATATTTGTGGCGCTGAACATGGTTGACATCCTTAAAAACCGTGAAGATATCGAAAAGATGGCGGCCTTTACCCGTGAAAAGATAGAAACTGTCACGCCGGATGTCAAAGTTTTTCCTGTCAGCGCCCTTGACGAATTCTGCCTTAAAATGAAAATGGCCCGCCCGGTAGAATCATTGCAAGATTATCTGGAGGATCAATTTGAGTATTTCAGAATATACCTCGAAAGCGATATTATCTTGCAGAAGGATGTGATAAAAACAATGCGCGTTGCGACATTGGCCGATTTAATGCTCGGCGATATTACCAACCATATAAATCTTCTGGTCGCGGCATTGGCACTCAATGTCAGTAATTTATCGGAACTGGAAGGACAGTACAAAAACGAAGATTCAGCTTTGATGAAGGATATTCAGAAAAAGACAACGTCCCTTTCCCTTGATATTGACGAAATGTACTATGAGGCCAAGGACTGGATTGCGGAATTTTTGGACAGAATCCGATCCGAGATAAACAGTATCAAAGAGACGGCGTCCACTTCAGAGCTGCAAAAACATTTTCAGTTCTACATGATTGATAAAATTAAAAATTCGATTTTCGCCTGTGCAACACAGCATCAAAAGCAAATCTCGGAAAAAATAGATGAATCGGCAAAGTCCGCGTCATTGAGCATAGCGTCTTACTTCGGCGGCGTTAATACGACAATAGCCGACAGCATTACGGATATAAGCTGGACAAACTCGGATTCGGCTGCTTTTGTAACGGATTTTATTCTCGATCATATTCCCGGCCTGCAGCTTGGTTCAATAGGTATCATAGCGAAGGCGATATCGGGATTCATCAGGCAAAAAACCATTGCAAAAAGACAGCAGCTTTTTCTGGATCCCATTCTGGAAAATTTTGACAATATCACTATCGAAGTTCAAAACGAGATGAAAGCCGTATATGAAAAGCTGAAAAAATCCGCGGTGGAAAGGCTGAACAAAATATACGATACTCAGATTGAGCAGTCACTCGCGGCTGTCAGGCAGGCAAAGCAGGTTTTGGAAAACGAAGAGATGAAAAAAGAAGATATAACAGCCTATTTTAACGAGGTTCTCAAAAAAATCGCGGAGCATAAGGAGACGTTACAGAAGTATAAGTAAGATCTACCTGTTATTAACTGCATTTTTACGTTGATTGGAAGGCGGGGTCCATACCCCGCTGCTTGTAGCGGTTAAGGTTACAGCACCTTACAAGAAGGTTAAAAACTGTAACTGGGGTATGGCCCCGCCAGTACAATAAATTTCCTATCCAACGAAGATACCTCGCGGCTTGCCGCGGGGTTCTTCATTATTAATGGCATCACACCATTCTTTCATTACCTTGTTTCTAGTTAAATTGAAGCTGATGAGGGGGTCGGAAAAGCCAACGAAAAAAGCCGGTCCGATACAATATGTGAAATGATATTTATTTCCATTATTTAGAATAATTCTGAAATTTTTGCCAAAATCATATAATTTTGCCGAGGATATGTTTTCGAGTGGAATAGAAAAAATAGAATCTCCTTTCCATTCCAGCCTGTCCCTGTAAAGGAACAAAGTCCCTTTTTCCGATTTTAATCCGGTAAAAATATAAGCAAGCTCGCTTTCTTTTAAAACTTCCCCGCCCACATCCCGCGGTTGTGCCTGATCCGGCGCGGGATTATTCTGGGGCGCCGCATTTACCCTCGCGCCGCAATTGGAACAGAATATTAAACCTTCCTCAAGATGAGCCCCGCATTTCGCGCAAAAAATCATCATTCACTCCTATTTCCTAAACCGCGTAATTTTATCACAATTTATGATTCCTGAATACTCTCCCAAATGGTATCAGTTACCGTTATCCCTTCTGTTCGTGTGGTTCGTGGGAAAATTCTTGTTCATGTATCAAATTATCAAACAGGCGTCGCCGTAGCTGAAGAAACGGTAGCCTTCCTTTACCGCTTCACTGTAACTGTCAAGGACGAAATCCCGGCCGGCAAAAGCCGATACCAGCATGAGCAGGGTGGAACACGGGGTATGGAAATTGGTGAACAGTTCGTCAACTACTCTGAATTCATATCCCGGATAAATAAAAATCGAGGTATTCCCCTCTTTTTTTCTCAGGCCGCCTTCGATCCAGGCCGACTCCAGGACACGGCAGCAGGTTGTACCCACCGCGAGAATCTTTCTTCCGTCGGCCTTCGCCCTTTCTATGAGCGAGGCGCTATCCCCGTTAATGAAATAATGCTCCGCGTGCATCCTGTGTTCCTCAATGTTCTCCGTTCGGACAGGTAAAAAAGTCCCGAGTCCGACATGAAGCGTAACGAAGGTGATTTCAATACCGGCGTTTCGCAGCTCTCCAAGCAGCTCCTCCGTGAAATGAAGTCCCGCGGTCGGCGCTGCCGCCGAACCGTGTTCACGTGCATATACCGTCTGGTACCTTTCCGAATCGTTGCCCGTATCATTTCGTTTGATATAGGGGGGCAGGGGGACGTGGCCGTGAATATCCAGCCACGCGTCATCTATGGGACGATCAAAGCGGAGGGACAAAATCCCTTCTCCCCCGGAAGTGTCTGTGGGGGACAATACTTCGGCGACCGTATCGTCAAAGGCAAAACGATCCCCGGGCCGCCGGCGTTTGGCTCTTTTCGCGAGAACCTGCCAGGAAAACTCGTCCGTTTTTTTCAGAAGGAGAAACTCCGCAGTTGCGCCTGACGCCTCGGATACGCCCAGGAGCCGCGCCTTTCGCACACGGGAATTGTTGAACACGGCGACGGTTCCTTTTTCAAGAAGCGACGGCAGATCCCTTACCATGCGGTGATCAAGGCGGCTTTTTTTTCTGTCCATAACCATGAGTCTGCTGTTGCCCCTTTCGGCCGGGGGGTATTGGGCAATAAGCCTGTCGGGAAGGTCAAAATAAAATTCGTTAGTCTTCATGAAATCAAAAGAGGGAACCCCCGTCATCTCCGCCGGGAATTGCTTTCTTTGGGATCTTCAAATATTCATAGGCAAGAGAGGTAACAGTTCTGCCCCGTGGAGTCCGCTGAATGAGGCCGGCCTGAATGAGGTACGGTTCGTAATAATCCTCAAGGGTGTCCACGGACTCCCCTATGGAGATTGCCAGGGTTTCCGCGCCTACAGGTCCGCCGTTGTAACGCTCGATTATTATTTTCAATATTTCCCGGTCGAACCTTTCAAGACCCAGCGAATCGATTTCGAGCCGCCCAAGGCCGTCCTCCACAATTTCCCTGGTGATGGAAAGTGAATCGCCTTTTGAAAGAATCTGGGCGAAATCCCTTACCCGGCGAAGGAGACGGTTCACCACTCTGGGCGTTCCTCTGGCGGATTTCGCCAGAAGCGCCGCCGCGTCATCGTCAATCGCGATGCCGAGTATTCCCGCCGAGCGCCTGACGATGGCCTCCATGTCCTCGTCAAGGTAAAAAGAAAAACGGCAGGTGATACCAAAACGGCTTATGAGGGGACTCGAAACATTTCCCGCCCTGGTAGTCGCCCCCACAAGCGTGAAGGGCTGAACCGGTATCCGTATGGTCCTGGCGCCCGGCCCTTGCCCTATGATCCAGTCGAGTTCGTAATCCTCCATCGCGATATAGAGCATTTCCTCAATCGCCGGTTTAAGACGGTGAATCTCGTCAATAAAAAAGACGGTTTTTTCGGTAAGGGTGGTAAGGATTCCCGCAAGGTCCTTGGGTTTATCAAGGGCGGGCGCCGAGGTGACCCTGAAATCCGATTTGAGTTCATTGGCCACCACCTGGGCCAGGGTCGTCTTCCCCAGGCCCGGGGGGCCAATCAGGAAAAGGTGATCGAGGCTCTCGTTTCTTGCCCTGGCGGCTTCGATAAAAACGGAGAGATTCTCCTTCATCGCCTTTTGGCCCTGGAATTCCGCGAGGGTACGGGGACGGAGGGCCGTGTCCCGGCTGTCATCATCATGGGGCTTTTCCGGGTGGAGTATTCCCCGAGCAGCCGGGGAGCTTCCTTGTTTATCCTTCATAAATACCACGCGTTAATCTTCAGTTTCCCCCGGCAGGGCAGAGAGTTCATCAAGAACCGCGGCCAATTCAGCTTTAAGAACCTTCAATTGTTCTTCCGAAGCAAGATTTATTCCGTCTTTAAGCCGGTCTTCGACATCGGCGGCGGCTTTCTGCAAACCGGGTTTACCTATATAGCCTGAGTTGTTCTTTAAGACGTGCACCAGTTTTTGCGCCTGCTTTATGTCGCCATCTTCAAGGGCTTTAACAATTTCGTCATATTTTTTCTGATTGTTTTTATGAAACACTATCAGTATATTTTTCTGATATTCTTCGTCCTCTTTCAATGACCTTGAGATTTTGGGCGGAATGTCTCCGTTCTGAGCATTCTCCCGCCCGGCGCCGCGCTCAAGCGGCGTGAAATACTTCAGCAGGCAGCGCCACAATTCCTGGGAAGTAAACGGCTTGCCGACACAGTCATTCATGCCGACAAGTTTGTAGGTTTCCCGGTCATCGGACATTATATTCGCGGTCATGGCCACTATCGGAACTCTTGTTTCAAATTCGAATATTTTTTTTGCCGCTTCAAGCCCGTCCATCACGGGCATGTGCATATCCATAAATATCAGGTCAAACTGCTTTTTGCCTTCCTGCACCCTGTTTTGAACCATCTCCACGCCTATCATNCCGTTCTCGGCTACAACNGTTTTNAGGCCCACTCTCGCAAGNTGTTCGCAAATAACATTTTGATTCATGGCGTTGTCNTCGCACAGCAAAACTTCGCCTTCGAATGTAGGTCTTTCAATTTTATTGAGCAGGAGTTCTTTCTCCTGCTTATAATCGTCATCCACATCTATTGTATCAAACGTCAGTTCAAAGCTGAACTTACTGCCGACGCCGGGAGCGCTTTCTACCGAAAGCCGCCCGCCCATCATTTCTATAATATTCCTGGTTATTGGCAGCCCCAGACCAGTGCCGCCGTATTTGCGGGTTGTTCCGGTTTCAGCCTGCATAAACGGTTCGAATATTTTTCCAATCTGCTCCTCCGACATTCCGATGCCGGAGTCTTTTACTTCAAAATCTATCGTGATGCTCTTATCGGTCTTATGCCTGATATCCGAGCGGAGTTTGACCATGCCGGTATTGGTAAACTTCACGGCGTTGGAAAGAAGGTTTACAAGCACCTGACGCAGCCTTGTAGGATCGCCCAGCGGTCTTTTGCCCACGCTCGGCTCGGCGTAAAANTAAAGGGTTATTCCTTTTTCATCGGCTTTGGGCATAATTATGTTCCTGCAGCNTGTGAACAATTCATGAATATCAAAAGGAATTTTTTCCAATTCCATTTTTCCGGATTCAACTTTGGAAAGATCAAGTATGTCATTTATTATGTGTAAAAGCCCTTCCGCGTTATCGAAAATTTTGTTAAGGTAATTTTTGGTCTTTGGCGAAGCTTCGCCGTCCAGCGCCAATTCCGTAAAACCGATGATACTGTTTAGGGGCGTCCTTATCTCGTGGCTCATATTTGCGAGGAAGGCCGATTTTGCCTGGCTGGCCGCGTGCGCTTCTTTCAGGGCTTCCTGTAAATCCGCCTGAAGACCTATCAATTCCGTGATATCGTCTACGCTGCCGACCACGTCCGTCACGACGCCGGAGTCGTCATATATGGGGGTGGTTTGGGCGCGGAAGAGCTTGCCGTCGATCTCGGAAATCCAGTTCTGGGACCCTTCGGTAAAGGTTTTGGCGACACGCTCTATGATATCCAGGTGCCTGTTTTTTTCACGGGCGATATCAAGTGGTTTCCCTTGAATGAAATTACTTTTTATCCCGATCGTATTCAGGTAAAGGCCGTTAAACAGCGTTATTATGTTATTTCTGTCAACGCACCAAATAATGCCTCCGTAATTGGCGATTACCGCCTGCAACTGGGCGGTAGTGCGCTCGATCTCATTCATCATTTGTTTGTATTCGCGTAAATCCCGGATATATCCCGCGACGGCCACGCTTTCCCCGTAATCAACGCGTACAAGGGTTACCTCAGTCGGTAACGGCGTACCGTCAGACAGCTGGTGCGCCCATTCAGTAACACATCGGCCGTTTACAAACGCTTCATCGATACACCTGATCGCCTTTTCCGACGAAACCTGTCCGTCGCTCTGATACTCAGGTGATAGCTCATAGAACCTGTCCTTGAATTCCTGTTTGTCCCTTAACTGGAAAAATTCAACAACCTTTTCGTTGCAGTCAAATATTATATGTTCCCTGTTAAACAGCAAACTGGCCATAGGAGTCGCGTTCAGCATAAGCCTGGTGTGTTCGTTGACCTTGTTAATGGCGGCCGCCTGGGCGTTGCGGCTGATGGCGCTTGCAATTATCAGGCTTCCCGAACGAAGGATATTAATATCGTCTTTATGTGGGATGCGTTCCTCATGGCAATTATCAAAACTGACAAAGCCCCAGAACTCCCCGTGCAAATGTACCGGAATCGACAAAACCGATTTTACATCAATCGACGTCAACAATTTTCGCTCACGTTCAGGCATACCGCTGACAACGCCGCATATACACTCGTCCGATTGAAACTTTTCCAGCCAATCCGGCGCGTATTTTTTATACGAAAAAGCCCTGCCCAAATGGTTTGGACTGTCCTGCCGCCCTCTGTCATTCATCCATTGATATAATTGAACAAAGTGAAGGATACCGTCTTTCATCTCGTTACGCCAGATATGGATACGATCCACATCCATGCAGATCGCCATGAGGGAGAGGCATTCAGGCAGCGAAGCTTCAAATGCCGGCTCGTCTTCCGCGCCGAAAAGGACCGCCGCCATTGTATTTATGGCGTTTAAAATCCTCGCCTGCCGTCCCCGCTCTTCAACAATGCTCAGCAATTTCGCGTTATACTCGTTGAGCCACTTCCATGTGTCCAGCGTCGTCCGCGCCAATTCGCCGATTTCGTCATCACGGTCGGAGCCATAGATTTTCTTGCTGTCGAAATCGGCGTCGTGTACGCTTCGGGTGAGCTGGTTAAGCGGAGAGAGCGCAAGCTTGCGGACAAGCGTGGTGCTTATCGCGGCGTAAATCATAAACGCCGACATGATAATGATCAGGGTCGGCAGCAGGCGCGTAACGCCGAACAGGGACCGGCTGTTATAAAAAGTGACCGCCAGCCAGTTGGTTCCCAAAATAGGGGCGATGGACAGGTACTGGAAGGAACCGCCGGAATGACTGATTACTTCCGGCTCTACGCGCCGGCTTTGATTGACGCTGAGGTTCCCAAGGTATCTGTTTAACGCCGAAACGAAAACCGGTTCCTGAGTGACATCCAGTATGTGGCGTTCTTCTTCGTCTTCAAAAAGTGAAATGTCGTCGTAAACCTCGGCGGAAACGGATACGGAACTGTCCATTTGAATGATTCCGTTTTCGTTAACAATAAAGCCGATTACATTACTGCTGTTATAATGGCCAAACAATTCCTGAAACATTTCGTCTACCTGAAACGCGGAGCAGAATACGCCGACCGCGTTTCCGTTATCCATAACCCTGTAATTGATCCATAGGCGGCGTGTTTTTGTAATCCTGTCCACATCTATATTCAGGGCATAATCATTTACCGAGTCGATACAGGTAAAATACCAATTGTCATATGGAAGGCCGGGATCAAGCACGTTGAAGGGCCTGAAATCCTCAAACGCGGCGCCTGAGTCAACCGAATATTCGTTCAGTGAGCCATGAATGCCAAAATACAGGCTTTCGATTTTAAGTATGTCGGCAAATTCCATCATCTCCGCGTAGGCCGCGGACTTTTTTTCGGGATTATCCTCATCGGCAAACCAGGCGACAATTTCTTTGGAAAGGGCGGCGCGCTGTACAAGGGCAATCTCTTTGTTTAGATACGAATCCAAAATCTCCACCACTTCCACGGAATAAAAACGCGCGAAATCCCTGGACGTTTCCTCCGTTATACCTGCTATCATAACGGCACTCAACGCGGTTACAATAAGCAAAATGAGAGCCAGAAGGAGTATATTAATTGTAAGAAAACGCGAGGCGATCTTGCTCTTGCCAGGTTGGTCCGCTGAAAGCTGCATCTGGAGGAATCCTACAATAAATTTCATTTTTTTACAACATCATCATTCCCTAACTCCTAACTCCTAATTCCTAACTCCTCCTTCCCCCTATTTCCCCTATTTCCAATAAACGGTATAATATTGTCCTGGAACTATGGAGGTAAAATGGAAGAGCGCCCCTGTCGTATATTCCTGGTAGACGATAACCCCATAAACCTGAACGCGGGGAAAACCGTTCTTCAAGAGAAATATACCGTGGTTACCATCCCCTCCGGCGACAAACTCCTTCTGACCCTGCAAAAACTCACGCCGGATTTGATACTTCTCGACGTGGAAATGCCCGGCATGAGCGGGTATGACGTGATAAAAGAACTAAAGGCCAATCCCCAAACCGCTGAAATCCCCGTGATTTTTGTAACCGGGAAAAGCGAAGTCGAAGATGAGTTTTTGGGGCTTTCCCTTGGCGCGGTGGATTACATAACCAAGCCTTTTTCGCCCCCGCTTTTGCTCAAGCGGATAGAGCTGCACCTCTTGATACAGTCACAAAAGAACGAACTGCGCAGGTTTAATGAAAATCTTGTGTCGATGGTCAATGAACGCACAAACGAAATAAACATGCTTCAGAACGCGATCATTGTGTGGACGGCGGAGATGATAGAGTTTCGGGACGATGAAACCGGCCAGCATATAGAGCGGGTTCAGAAATACCTGGAAATACTGTTCAACGCCATGAGGAAAACCGAACTCTACGCCATCGAGCTTGACACATGGGACATTGACGCGTTTTTGAAGTCGGCTTCACTGCATGATGTGGGTAAAATAAAGATACGCGACGGTATTTTACTGAAAAAAGGGCGTCTTACCGATGAGGAATTCGACAAAATGAAGCTTCACGCCTCATACGGGAAAATGCTGCTCGAAAGCCTGCAGGATAAGGTACCCAACCAGACCTTTTTGGATTACGCGAAAACCATGGCCTACATGCATCATGAAAAATGGGACGGTACCGGTTATCCGGAACACCTGAAAGGCTCAAGTATTCCCCTGCAGGCGCGGATGATGGCCCTCGTGGACGTGTACGAAGCGCTGGTTTCTGAACGTTCCTATAAAAAGGCCTTTTCACACATGGAAGCCATGCAGATTATTATGCAGGGCCGCGGGATTCACTTTGACCCCGATCTGACGGATCTGTTTATGAGTTTGTCCGAAGAGCTTGGCGAAGTGACAGAAGCGGGTAAAAAATGAAAACGCCGGACTACTACATGGCAAATATATCGCACAAAATCCGTATACCGATGAACGCGATTATCGGTATGTCGGAACTGCTGCTCNCCGGGAAAAACCTGGACGAAGAACAGCTTCACCANGTCCGGAATATTCATACATCCGCNACTTTTGTGATAGATATCATAAATGACATCCAGGATTATTCAAAAATACAGGCTGACAAGTTGTGCCTTGTACCCGNATATTACGATTTTCATCTGGTGATTGACAACATCAATTCGATGGTACGATTCCTGGCCGGAAACAAGGGCATAGCTTTCGACCTCTTCAGGGATGGCGAAATACCCAAATACCTGTACGGAGATGATATCCGCCTCAGGCAGGTGCTTTTGAATATACTCAGCAACGCCGTCAAGTTCACCGAGAAGGGCCAGGTGACTTTGACCATAAGCGTCACGGATACAAGTATCCATTTCGAAATCAGCGATACCGGCATAGGCATACGGGAAGACGATATCCCGCTGCTTTTTACCGCGTTCACCCAAACCGATACGCAAAAGAACCACGGAGAAGGAACCGGACTGGGGCTTGCCATCAGCAAATCGGTCGTAGAAATGATGGGCGGTTCCATTACGGTGGAGAGCGTGTACGGCGAGGGTACGACATTCTATATTACCATCCCGAAAGTTTTGGGCGACGAAACGCTGAGTGCGGAACCAATTGACCAAAGCAATAAAAACGAAGACCCGGATGAATTCCGCATTAGCATTGAGCAAATGGAAGGACTCTCCGTAAAGACAGGTTTGGGGAGGATTTCCGGATGGGATGCCTACAAAACATCGCTCAGGCTGATGATAAAAGAAATTGAAGCGTGCGATATGAACCTGAAAGATTTCCTTGAAGCGGGCGATTTACGCAACTTTTCCATAACGGTACACGGCATGAAAAGCGCGCTGGCCTTCATAGGCGCAATGGAACTTTCAGACATGGCATACGATCTTGAGCAGGCGTCCGGCAGGAATGACGCCGATTTCTGCGCTTCAAATTTGCCGCCTTTCCTGAAACGGCTGACCGCTTTCAGCCGGAACCTCGCGGAAGCTTTCTCGAAGGATAATCTTAATCGCGGCCCGATTGAGATACCGCCCATATTACCGCTGATTTTTGAGAGGCTTAAAGCCGCATTTGACGAAACGGATTTTCTGGGCATTGACGAAGGGATAGAAAGCCTCGACGCGCTTAATCTCAGCGGCGCACTCAAAGATGAAATAGAGCGGTTAAAAGGCGCCGTGTTGATAATGGACTACGAAGGCGCCAGGGAAATAATGCGAAAGCTCATTATATGAGCACTCATGTAATGAGCACAGCCAGTTCGTATGAAATTCGAACAATCCTTCGTTATGCGGAACTGCTAAGATTCACGATTGCCTGCCTGAAAAGCAGCTTCTCCTTCTCCTGGCCGGAAGCGTCAGGCGGAATTTCCGCTTCGGCTTTTGCAAGCGCGTCCTGAGCGGCCTTTCTGTCGTAGCCCATAGCGGCTAACGCTTCGACCAGGTCACCGTAACGCGCCTGGGGAGCGGGCCTTGCGAGTTTCCCTTTGAGGGCAAGGATCATCTTCTGCGCGGTTTTCTTACCAAGTCCGGGTACGGCTTCCAAACGCGATAGATCCTCAGCCTCAAGTGCCTTTTCAAGCTCATCCTGGGCTATGCCTCCCATTATCTTCAGGGCGCCTTTCGGGCCGACTCCCTCCACCTTGATGAGTTCCAGAAACGTGGCGCGCCTTTCCTCGCCTGAAAAGCCGAAGAGCTTCATCTGATCTTCCCGGTGATAAAGCCAGGTAAAAACCCGCCCTTCTTTTCCCTCAGGCGGCAGCTCCGCGATATCTATCGCGGGAACGGAAATTTCCCATTCGAGCCCGCTGCAAAGGACGCAGACGCTTTCCCTGCGTTTTTCCGTGATGATTCCGCGGACGCTGTTAAACATGGCTTGCGTTATGCGCAGCGTAGATCGCCGCCCCAAGGGCGTCGGCGGCGTGATCAGGTTTCGGTATTTCCTTGAGATCCAGTATTACGCGCACCATCTCCTGAATCTGTTTTTTATCCGCTTTGATTACGCCCGTCACGGCCTTTTTGATGGTGTTAGGCGCAAGCTCCCGGACAGGGATCCCCTTGGAGCCCAGCGTCATGAGGAGAACGCCCCGGGCCTCGGCCACATCCATCGCGCTGGAAGTATTTTTACCGAAAAAAAGATCTTCCATGGCGGCTTCCGCAGGCTTGTACTTTCGCAGGACTTTAAGAAAGGAGCGATATATGCGCGCAAGACGCACCGGGCCGGACTCTTCGGCGGAAGTCTCGATACAGCCGTGGGCGATATACTTTGGTTTCCCGTTGGAGACCTCAACCACACCCCAGCCCGCGGCGGCAAGACCGGGGTCAATACCGATGATTCGAATGTCGCTCTCCATGTTTTCACTCGTCTGTGACTGGACAGGGGTATCCTCCTGCGCGGAATTCAAAGCGAGGAATTTCTCTGCCGCCTTCAAAAGCCCTTCCGCCAAGATTACTCTGACTCAAATCCGTCCGGGATATTTATATTGGAATAGACGTTCTGAACGTCGTCGTTCTCTTCCAACTTGTCAATCAGCCTCAACGCCTTGGCGGTGCCGTCATTGTCCAGTGAGACATCCGCTTCCGCGACCATGCTGATCTGGGCGCTCATCGTTTCAAAACTCTTTTCGTTTAAGACNTTCACCACAGCTTCGAAATCCTCGGGCGCGGTCGTTACCTCAATNATGCCGTCCGAAAGGGACACATCCTCGGCGCCGCCTTCAATGGCCGCCTCCATCACCTGGTCCTCGGTGTACTTCTCACCGTCCAGGCTGATCGTTCCCATGCGCTTAAAGAGGCGGGACACAGATCCGGCTGTCGCGAGCTGCCCCCCCGCGCGTGTGAGGATGTTCCTCACGTCGGCGGCTGCGCGGTTTTTGTTGTCGGTCAGCACCTCAATCAGGAGCGCCACTCCGCCGGGGGCGTAGGCCTCGTAGGTGAGTTCCTCGTAAGTAACACCTTCCAGCTCTCCGGTTCCCTTCTTAATGGCCCTTTCAATGTTGTCTTTTGGCATATTGGCTATTCGGGCTTTAAGAACGGCCGTCCTGAGCCGTGGGTTTCCTTCGACGCTTCCCCCGCCCATTCTGGCGGCGATGGAAATTTCCTTGATTAACTTGGTGAATACTTGCCCGCGTTTCGCGTCCGCGGCGCCTTTCGCATGCTTGATAGTCGCCCATTTACTGTGGCCCGACATAAATCATCCTCCTGTGAACACAACAGCCGCCTCGCAGCCGGTAAGAAATATTAGAATTCTCCAAACTCCACAAAACGTTTGTCCCTATTATACCTCGAATTTACCTTTCTTCATGGCTTTCTCGATGGACTCTTGTAGCAGGTGGTTGTACCATTCATATTCAAAAGGCTCCTTGTCCCGTATTGTGTCTTTTATCTGCAATTCAAGCTTATCATGACAGGCTTCGCATAAATCCCTATTCGCAATGTGGAAAAAATTGCGGTCTTGTACNGGGGCCTGAACATCCTTTTTACAAACATCACATGTAAGGCTTCTCATTTCCANCTCCTTAATTTAGGATTAATGATTGGCCGTTTTCAAAACTTTTCCCACTTTGAAAAAGGCTATGGCCAAAAACTTGCCGAAAATCAATCATTAACACGGTGAATTATACCCCAATGCGGGAAAAAAGTCGAGGGGGAAAATGTGAAAAACGAAAAATTCATGGTGAATAGTACGGAATACGATCCCCGGCGGGTTTTGGTAATCGCTGAACTTGGAACATCCCATGGGGCGGATCGGGTAAAAGCCGGAGAACTCATCGAGGCCGCCGCCGAAGCCGGCGCGGACTGCATAAAATTCCAGATTGTTTATGCCCGGGAAATTCTCCATCCAAACACCGGCGAAGTGCTGCTTCCAGGGGGGAAAATCAGGCTTTACGACCGGTTCAGGGAACTGGAACTGGACCCTTCATTTTTCGCGGATATGAAGGAGAGGGTAGAAAAAAGGGGGCTCCTCTTTCTCTGTACACCCTTCGGCCTTCAAAGCGCGCGGGAACTCATGGCATTAAAGCCGAAATGCGTTAAAATCGCCTCGCCGGAACTGAATTTCACCGCGTTATTGAGGGAAGCCGCCTCTTTCGGCTTGCCAACCCTCCTTTCAACCGGGGTTTCCAGACTGGGCGATATCGAGGAAGCCCTCTCCATCATGGAAGAAGCGCCCACAGGGGCGCCGCCGCTTTGCCTTCTCCACTGCGTAACCTCATACCCGGCACCGGAAACGGACTACAATCTGCGCGTCCTCGAAAGCCTCTCCTCGGTTTTCGGTCTTCCCGTGGGCATAAGCGATCACAGCCTTGACCCCTGCCTTGTGCCCGTGCTGGGATGCGTCATGGGAGCCGCCGTTATCGAAAAGCACTTCTGCCTTTCAAGGGACGATCCTGGCCTCGACGACCCAATCGCCCTGCCCCCCGCTTCATTCGGCCAAATGACCAGGGCGCTGCGCGAAGCGGAAAAAGCGGGCGCCGAAAAGACGCTGGACGCCATGTACCGGGAGCATGGCAGGGAACTGGTGGAGAAGATCCTTGGCGACGGGGTGAAGCGTCTTGCCCCGTCGGAGAAGGCCAACTACGAGAGAACGAACCGTTCCGTTCACGCCCTTGTAGACATCGCCGAAGGCGAGATCATCGGGAAGGACATGATCGCGTGCCTTCGGACCGAGAAGATCCTCAGGCCCGGCCTCCCCCCGAAATGGGAAGAAAAAATCATTGGACGAAAAGCGGGGAAGTTTATTCCCGCCGGAGAGGGGATACGGTTCGAGGACCTTTAAGCGAAGTTTTCCCTTCCATAATTTATTTACAATTTTACGCAAAACCACTATATAATTACGTTTATGAACGAATACCTGCCGCAGATCCCGTGGGAAATCACCCGCGCCGTTGTGAGTATCGCGGCGTGGTGGGTGCTGTTTTACATCCTCCACCGGCCCGCGGCGCGGTGGCGGCGCGTTGTCCTCCTTATCGCCATGCCGACGGCTTACGCTTTCTGGATATTTACGCCGATGGGCGTCGCCGCCAATTCGATCTCGTGGGCGGCCGTTACTGTGGTCTTTGCCTTCATCTGCGGGGATTTGCGGCGTTCCCTCTTTACCGCGTTTTTTTATATCGGCATGGAGATGTCCATCGACGCTACCAGATCCTCCATGATTGCGATGATCTTCGGCCGTTTTTTTACCCGCTACTCCCCCGCTCAATACCTTCAGTATAATTTGCAATACCTCTTTGTGTTCGCAGTTGCCTGCTTTTACTACACCGTGATGAAGCGGTACCGCGGCAAGCCGAAAATCTCCGGTTGGCTGCTCTGCATCCTCCCGCCGCTCGCTATGTGGGCGGTTTTGACGTATTTCATCCATACGGCCGATATAACCGATACGATTTTGCTGGAACAGGGTGTGAACATCTACGGCCCCGGTTTCTGTTTCGGGCTGTCCGGTATTCTGCTCAACCTGGGGATACTCTACCTTTACATCAGGCAAACGGTAATTATTGATGCCCAGCATTTTACGATAGATGTCTCCGGCGCGGAACCGCTCTGGACGCCGGAGGGAGGACTGTCAGCGAAATTCTGCGAACGTTACAGCCTGACTGACAGGGAAAAAGAAGTTACCGAAGTTATGATGCGGGGCAAGAGCAACAAGGAAATCGCTGACATTGTGCTGATTTCTATCAGAACCGTAGGGAACTATCTCCAGAATGTGTATAACAAAACCGGTGCGCCGAACCGCTTCGCCCTTTACGCGCTGATTAAGGGGGATAAGGACTCATAGAGTAGAAAAGGCAAAGGAATAAGTAGAAAGTGTAATTGAATAAGTAAAGAATGTAATTGAAATACCGTCTCCTGTTCCCTAAAGTATTAATAAAATCTTTGGAACAGGCGGGAGAACATGAAAAAGAACACCCAATTTATGACGGTAAGCTTCGTAAATAAATTAACGGCAGACAAGTTAACCAAAAATACAGGCGGCAAAAATGCTGTTGCGGAACAGAAACCAAAGACATCGATCAAGCGGAAATTTCTCGTTTTTACCGTGAGCCTGTTTCTCGTCATTCTGGCGGGAGGCGGGATCGCGTTCTTTATCAACATGGACAACATCGTGAGAACCGATGTGACCCAAAAACTGTCTCGCCTCATTGAGTACAAGGCGTCTACACTGGAAAGCTCCACGGCGAAAGAAATCGCTATCGCGCTGAAAATGGCGGATTCTCCCATTATAAGGGAATATTTCCTCCAACCAGATAACGCGGAACTGGAACGGCTCGCGTTCATGGAAATTGCCGGCTACAGGCGGGCGTTCACCGGAAATAACGTATTCTGGATAAACGACATTGACCATAACTATTATTTTGGCGATGAATTCTCATATACTTTGGATCCTGCTGATCCAAGCTCAAATTGGTATTCTTCAATTATCAGAAATCCGGGGCCTTACTTTTTTAATGTAGACACCGACATCGGAACCAAAAAAACAATGCTGTGGATAAACGCGCCCGTTATGGCGCAAGTCGTTTTGGAACATAATAATATGTTCCAAAACAAGGCAATCGGCGTTGTCGGTACGGGGATAGATTTAACCGGATTTATTGACGCCGTCTTTTCGGACGCGAGTGAAGATATGCCCTTTTACCTGTTCAACGCCAACAATATGATCACTGGGGCCGCGGATTGGAATTTAACGGCAAGCCGGCAGACCCTGACGCAGTATTTCGGAAGCCTCGGGGACACCATAGCCGGCGCCGCCAAGGAAATAACCGGCGGCGCTCTCCGCACATTTATGGCGGATAATACAGTATACGCGGTGAGCTATATCCCAAGCCTCGACTGGCATATCGTAGCCATGACGCCTCTTAAAATAAGCATGGTTTTCACGAGCGCGATGGCGTTTCTGTTTTTTGTAATACTCTCTGTTGTGCTGGTCATTTTCGTTATCATCAATATTTTTATTTTCCGCATGGTGAAACCCCTTGACGAAGCGGTAGGACAGTTAGGTGAAATTGCACAAACATGGGATTTGACGCGCCGCTTTAAAGTAACCGGCACCGATGAAACGGGGAGGCTGTCGGAAATCCTCAACTTTACGTTCAGTCGGATTCAGGAACTGGTTACCGTCATCAACGGCCGCGCCAATTCCCTTGCGGAAACCGAAACGAAACTGGCGGAACAAATGAATACGACAGCGGCTTCGGTAACACAGATAGCGGCGGCGACACAGCACATACGGGGCCAGACGGACAGCCAGGCCGGACAGGTCGGCAGGGTGGACACGTCAATGGCAAACATAATAGCGTTAGTTGAAAAACTCAACGGGCACATCAGGAAGCAGTCCGAAAACGTCAGCCAATCCTCCTCGGCAATAGAACAGATGTTTGCCAATATCAGCATGGTGGCGGACAATCTTGAAAAAAATTCCGATAATGTACGCACGTTGGAGGAAGCTTCGGGCATCAGCCGAAAGGAGCTGGAAACCGTTTCAGCGGAATTTAAGGACATCTCCCAACAAGCCGAAGGGCTTTTGGAAATCAATGCGGTGATCAATAATATCGCAAGCCAGACAAACCTCCTTTCGATGAACGCCGCCATTGAAGCGGCCCATGCCGGAGACACGGGAAAAGGCTTTGCCGTCGTCGCGGGGGAAATCCGCAAGCTCGCGGAAAACTCAAGCAGCCAATCAAAGTCAATCGCGGATATGGTAAAAAAAATGAAAGGCGCAATCGACACTATCACCAAGTCCATTAGCCGTGTTTTGGATCGATTTGAAGATATCGACGGGAAAGTAAAAACCATATCCGAACAGGAAACTGAAATCCGCGGCGCGATGGAAGAGCAGGAAACGGGGAGCAAGCAAATACTGGAAGCGGTAACCCAGCTTAAGAACCTGACCGGAACGGTGCTTACCGACGCCGCGGCAATAGTCGTGGAAGGCAATGCGGTTATTGACGAGAGCAAAAACCTCAAGGGCATTACCGCGGGAATTGAGCGGGGCATGCACGAAATGGCCGCCGGCGCGGAACACATCAAGGGAGCGGTAAACCGCGTTAACGAAATATCCAACGAGAATAGAAACAGTACGGATATTTTGATCGGCGAAGTGCTGAAGTTCAAGGTCAGTTAGGCCGGTTGGTCGATGAAGCCGGCGAAACCATGTAAACAAAATTTGTTGACAATCCGGAAGATCAGATATATGGTTACTTATAAACATGAGGAGTAATCTATGAGTATCCATTACAATCAGGTGGGCTACAATCCCCGGCTGCCGAAAAAAGCGGTTATCACCGGCAAGGGAGAGTATTGCATGATTCTGAGCGAACGGAGTTTTGAGGCAAACCAGAGCCAAAGCGTGGGAGACAAAAAAAACTTCGACCTCGTTCTTTCTCAGGCGTCTTTCGACGAGGCCTCCGGTGATACGGTACGCACAGTGGATTTTTCTTCCCTTACGCAAGCGGGTAAGTATCACCTCTTCTGTGATGGTGAAATGGTGATCATTGAAGTAAAGGAAAAGCCCTACCACGCCTTGAGCAACGCCCTGGTGAAGGGGCTTTACTACCAGCGCTGCGGCTGCGAACTGCTTGAAAAACACGCCGGCCCCTATAAGCACGGGTCCTGCCATACGGGAAAAGCCACCCTGGTCAAAGATGACGGGGAACTGGATACCAATACGGTGATCGAGTGCGCCGGGGGCTGGCACGACGCCGGGGATTACGGCCGTTATATCGTGCCGGCTGCGGTAACCGTGGCCCATATGCTCTATTCCTATGAATTTTTCCCCCAGGTGTACCAGGATCAGCTCAATATCCCGGAAAGCGGCAATGGCCTTCCCGATATCCTCAACGAATGCCGCTACGAATTGGAATGGATGCTCAAGATGCAAAGGGCCGACGGGGGGCTCTACCACAAGACAGCCACCCGGTTTTTCGTGGATTTTATCATGCCCGAAGTGGACACCAATGAACTCTTGCTTTTCCGGGTCAGCCATTGTTCCACCGCGGGATTTGCCGCGTCAGCGGCTCAGGCTTCCCGTGTCTACCGGCCCTTTGACCCTGCCTTTGCGGACAAGCTCCTTGGGGCGGCGAAAAAAGCCTGGGACTGGATGGAAGCGAATCCAGTTTTCGAGCCTTTTAAGTATGTGCCAAAGACCGCTTCCGGGGGTTACGGGGACAGTAGCTGCGAAGACGAACTCTTCTGGGCTTCCGCGGAACTGTATTCAGTCACCGGAGAGGCGCGCTATCTGGAAGCTCTGAAAAAGCGTGTCGATTCTGTTGACATTTCTCAGCTCGGCTGGGCGGATACCGCGGGTTTCGGGGCGCTTTGCTGCCTCTTTGTCATGAAAGATAAGCTTGATAAGGATTTTCTCGGCTCTTTGAGGGAACGCTTTCTGCAAAGCGCCGATTCTTTCCTGGCTCTGACCGAAAAAAGCGGTTATAGTACGGCCCTGGGGGCAGACCAGTATATCTGGGGAAGCATACTCCCCATCCTCAACCATGCGATTGTCCTGATTTGCGCCGGCCTCCTCACGGGAGAAGAGAAATACCGGAACGCTGCCCTGAATCAACTTAATTATCTTTTGGGGCTCAATGCCACGGGCTACAGCTTCGTGACGGGCTTTGGAGACAAGCCTTTCCGCTTCCCCCATCACCGGCCTTCCTACGCCGACGGGGTAGACGAGCCCATACCTGGCCTGGTCTCCGGGGGACCAAACAAGGTTCACCCCGACGGGATCTGCAGACTTACCCTGCCCCCGGACACACCGCCAGCGAAGTATTACCTGGATTATACGCCCTCACCCTCAGCCAACGAGATCGCCATCTACTGGAATTCCCCGGCTGTGTTTGTGGCGGCTTATTTTGATTCCTTGTAAAGGGTTTGTAGTAAAATTTTTTAACTGTGGTAAAATTCTTGAGTTACTTCCCCGGTACACACACCATCTTCCCCAGCTCCCTGGGGAAAAAGGTATCTGTTACTGTTTAAGCCGTCCGGGGGGCATTACCTTCCGGACGGCCTTTTTTACCATTCTCTAGTCTCGTCGTCTTTTGGGGCTGTGATGTGAAAAGTTTCCCCAGCGTATTCAATGAAATACAAGCCCTTGCTTAACGCATACTTTCTTATTTCATCAGTTACCACGATACCCGCGACCGCCCCCAGGAAGGTACGCTTGTCGCCGTTTAAATCGGCGTATTTACGCATTTTTTCAAGCCTTAGTATATGTTTATCTATACGTTCTTCGGTCAGTTTTGTTTTTACCTCAATCAGCATGGCCTTGTCGCCGTTTTCCAGCATAATGTCAACTTCCAAAGAAATGCCATTAACCTTGTCAGTATACCTGGGATTTGGACCTGCTTTGAGAAAACTAAATCCAAACTCATTAAATTTCTCACAGATTTTAGGCGCGACCATGCCTTCGGTAAGG
>JGI24698J34947_10000134_pt1 | contig 27361 bp, 19 predicted proteins | sample TergutMp193P3_FD_34947 | JGI IMG/M metagenome (IMG submission 34947) | reverse complement strand
GAGCGGTGGGAAACGACGGCGGTGTAGCCCGCGCGCTTGGCCATCTCCACGGCTTCGTAGGTCTCGGTAAGGGTGCCGATCTGGTTCACCTTGATGAGGATTGAATTGCACGCGCCCAGGCCGATGCCCTTCTCCAGGCGCTTGGTGTTGGTCACGAAGAAGTCGTCCCCCACTACCTGAATCTTGCCGCCCAGGGCCTTTGTGAGTTTCACGTAACCGTCCCAGTCGTCCTGATCCAGCGGATCCTCAAGGGAAATGATGGGATACTTGTTCACCCAGCCGGTGTAGAGTTCGATCATCTCGTCGGCGGTGAAGAGCTTGTCCGGGTTGGACTTCCAGAACTTGTAGCCCTTCTTGTCGCCTTCGCCGAAAAGCTCCGAGCTGGCGCTGTCAAGCGCAATGCCGAACTGTTCGCCCGGTTTGTAACCGGCCTTCTCAATGGCCTTCACGATGTATTGCAGGGCCTCCTCGTTTTCGAGGTCGGGAGCAAAGCCGCCTTCGTCGCCAACGGCCGTGTTCTTCCCCGCGTCGTGGAGGAGCTTCTTGAGGGTGTGGAAAACCTCAGCGGTCCAGCGAACCGCTTCCCTCATGGATTCCGCGCCTACCGGCATGACCAAAAATTCCTGGAAATCAATCTTGTTGTCCGAGTGCTTGCCGCCGTTGATGATGTTCGCCATGGGAACCGGCAGCAGGTTGGAGTGAAAACTACCCAGGTACTTGTAAAGGGGAATCTCCAGGTAATTCGCGGCGGCCCTTGCGGCGGCCATCGACACACCCAGAATCGCGTTGGCGCCCAGCTTGGCCTTGTTTTCGGTCCCGTCCAAATCGATCATGGTCTTGTCCAGATTGACTTGTTCCAGGGCATCCATGCCCTGAATTTCCGGCCCGATGACAGAATTTACATTATCAACCGCCTTGAGGACGCCCTTGCCCAGGTAGCGGCTCTTGTCGTCGTCCCTGAGTTCAACCGCTTCATAATCGCCCGTGGAGGCGCCGGATGGAACCGCCGCGCGCCCGGAAGAACCGTCTTCAAGAAAGACCTCGACTTCAATCGTTGGATTTCCCCGTGAATCCAGAATCTCTCTGGCCTCGACATATTCAATAAGACTCATATTTATACCTCCGCTTATGAAACTTTACTATATACTTTCCGTTTTAGCGCATGAAGTCAAGTCCACGAGAATTAATCCGCATAAATCATCACATCGGCTTAAAGCCGATTACCGGTACGAAAAGAAGGTCACATCCCCTCTTCAGTAAAATGCTTGGCAACCGCGGTGAATACGTCCACCAGGACAGGATCAAAGTGAGTGCCTTTGCCTTCCTCGATTATTTTCAGCGCTTCATCCGGGGTGAACGCCTCTTTATACGGCCGCTTGGAAATCAATGCGTGGTAAACATCAACAATGGCCATCAACCTGCCCTGCAGAGGTATATTAAGGCCCTTGAGCCCGTCGGGGTAGCCTTTGCCGTCCCATCTCTCATGGTGGGTTCTTGCCATTGTCTTGGCGTATTCCAAAAAGGAACTCTCTCTGGCGTTCTGCTGTATCCTTTCGATTACCTCTTCGCCGAAATGGGCGTGCATTTTCATTTGCTCGTATTCGTCATCTGTCAGCCGCCCCTCTTTTAACAGAATTTCATCGCGTATAACGATCTTCCCCACGTCATGGAGCTGAGCGGACTGGAGAAACACATCAAGGTCCCATCTGTCCATCTCTTCCGCGTACACTTTCTTTTTTCGCAATTCGTCCACAAGGGGCCTCAAGAAACGCTCGGTCTGCTCAAGATGGTCGCCGGTCACAACGTCCCGGCATTCCACAAAGCTGCTAATCGTCTTGATAACGGCATTCTGCAGCTCACGAATGTCGGCTGTTTTTTCTTTGACCTGCTCCTGCAAATCATCGTTCAAAATTTTCAGTTCCCTTTTCTGTTCTTCCAAAAGCACCTGTGTTTCAACACGTTTAAGAAGGATCTGTGGAGAAAAAGGCTTTGAGATATAGTCGACCGCGCCAAGCACAAAACCCTCAAGTTCACTGCCGGTATCGGACTTGGAAGTCAGAAAAATGACCGGAATATCCGCGGTCTTGTCATCCTGCTTCAGAATCCTGATTGCTTCGTAGCCGCTCATCTCCGGCATCAGTACATCCAAAAGGATAATGTCCGGCGTGGTTTTTTCCAGCAGCTGAAAGAGTTTTTCCGCGCTTGGNACGGTAAAAACATCGTATTTGCTCATAAGCGTGTTCCTGGCCAATTTCAAATTGATGGGATTATCATCAACCAGGATAACTTTCTTTCTACCCTCTATCATAAATCTTACCTCTTAACGAACTTTCCTAGATATTCATCCTACACGGTTGTTGACCAGGCAAGCACTATAAGGTTACTCCTCCAAATAGTACCCGTCAACCCTTTTTTTTAGTATCGACATAATAAATTATTAATCGCCTGATTCATCCTTTCAATAAAATATAGTACCTAAACAAAAACCTGTAAAGTGTTAAATTGTTAAAATCGCCAAAAAGTCTTAAAACTCTAACTTGTCGGTATGGTATCATATCTATCATACGCATCAAAAACAGAAAAATCATCAGGCGGCGCAGAGGCGGCTTGCGAAAACTCCGGAAGAGCCTGCCTCCGGAGCCACCTGACCACATAAATCATCAAGTGCAGATTAACCTGGAGAACTTTGCGTTTATGTGGTCAGGCCTTATCTCACCTCTAAGGTTTTGCCTTTGCCGCTCGTCTCCTACGGCAGGGAACTCCGGAGATGTTTTCTTAGCCACCTCTGCGCCGCCTGTGAATAATTTTTTCGAATTATTATGATAAATATGATAAAATCCCGACAAATTAGTGTTTTTATACAGAAAAATTCTCCATCTCACCCAGCGAAGCCGGCCGATTTATCTGTTTTCATTAGAAATTTATAATGAAACTATAAAAATGCCTTCTTCTCCATTACAAAAACGCTGATATGTGAGGTAATTGGCACATAAACAATTTGATTAATACACATGAACGGGCGCGGGTGATGCCTTAGCGAGAGCCTCTGGAATTCTCCGGCTCCGAAGACGAGCGGAATAGGTAAAACCTTAACGGGGAAAGAAGGCCTGACCACTTAAACGCTAAACTTTATGGTTTACTCTGTGCTTGATAACTTAAGTGGTCAGGCGGCTTCGGAGCCGGGTTCTACAGGAGCTCTCGCTAAGACATTGCCCGGCCCGTTTTATGTTTTAATCTATTATGTGCTTATCATCCCGATAAATCAGAGTTTTCTCAGCCACACCTGCGCCACCCGCTGTTCTTTTTTCAGAAATTATATTACACTACCATATTAACCATAAGCGTATGACAGATTTTGTTCACCTCCATGTACACTCGGACTTTTCCCTGCTGGATGCCGCCGCGCCGGTAATGGGCCTGGCGGACAGGGCGGAAGAACTGGGGATGAGGCATCTCGCCCTCACCGACCACGGAAATATGTTCGGGACAATGGAATTTATCGCGGCTTGCGAGGAGACCATCAATGAAGAGGGTCAGCACGAGAAGCGGAAAAATCCCGTCAAACCCATCATCGGCTGCGAGGTCTACGTCTCCCCCACGTCCAGGCTTGAGAAAAAGGGGAACGAAAGCGAAAACAGGTACTACCACCTCGTCCTCCTGGCGATGAACCGCGAAGGCTACCACAATTTGGTGAAGCTCTGTTCCTTTGCCTATACCGAAGGCTTTTATTACAGACCCCGCATTGACGAGGAACTCCTCGCTCAATACCACTCCGGGCTCATCGCCCTTTCCGCCTGTGTTTCGGGCGAAATTCCCCGCCTGATTCAGGCGGGGAAACCTGACGAGGCCGAAAAGAAGGCCCTCCATTACCGGGACCTCTTCGGGAAAGACGAAAACGGGAATCCCAATTTCTACCTGGAGATTCAGGATCACGGCATCCCGGCGGAGCGGCTGCGGGGTTCCCTTTCCCAAAGGGACATTAACAGGGCGATTATTGACATCGCGGAACGGACAGGCATCCCCCTGGTCGCGACTAACGACGTGCACTACCTTAACCGGGAAGACTCGATAGCGCACGACACGCTTCTCCTCATTGGAACCGCCCAGGCCCGTAACGCGGAAAAACGAAAAAAGCAATACTACGGCAATAATTTCTACCTGAAAACCGGGGACGAGATGGCCGCCCTTTTCCCTGATCATCCCGAAGCCATTGCCAATACGGTACGCATCGCCGAGCGCTGCAACGCCGATGTCCCGAAGATCAAAACAAAGGACCTGCCAAAGTACCTGCCCGACTTTGAAATTCCGAAAGACTACGAACCCGTCAACGTAGTTGACCATGTCAACTACGTTGACGCCGCCGACGCCTATCTCAGACGCCTTACCACGGAGGGTCTCGGCAAGCGTTACGCCAAAGAGAAGAACGAAGGCGGGAAACCGTGGGAGCTTATACAGGAGCGGATGGAATACGAGCTGAATACCATCATCCAGATGGGCTTTACCGGCTATTTCCTTATCGTGACGGATTTTATCATCTGGGCCAAAGAGCGCGGAATTCCGGTAGGGCCGGGCAGGGGATCCGGCGCGGGTTCCATCGTGGCGTACTCGCTGCGCATAACGGACATCGACCCATTCAAGTACAATTTGCTTTTTGAGCGTTTCCTGAACCCGGAACGCATCTCCATGCCGGACTTCGACGTGGATTTCGCCAACGAGGGCCGGGACGACGTTATCAACTACGTCACCGAAAAATACGGCCGGGAACGGGTCGGGCAGATCATCACCTTCGGGACGCTTGGCGCCAAAGCGGTGATCAAGGACGTGGCCAGGACATTGGGCATATCAATCCCCGAATCGGATATGATCACCAAACTGATCCCAAGGGACCCCAAAATCACATTAGCCAAAGCCATCAAGGATGAGCCAAGGCTTCAGGAACTGGAGCAGGACCCAAGGTACACGGAACTTTTTGAGCTTGCCCGCAAGCTGGAAGGCCTCAACCGCCATTCAAGCATTCACGCTTCGGGAGTGGTGATAGGAAAATACGATCTGCACGATTTAGTGCCCCTTTATAAAGACCCAAAGACAGGCGCCATCGCGACACAGTTCGACATGAACCACCTGGAAAAAAGCGGGCTTGTAAAAATGGATTTCCTGGGCCTGAAGACACTGGATGTTATCAAGCACACCGAAGAATTGATCCGCGACAGGGGCGGAGAGTACGCGAATTTTGACGTAGAAAAAGTGAACGAGGATGACAAGGCGACTTTCAAAATGCTGGGCGAGGGAATGAGTTTTGAAGTCTTTCAGTTTGAATCGGACGGAATGCAGGATGTCCTGAAACGCACCAGGCCCGGCAAAATTGAGGACCTTATTGCACTTAACGCGCTTTACCGGCCCGGCCCCATGGCAAATATTCCCCGGTTCATTGACTGCAAAAACGGCAGGCAGGAAATAAAATACCCCCATTCCAGTCTTAAAGATGTCCTTGAGGAAACATACGGGGTTATTACCTATCAGGAACAGGTAATGCAGGTGGCGCGGATCATTGCCGGGTACAGCCTGGGTCAGGCCGACATCCTCCGCAAGGCCATGGGGAAAAAGATAAAGGAAATTCTCGACAAGGAAAAAATTCCCTTTCTTGAGGGCGCGGCAAGACAGGGATTTTCCAGGGAAAAGGCCGAAGAGATTTTCGATATGCTCATTCCCTTCGCGGGTTATGGCTTTAACAAAAGCCACGCGGCGGGGTACGCGGTGCTGGCTTATAGGACAGCCTATCTCAAGGCGAATTACCCCGCTGAATTCATGGCCGCCAACCTTATAAACGAGATTGGCAGCGCCGACAAAGACAAGCTCTCGGTATGTATCGCCGAAGCCCGGAAGATGGGCATCGCCGTAGATCCGCCGGATATAAACCGTTCCAATAAACTCTTTACCATTTCTGAAGGGCGAATCGTCTACGGGTTTTTGGGGATCAAAGGCCTGGGCGATGTCCCTTCGGATGAAATCGTGAATTGCCGGCGGGACGGTCCTTACAGGGATTTTATGGACTTCCTTAACCGGGTGGATATCAGAGCCATAGGCAAGAGCGTAATTGAAAGGCTCATTCAAACCGGCGCGTTTGACAATCTGGGTACAAGCCGGGGAACCCTTTTGGGTAACTTTGAACGTGCGGTGGATTATGCGCAAAACATCAAGGATGACAGGATGTTCGGCCAGGGGAGCCTCTTTGGGGATACGGGGGAAAAGGAATATCAAGATTTTGTGTTTGAGGAATTTCCCGAGACCAGCAGGGANGACAAGCTCAAGATCGAGAAAGAACTCATCGGTTTTTATTTTTCCGGGCACCCAATGGATGAGTANAAAGGCCTGTGGCAGGATCTTGTTAAGNTGAACCTCGGTAAACCTGAAACCCTTGTTTCAGGCAGCCAGGTTCTTGTGGGGCTTCTGAAAAACATCAAGATCATCACCACAAGCAGTGGCGAAAAGATGGCCTTTGCGTCGCTGGAAGATTATAACGGCGAAATTGAAATTAAATTTATCCCCGCTATATGGGAAAAATGCAAGGACTCTCTTGATACAGACAAGGTAGCGATCCTCAGGGGGAAACTGGATTATCAGCAGAGCAGGGACAAGCGAAGTTTCGCGGTAGACGAATGCCTCGATGTTGATGAAGCAGGGAAGCTTTCCAAAGAGGTTGAGGCCCTTTCCCGTAAATGGGATAAATACCGTAATATATGGAAGTACGCCGCGGAACTGGAGCTGCGCATTCCTGATCTTGGCGATCCGGCGAAGGCGGAACCTGGTACATATACCGTATTGGGTATGCTCAAGTCTTTGCGAACGCACAAAGACAAAAATGGCAAAGAGATGGCTTTCGGAACCATTGAGGATTTTCGGGGAGAAATCGATCTGGTTTTCTTCTCGCGCGCGTGGGAGAACTGCAGGGCCTTGGCAGCCGTGGATGAAGTGATTGCCNTAAAAGGTACAATTGAACCGGCAAGGGACAAAAATTCAGGCAAGGTTGTTTTTATTGTTTCCAGCGTGCAGGATCTAAACAAGCTCCTCCGGGCGGCGGCAAAAAAAGCAACAGCAACTTTGGAAACTTCGCCGGAAACTTTCGTGAAAGTTTCCGAAGTTTCCAAAGTTGCTGAGGAAGCTCCCGCCATTGAAGCCCCGTATCGTGAAATCCACATACGCCTTGCCGCCAGCGCGGCGAATAACGAGGCGGCTCTCAACTCGCTTAAGCACCGCCTGTATGAGAACCCCGGTAACTGTCCGGTATATCTTCATATCCCGGCCTCTTCTGAAGAAGGGACGGCATCGAAAGGGGGTTCGAAAGGGGATTCATCAGAAACAATAATCCGTACCGCGAATCATATCAACGCGGTTGTTCTTTTATCAGACTTGTCGCCGGAAAAATACGCGGCCGTCGCCGACGTGTGGGGCAAGTGAAAGGCGGATATTTTAGGAGGAGAGTATGTCTCAAATCATGGGAGCGTTAAGTTTTCTTGTCAGCGTTTATATGCTGATAATCTTCGTTCGGATTATCCTCACCTGGTTTCAGGGAATGGACCAGGGCGGTTTTCAGGATGTTTTGGCAAAAATAACCGATCCTTACCTAAACTGGTTCCGTCGCTTCCCAGCCCTCAGAATCGGCTATATGGATCTTTCACCCATTGTCGCTTTGGGCGTCCTCTCCCTGTTCAACCGCATCCTGAATACCCTTGCCGCTTACGGGACCATCAGCATCGGCATAATCCTGGCCCTGATACTACAGGCTGTCTGGGGCGCGGCCGCTTTTTTCCTCGGCTTCCTGATCGTAGTTCTCATATTGCGCCTGATTGCCCATCTCGCAAAACTGGTCAGAAATTCATTCTGGTACATAATCGAAAGCATTTCCCAGCCCGTGCTTTACAGAATAAACCGCTTTATTTTCAATAACCGAATCGTGAATTTCACGACAGGAATAATTGTTTCTCTCGCGGTACTGTTGGGGACCTACCTGGTTTTGAACATTGGCGTTTTCATTGTTACCCGCCTGCTGGTAAGGCTTCCAATCTGACCGGCGATGTTTCTCCGGGAACTGGGAGAGCCGGTCACCCGCCTGAAGGGGGCCGGCTCCGCCGCCGCCGCAAACCTTGCCCGCCTGGGCATATCGACCATTGCCTCACTGCTCTGTCATTACCCGAGGGACTGGGAAGACCGGAGCCATCCTGTTCTCCTCAAAGACTGGGCGAAGGGCCAGGTTTGCACCGAGGTAACTGTGCTGGCAAAGGACTGGATCGGGTACGGCAGGATGAGAACGCTGAAGATCTATGTCGAAGACGAAAGCGCCAGGGCTGCCCTGGTTTGTTTTAACCGGCCGTTTCTGGAGAAGCAGCTGCACGCCGGCACGCGTCACAGGCTCTTCGGGCATTTTTACTATAAATACGGCGAGATACAGTCCACGGCATTTGAGGTCGAACCGTTAGGCGACATAGAACGGGAAACAACCGGCGGCGGGCCGCTCAATCCGGTACTGCCCGTCTATCCTCTCACCGCGGGACTCAACCAGAGCCTTCTCCGCAGGCTCACCCGTCGCGCTTTGGACGAGTTCGGCCCCGCTCTGGAAGATGAACTTCCCGAAAGCCTTATCGTCCGTGACGGACTGCTTCACATGCGTGGCGCAATAAGGGCCATACATTTTCCCGTGTCACAGGAAGAGCTGGACAAAGCACGCAAAACCCTCATCTACGAAGAACTCTTCTATTTGGAGGTAATGGTCGGGCGCCGGGCAATGCGCCGCAAAAATAAAGGGACTGGGGATCAGGGCCGTCAACAAGTTGGCGAAGGGACTGGGGTTGTTGTTACAAATCAAGTCGTGTCGCATAACGCAGAGCTTACTGACAAGAACCCTAATCCTCCCTCCTCACTCCTCACTCCTCCTTCATTCCTCACCCCTTTGCAGCGCCGTCTCCTTGAACGCCTGCCCTTCTCCCTGACGCCGGGCCAGGAAGCGGCCGTCAAGGAGATCAATTCTGACATGGACGGCCCCTTCCCGATGGCCCGCCTCCTGCAGGGGGACGTTGGTTCCGGTAAAACGCTTGTGTCGTTTCTCGCGGCATTAAAGGCCGTGGAAGGAGGCGGGCAGGCGGCTCTCATGGCGCCCACAGAACTCCTCGCCCGGCAGCACGCGGAGAACGCCGCACGGCTCCTTGAACCGCTGGGTCTCCGCCTGGCCTTCCTTACCGGAAACCTCAAAGCGGCCGGTAGGGCGCAGCTCCTCAAAGCCCTGGCCGCCGGTGAAATCGATGTGGTCGCGGGAACCCACGCCCTCTTCTCACGGGATGTTGCGTATAACAATCTCTCTTTCGTGGTGGTGGATGAGCAGCACCGCTTCGGTGTCATGCAGCGCCAGGCCATCATGGCCAAGGGACAAATCGCTGGAAGCCCTCCGGACCTTTTGATGATGAGCGCGACCCCCATTCCCCGGAGCCTCGCGCTTACGGTTTTCGGCGATTTGGATGTGTCGGTGATTCGCGATATGCCCCCCGGACGAAAACCTGTCAAGACGCATCTCGCGAAAGAATCCAATGAAACAAAGGTTTACGAGTTTGTACGCCGGGAACTGGAGGCCGGTCATCAGGCTTACTTTGTCTATCCGTTGATCGAAGGCGGAGACGAAAACGACCTAAAGGACGCCGTGTCCATGGCGGAGCGGCTTTCAAAAGAAATCTTCCCGAAATTCCCCCTTCGCCTCCTGCATTCCAAAGTTGATGAGGAGGAAAAACGCCTAACGATGGACGCATTCCGGGTCGGCGAGATTAAGATCCTCGCCGCCACCAGCGTGGTCGAAGTGGGAGTGGATGTTCCCAACGCGAGCTGCATGGTCGTCGAGCACGCTGAGCGCTTCGGCCTTTCCGCGCTGCACCAGCTCCGAGGCCGGGTCGGCAGGGGCGAAACCCAATCCTACTGTTTTCTGGTTTACGCGGACAACCTCACCGAAGACGGCAAGACCCGCCTCAAGGTGATGCTCGAAAACGCAGACGGCTTTGTCATCGCGGAGGAAGATTTGAAACTCCGGGGGCCGGGTCAAATCTCGGGCCTTGAGCAATCCGGCTACCTGAAACTTGGTATCGCCGATCCGGTAAGGGACGCTGCGGAACTGGCGCGGGCGCGCGCCGACGCTTTCGCCATTCTGGAAACTGATCCCGCGCTGGAATCAGGCGAACACCGCGTCATCGCGGAAGTCCTCAAACGCGCACCGCCGTTCGGCGAAGTGGGGCTGTGAGACGAGGGAGGACATTGCGCATAACACAGCTTCACTCCTGTGAGCGGGCTGCGATGCGGGCGTTCTCTATTCTTTGCATCTTCCTGTAGTATTCCGTCTGTTTAAATATTTCCTGCACGGAAGTCGTATGGAGCTTACTGCCTTTTAGACTGATTGTTCCGTTATCAAACATCTTTTCATAATCACATTCACGTCCGTTATTTGAGACCCGACCATGCCGGCCAGTTCCCTTGGGCCAAAATCGAAAGTGTAGGGACTGTTGCCGTCAAGGGGAACCCTGTTTTTCTCCAATCGAATTAACAGGGCGTCATACATTCGTCCCAGCGGATCGCTAAGGAGCGTGTTGGCCAGGTGCTTGTAGATGAGCCATATCCTGCGAGAAGGGTGGTGAGCCTCGCGACAAGCTGCGGCTGTGTTTTTCAAAGTCAGGCGCAAAAGCGCCTCGTCCAGGAACCGGAGCCTTTTGGAAAACTGAAGGATGATCTTCGTAGCCACGGGTGAATTATTCTGGATTAAATCCCCATATTGATTTTTAAGAACCGGTCGGCGTTCTGCTTCCCTTCAACTATGATTACGAGTCCGGTTAAAACTGATAAAACTAAGCTGTAATTGGCCAGCCATAACCCCCTATTTTTCCGTTAGATTGTACACCCCGTCCCAGCCTTCCCTTGGCGGATTTTTCAGAAAGGCCTCGCACCGTTTGTAGTATACCGCCGAAGGCCCGCCATGTTCTATGGCATAGGATTCGCGAAAGCCCTGCATCGCCGTCTTCCACTCCTGCCGCTCATAACTGGCCAGGGCCCCGTGAAACAACTCCACCAGCTTTTTCTTCTCCGGCTCCGCCTGCTCCAACGTGTCCAACACCTCGTGGAGCTGTACCGGCTCGTGTATCCCCACCACCCGCACACGGTCAATCCGACGCGTCAGCAGTTTCCCGCCCGTCTCCCGTATCGTGTCATCCGAGGCGAGTATCCATGTCCCGTATTGTTTGTTCACCCCCTCAAGCCGCGCCGCCAGGTTCACCGCGTTTCCCATAATCGTGTAGTTCATCTTATTTCCGGTTCCCATGTTCCCGGCCACCATGCTCCCCGTGTTAATTCCTATCCTGGTCAAAAGCGGTGCGGGGGAAAACTTCTCTTCGATGTTTTTCCTGTTCAATTCCGCCTCGATGCGCTTCATTCGGACGGCGGAAACACAAGCCCTATAAGCATGGTCGTCAAGATCCACCGGCGCGCCGAAGAAGGCGATAATCGCGTCGCCTTCGTACTTGTCGATGGTCCCCATCTCCTCAAGCACCACGTCGCTCATGACAGTGAGATACCGGTTCAACAGGCTTACAACCTGCCCGGCATCCAGCTTTTCGGAAATCGTTGAGAACCCCTTCAAGTCCGTAAAGATTGCACTCATGTGGCGCGTAACGCCCCCAAGCTGGAGCCTTGAGGGGTCGGCCAGTATTTCTTTTACAACGTCGCCTGAAACATAGGTGGAAAAGGCCTTGCGGATAAACTGCTTTTCCCGCTCCGAACCTGCGTAGGAGATAATTTCACGAATTATCACGGCGCTGACCATGGCGAAGCTTAGCGCCAGAGGGCTGAAGAAAATACCAGTAAACCGGAACAATAGAACCGCCGCGGCAATCACGAGAACGACGGCAAGAAAACCCGAAACCGCCCTTGGCACGGGCGATAGTTTTCCGGTGCAAAGAAAGAACAACGCCGTAAAAATGATCGCGAAAAGCACCCTCCAGAGCATGTCCGCGAGAACGATGAAACTTTCCGAAAGGATCATGTCCAGGACTACGCCGTGGGTTCCCACGTTCACATATTCGGGATGGAAGGGGTTTGAGCCAATATCGGTGGTTCCCGTGTCAACCCGGCCAAGAATGCAGAACTTGTCCTTCACCGCAGCTGCGACATCGCCGCTTATCTCTTCGTACCGGGCCAAATTAATCCTGAGGTACTCCGCCAGGGTTGCGATGTACCCCGCTTCGTCTTCGATGGCTTCCGCGGACTCCGGGTAGGCCTCGGCCAAATCGAAGGCCAGTGCCTTCATTTTTTCGCCGCTCACAATCTCAAGAAGCTCGCCCATGAGGCCGCGGCTTTGCCGGCGGTATTCCGTGTAGGCGTCGAAGTACTCGTCTGAACAGTACTCCAGGGCTGCGGCGCGGTAGTCGTGGATTGCGTCAAACAGTTCCGCGAGATCCCCGGTGATGAAGGGTATCCTCATCAGGGAAGGCTCGAATTGCTCGAAAAACCGGGTATCGGCCGTGTCAAAGGCGCGCACATAGTATTCCATCTCCGCTTCAATGTCTTCCAGTAGCGAAAAGTCGTAGAACGAAATGTGCTTATAGCTGCCTGCAAAGTCTTCCTTCGGCCAATCAAGGATCATCCGCCCGTTCCCGTCCAGGGGTATGGTTATATCTTTCACACCCGAAGGCATCGCCGCGCCTTTGATGAGCATCTTCCTGTTGTCAAGTTCCAGTCCCGGATTCCCCAGAAAACCGACGAGGGGCGAAAAGGCGAGCTGCAGATACCAATGATCGTGGACGTTCTGCGCCAGGTCTACCCGCCGTCGGATGCCGTCACCGTCTACCTGAACATTGGTAAACCCCGCGCCCATTGCCGACAGGGCAAAGCCCGGCAGGGCGGGCAGGATGTCAACAAACCTACCCTTGCTGGCTTTGGGCGAAGCTTCCACCGGATAAGCAAAACGCTCTTCCGCTATGGAACGCCGTTCCGCCTGCTCGCCATACAGGGGTTCGGGCCACAGGTTAAGGGTAGCCCAGCTCCTGCCGAACAGGGCCGAGGCCCGGATCAGGTACTCGTCGTTGTCACGCGCTATACCCCTGGCCCTGGTATAAAGACCGTTCTGTTCTTCGGATACGCGACGGTTGAACTCAAGGGTTTGTTCGGGCAAATCGTTAACGGAGTACCTTCCGGAATCCAGTGCGGAAAAAATTTGGTTGGCGATGGAAGTGATTTCGGAAAAGGCCCTGTCAAAGTCGGCCGCCAGCCCCATATTCAGGTATAGTGCGTCCACACCCTGAGGGCCCTTGTCGATATACTCAATATCAAAGATGGCGGCCCTTGCCCCGTATTCCTTGAGGCGCAGGAGCGCGTCGGCCGTAATCGATCTTGGCCAGGGGAACACGCCGTTATATGCTATGGCGTTGTCGTCCACGTCAAGGAACACCACGTCGGTAGAACGCTCCCTGTCCGCCCTTGCGCGCAGGAATAAATCGTAGACCTGGTCGTCAAGCTGGCCAAAAACGCCAAGGATGTAAAGGAAGGAGAAAAAGACCGCCGCCCCCAACCCTATGAGTAGGTTTTTCCGGATCATTATACTGTTGTTATCTTACGTTTCCTAGTAAGTAATTTCAATACCGCCGGTACCTGTCGGGTTGCCTGACGTACCGGGGTTGCTCGGGTTGCCCGGGTTGCCCGGATTGCTCGGCTCGCCAGGCCCGCTGGGGGTGCTTGGCTCGGTGGGCCCGCTGGGGACAGTTGGCCCGCTGGGATTACTCGGCCCGGTTGGCCCGCTGGGATTACTCGGCCCGGTTGGCCCGCTGGGTTCACTCGGTCCGCTGGGACCGCTGGGTTCACTCGGTCCGCTGGGGCCGCTCGGCGCACTGGGGCTGGCAGGCACGATGATGACCGCACCTCCGGTATCCCTCGAAGACGGGTCCAATCCCGCCACCACAGGGCTTGACGACGCTTGGTTCCCGCCGCTGTACTGGGGCGCCGAAGCGGTGCTGTTAGCCGCCACCACACTGCTGGAACCGGCCCCCGCCTGAATCGTATAACCCCTAATCCCCTTAAACGCCACCGTCCCCTCTTGTACCGATAAATTGCGGGTATCAAAGTAAAAGCTCGTGCCGCGCACGGACGCCGTCGCATTTGGGCTGCTCACCGACATCGAGGTTTTCGTTCCCGCCGGCGGGTTAACGTCCACGCGCACCCTTCCGGCCTGGAGGTTTACGTTGAGCTTTTCCTCCCCGCCGGAAGCCTGTATCTCCGTCAGCGTCAGCCGCGTCAACGGCCGCACTGCTATAAGCGCGCTGCCAATTTCAATCACAGCGTTGCTCTTCAACGCCGTGGATATCACCGTGTCCTGATTCACGCGGTCTCCGACTCTTGCCGCCGTAAAGGCCGACTGCCCGGCGTTTTTTATTTCCACCGTCCCACTCAGCTCCCGTATCACGCCGCTCTGGGCAAAGAGCGCAAAGCCCATGCCCGCCAATAACAAAAACAAAACCGCCTTTTTCATCTTAAACTCCTTTACAAGAACGATACGATTATATTAAGTTCCGCCCGCCACGAAATATCCGCGCCGGGATTCGCGTCTCCCAGCGACGGCATAAACACGCCGCCGCCAAGGTTCACCTGTAAATCCGAATACGGGTTCCACAAAAGCATCCCGAAAAATTCCGTTCCGAGTATATACCCGTCGCTTTCCCCGTTCAGCGGGTAGCCATCGTATGTTTCCAGATCGCTGCGGATGAGACAGGTGGACGTGAGCCCCGCCGAGAACGTGTTGGCCGGGCGGACAAGGTAATTCAGCGAGACCAGGGAAATCCCCGAAAGCCCCGCCTTGAGTATCTCCCCCTGGGCTTTGGTGGTGACAGGATTAAACGCGACGAAGTCCCCCGCAATACCGCCAGAGGAATAACGCCCCAGGAGGGAGAGCCTCTGCGGCAGGCGCGTAGAAGGCGTCAGGTGAAAACCCAGTTCCGCCGCTGCCGCCATCCCAAAGTCTCCCCCAAAGCCGCTTTTTTCCAGCAATTCGAAGGTTCCCCCAAGGTCGAAGCCGAATGCGTACCCCGGCAGAGAGAGATTCGCCGCAAAATACTGGCTGTTAAGGGGCGCATCCCCGGAAAAGTCGAATTGCGCAAGCACGGCAGCCCTTGCCTGTAGGGGCCCGCCAAGGCTCAAGTGTTCCCACCCAAGCGAGGAAACAACGCGCGGCGGCGCGAAGTAGGTATTCGTGAAATCGGCGAAGTCCAGTTCCTGTAAAAACAGATCCCTGTCAGCCTGAGTCATCAGAATGTTCGCCCTGTGTTTATAGAGCAGCCCCGTGTACCACGCCCCAAGGCTGAAGGTTCCCGCCTCGGAATCCATTGACAGCCTCGCGCCGTCAAAAAGCCCGTCGGCTATGAGGCCCAGCGGATCGGAGTGGTACATGCGCCCCGCCTTAAACTCAAAGCTGCCGGTGTAGTACGTAAGCTCCGTCCGCAGCAACTCAGGCACAAAGCACCACTCCGCGCCCTCCGCGTAACTCGCCCTGACGCCCGCCGAAAGGTATAAATCCGCCGACCTCCCAAGCAAAGCCGAGAAGCGCGAGACAAGGCTTCCCGAATAGCCGAAACTGCCGGCGTCGCCATAGCCGCCGTAGTCTGCGTTCTGGTCGAGGATGAGCCCGAAGTCAAAGGCAAAGGAGAAAGATGCGATGAGAAACAATAATAAAAAACAAACCCATCTATGCATTTAAAACTCCTTGATAGGGACTGGGGATTGGGGACTGGGGTCGTTGTTAGTTATCTGCGCTTGACGCAACAGGCCAAGATTTCTAACAAGAACCCTGGTCCCTGATCCCTGATCCCTATTCCCCATTCTTCTCATTCCCCATAAATCGCCAAGACCCTGTTCACGGTAAAGAGCAGAAGGTCCCCTGAGACGCTCATCATCGGGTCGGACCTGCCCTGGATGATGTTCCGGTAAGCCAGTTCCCGGTACGCATGGTGGGGGCTGCGCGTGAGGGTGTAGAAAAGCCCGCCCTTGAAGTCAAACGCGCCCATCACGAGCAGCGAGAGCCCGTCAAGCCTCGCCGCGTCGCCGGCCGCCGCTCCCTTTGGCAGCCAGCCCCGCTCCGCCGCGTAATCGAACGCCGCTGCCGCCGTGGGCGCGGCCAGCGCGTCCGCGGCCTCAAGCACGAGCAGGGCCGCGTCGGCGTAAGTAACGCTGTCGCTCGCCAGGAGCGACTCAATCCAGTCGGCGCTTTGGGCGTGGGCGGACAAAGCGGCGGCGGCCAATATCAAACTGAAAATCAATCTACGCATTCATTTCTCCAAAGTAGTCAGCAAATTCAATAGGCTTGAAATTTACGGTTTCTTCCGCTATAGTCATGAATATGGAAACAACATACCGGCTCAATACAAGGGAACTTGGCAGTAGTTTTATCGATTCTCTCAGAAAAGAATACCCGGACCAGAATATTGTGATAAAGGTACGGGAACAGGATGAAACCGAATACCTCAACAGTTCTCCTGCCAATCGCAGCCATTTGGAAAAGGCGATTAGTAATGTTGAGCAGGGCAAAAATCTGGTCTCCTTTGAAAGCCTGGAACTGGCAATCCAACGCGCCGAGGAATAAGCGGCGGCACTGTGATTAGTTTCGAGGAAGTCGCTTTCACCGATTACCGGCAATGGGCAGAGGAAGACAAAAAAATTTTCAACAAGATCAATACAATGATTAGCGAAATATTGAGGGACCCTTTTCACGGAACCGGTAAACCGGAACCGCTGAAAGGAAATCTGTCGGGACATTGGTCCCGCCGTATTACCGAGGAGCACCGGTTGGTCTACAGAGTTTTTCCTGATCATACAATCATTGTCTCCTGCAAATACCATTATTAAGAGCTCCCTGTTCCTCTCTCTCCCAAAAGGCGCCAGGCGCCTTTTTTACCACCTTTATCCCCCGCTAGGCCGGTGAGCAAACCCTCGCTAGGCCAGTGAGCAAACCCTCGCTAGGCCGGCGGGCGATCGTCCTCGACCGCCGTACCCAAAAGGTGCCAGGCACCTTTTTTGTCGGCCGTTATTGCAGCAACACCCCGTCATCCACCTCAATCGTGTTGTTGGTGGTAGACAGGTTGCCATTCTCCTCAAAAGCTCCATTCGCGCCGGTGAAGGTTCCGTATTGGGCTGTGCCACCATTGTACAAGGCCGCTCCGCTTGTTGCGGTGTTTGCGTTGGAAGTCCCATCTGAACCATACACTATGCCGTCTGAGATGTAGAATGTGCCGGTGGAGATAGACACCCCGCCGCCGCTGGCGTTGGTACCGGTGGCCTTATTGCCCGATATCGTACCGCCTGACATGTTGAATGTGATGTTGCTGCCAGCTATCCCGCCGCCGGTGGCGCCGGGACTGCTGGCCGTATTACCCGATATCGTACCGCCTGTCATGTTGAATGTGAAGTTGTTGCCAGCTATCCCACCGCCACTTTGGGCCGTATTGCCCGATATCACGCCGCCTGACATGTTGAATGTACCGCCGGAGACATACACCCCGCCGCCATTAGACGGCCCCGTATTACCCGATATCGTGCCACTCGTCATGTTGAATGTGCCGCCGCTTATATGGACCACCGCATTGTTAGGATTGTTTGTTCTTCCCTGAAGGGTCAGGCCGCTTATGGTAACGGTTTGATTGGTTCCAAAATAGAGGAGGCTGCCGTTACTGTTCAGATTGATGGTTTTATTATTGCCGTTGATGGTCACGTCTATGTAACTAGCGCCGGTAAACATATAGTTAGTATAACCGTTAATGCTAAAGCTCCCGACAACGTTGATGACGTAGGTTTTGGAGGTTGACGCGTCGCCGCTTCCACCGGCTTTGATTGCGTCGACGGCAGCGGTCCATGTTGCCTGATCGGAGACTTCCCAGTAGTCGTCTAAACCGCTCACCAGCACGCCATTGACAACCCTAATCGTGTCGGGGGTGGTGGACAGGTTGCCATTCTCCTCAAAAGCCCCATTCGCGCCGGTGAAGGTTCCGTATTGGGCGGTACCGCTGTTTGACAACGCCGCTCCGCTGTTTGCGGTGTTTGCGTTGGAAGTCCCATCTGAACCGTATACCATACCATTCGAGATGAAAAATTTGCTGGCGCTGCTGCTGCAATTTACCCCGCCGCCGTTGCTGGTGGCCGTATTGCCCGATATCGTGCCGCCCGTCATGTTGAATGTGCTGCTGGAGGCCAAATATACCCCGCCGCCGCCCTGGTTGGCAGTATTGCCCGATATCGTGCCGGCTGACATGTTGAATGTGCTGTTGCCATATACCCCGCCGCCGTTGCTGGTGGCCGTATTATCCGATATCGTGCCGCCCGTCATGTTGAATACACCGCCGCCGTTATACGCCACTCCGCCGCCAGTGCCGGCAGTATTGCCCGATATCACGCCGTCTGACATATTGAATGTGCTGTTGGAGACATTTACTCCGCCGCCATTGCCCTCTCCCGTATTGCCCGATATCGTGCCGCTCTTCATGTTGAATGTGCCTCTATTTACCATATCGACCACCGAAGTGGTATTGGTACTGTGGCCCACGAGGTTCAGGTTCTCCATGGTCACGGTTTGATTATTTGAACTACCGCCAAAATAGAGCAGTCTGCCTTGCTTTCCGGCGTTCAGATTGATGGTTTCATTATTGCCGTTGATGGTCACGTCTATATAATCTGCGCTGCCAAACATATAGGTGGTATAACCGTCAATGCCAAAACTCTCAACAATGTTGATGACATAGGTTTTGGGAGTTGACGCATTTCCATTCCCGCCGCCTTTGATTGCGGCGACTGCGGCGTTCCATTGGCTGGCCTTGGTGACAGTGAAAGTGATAACGCCGCCGCTTTCTGTGTACGGAACCCCTTCGGATGACAAGTTGGCTTCGGTAAAGGTTTTGGTATAGGCGCTTTCCATACCGGCGTAGACATACACCACTTCGCTGGCGCCGCCAGTCTCATCGTCTTTTTTCAATTGGATGGTGAGGAAGTAAGTTCCTGCGCTTACGCCTGTATGGGTTCCCGACAAATTGAGATTTTCCCCATCGACCGCACCGGTTAAAGGGCTTATGTTGATATCGGCGGCTGCGGCATCCAGGCGTTTCAAAGAAAACGAAGTTATCGTCGCGCCCGCCGGATACGTGACATTGTATCCAAAAACCCCGGCGCCGGTTCCCGGTGAGAGCGTAATATTTACATTCGTGGGTGTTCCACCGCTGCTAACGGTAAATGTTCCGGATGTGCCGCTTGCAATAAGGGTATAAGGCTCCACGCTGCCGGCATAAGCGTCTACTTTAACCGAGGAGTAACTACCGACTTCCAGTACAAAGGATCCGCCTGTCGGCTCTACTACCTGCCCGCTCCCGCCTGATTTGGTAAAGGTATACACCATTTTATCGAACACCTTCGCGGGGAACACGGTCCGCGCCTGGTCGCCGTTTATAACAACGGTGACCTTGCCGTATCCGGCCGGAACCGTTGTATCCGGCATATCAGTGATATTATTACAAGCGACGATCAACAATGAAAATATGGCGATAATCGGCGTTATCTTCTTCATGGCTTAACTCCCTACCTTTACGGTGATTTCCCTGTAATAGTAACTGCCGCCTTTTTGCACCCGGAGCCCAATGAGGTAATCCCTGCCCGGCGCTTTGCCCAGCGTGTTGAAAAGATATGACGCGGCTGTTCCGGCTGGTTCTCCGTTGAGCGTCCAGTATTGGTCCGTATAGCCGCTGCCCCCGGCTGCGAAGGTGACACTTGAGCCGTATGCTACGGTTGTCGCCCCCGTAATGTTGAGCGTCCCGGTGTCCTCGTCCACCCAATAGTAGGTGAAGCCAACGGAACCCGTCTGTATCTCGGCGGTGGTGATCGCCGTGCCGCTGCTTGCCGTACCGGTTTCGTAGTTGGCGTTACTCTTGGCGCGGGCGAAGAAGAAATAGGTGGTGTTGGCGTTTAATCCGTTGAAGGTCAGGGAGTCTTGCCAGCCGCTTGTGGGCGCGGTGTCGGTGCTGTTCCTCGCGTACTCGACGGCCTGCCCGGTGCTTGCGCTTACGGCGCTCAGGGTGATGCTGTTCGCATTGATGCCAGCGGCAGTCGGGGCGCTAACCGTCGCGCCGGCGGCTTTGTTGACCGTGACACTAACATTCTGCGTACTCGTGTTATAGTTCGTGGTATCGGTCGGCGTAAAGGTCATGCTGTGCGATAGCGTACCAACGGCGCCAACTGAAGTTGAATTGCCCGTCGTCCACGAGAACGAACCGGCGGTGCCGCCGCCGTTGCCCGGCAATGTAATGTTGGCCAGTGTTTGCCCATAAACCGCGGTTAAGCCGGTCGGCCAGGTGACGGTTGGATTGGCTTTGCTGATCGTAAGCGTCCCGGCGGACAAGTTGCTTGCGGCGTTCCAGCCAGTTGCCGCGGCAACGTCAAAGGTGACGGGGTAGCTCCCGGGGGCTGTTGGCAGTGTTGTTGAGTTGTTGTAACGAATATTACTAATTACGCCGCCAGTTTTGCCTGTATTGGCCGTGATGGTCACCGCCACAATAGTGCTTCCCGCCGTCTGGGTCAGGTTGCCGAAGGTGAAGTCGCCGGCGACAGGATTTGAAAGGCCGCTGACCGAGACCGGGTCGCTGGTTTTACTATTGTAGTTCGCCGCGCTCACGGTGACGGTGTACGACCCGGCCGTTGTCGGGGTGTATTTATTGCTGTTCGTGCCGACATTAGCGCCATTGTGTTTCCACTGGTAAGAAAGGGTAAGGCCGGTTTCACTTCCGCTGTACGAGGCGGTTAGCTCTGTATTGGTATAAACGTTCGTGTTCGGCGTTATGGTAACGGTTCCTCCCAGGGTTCCCGCGTTTATCGTGAGCGTCCCTGCGGACAAGTTGCTTGCAGCGTTCCAGCCCGTCGCCGCGGCGACGTCAAAGAGAACGGGATAGTTTCCGGTTGCTGTGGGGAGTGTCGTTGAGCCGTTGTAGCGAATATTACTAATTACGCCGCTAGTTTTGCCTGAGTTGGCCGTGATGGTTACCGCCACAATAGTGCTTCCCGCCGTCTGGCTCAAGTTGCCAAAGGTGAAGTCGCCGGCGACGGGCGTTTGGAGAGCGGCGACCGTGACCGCGTCGCTGGTTTTGCTCGTGTAGTTCTCCGCGCTCACGGTAACGGTGTACGACCCGGCCGTTGTCGGGGTGTATTTATTGGTGTCAGTGCCGACATTGGCGCCATTGTGTTTCCACTGGTAAGAAAAGGTAAGGCCGGTTTCGCTTCCGTTGTAAGTTGCAGTTAGCTCTGTATCGACATAAACGTTCGTGCTCGGAGTTATGGTAACGGTTCCGCCCAGGGTCCCCACGTTTATCGTAAGCGTCCCTGCGGACAAGTTGCTTGCGGCGTTCCAGCCAGTTGCCGCGGCGACGTCAAAGGTGACAGGGTAGCTTCCGGTGGCTGTTGGCAGTGTCGTTGAATTGTTATAACGAATATTACTGATAGTTCCAGTTGTTTTGCCTGAGTTGGCCGTGATGCTTACCGCCACAATAGTGCTACCCGCCGTCTGGCTCAGGTTGCCAAAGGTGAAGTCGCCGGCGACGGGTGTTTGGAGAGCGGCGACCGTGACCGCGTCGCTGGTTTTGCTATTGTAATTCTCCGCACTCACGGTGACGGTGTACGACCCGGCCGCTGTCGTTATGAAGGTCGCGGCGGTTGCTCCGGTAATGGGGGCGTCATTCAAAAGCCACTGGTATTTGACGGTCCCGGTTCCGCTGTAATTGGCTGTAAGAGTATCCCCAACATAAATGGTGCCCGTGTTCGATATGCTTATGTCTCCCAGGGTTCCCGCATTTATCGTGAGCGTCCCGGCGTTCAGGCCCACTGCCGCGTCCCAGTTAGGCGCCACCGCCGCCACGTCAAAGGTGACGGCGTAGGTTCCGACGTTTGTGGGGGTTGCTGTACTTTTAGCATGAGTCGTAGTGCCCATCCCTTCGTAATATATCGTACTATTGCCGGATGACACCAATATGCCGGTTTTGGGGTTGATGGTTACCACCGTAATGTTTGGTATCGTCTGGGTCAGGTTGCCGATGTCGTAGTGGGAGACCTCAGGGGTGAGTTTATCAACCTTAAAGGTCAGACTGAATGTCGCCGTTGTTGACGTTACAGTACCGCCTGAATAGGTTACGGTAATTGTTGCGGTGTAGTCGCCGGCACTAAGGTCCGCATTTGGCTGCAGCTTGAAAGTCTCGCTTTCGCCCGCGTCGACGCTCGCGATGGAAGTATGATCGCTTAAAGTGAATGATGCGGCGTTCGCACCGGTCAGCGCGATGCTTGATACCGTTGCAGCAAAGTTACCGGAGTTGTGAAGCATAACGGTAGCCGGTCCCGGCTGCGTGTACCCGTACGAAACGTCGGCGAAGGTGAAGGTCACCGGGTCTGTCTCCATGTAAAGGCTGGGCGTATTGGGCGGCACTTCTTCAAAAACCGCCATGATGGCGACTTCGTCATCCGGCATTTTGAACGTCGTGGAATTTTCTGTCGTTGAACCGAGCGACGCGCCGCCTGAGACGACCTGCCATACCTGGATTCTGTAGCCATCCTCGGGCTCCGCGTTGATTGCAACAGTCGCGTCCTTGACGGCTCTGTTCGCGTCGGCGGTCGCGCTGCCCCATTCGTCGTTGCTGCTGGTCATGGTGATCTTGTAGCCGACGTGTCCCATTTGTATCTTGAACACCGTATTTTTGCCGGCTTCTATTGTATTAGTCTCCTTACCCGTGGCGTATAGTTCGCCTTCCACAGACGCCTCGACTGTTACAGTCCAGCTCCCGGGAATAACAGTGAAAGAGCGAGTCGTACTACCGCTGTTAAGGGTGAATTCCTGTTTGGGTCCCGGCCCGGTAATAATTATTTTGTGCGTAAGTAGCGATGTATCTTCGGGCGGGTATTTTACAGCGGCTCTGGCGTTGTCGGCAGCGGCGCCGCTCAGGCTGATGGTTATCGTACCCGTCTCTTGCTCTACGGAATTGCTGCACGAGAAGAGCGCCGCGGACAACACCGCAAACGCCGTAAACGTCAAAAATACTATCATCCAGCGCTTTTTCATACTGCGCCTCCTGTTTCCAAAAGAGAAATTTATCCCTTAATTTTGACCAGGCCCGGTGCGTAATATTCCACTATAATTATATCCCTCCGCCCATATTTGTCATGAGTAATGACGCACGATCGAGGAAAAAACGCAAATAAATTTGGGGAACCCGTGCGTTAACACACGATTTAGGGTCTGCGGGCAGCGACGCTACAAATTATACAGTTCTATCCACGACGAGGTTTCTGTCTTTGTGTAAATATGCGCAAGATGATTCTGCACCGTTCGCAGGCTTATTTTCAGGTGTTTGGCAATATCATTTGGGCTGTAGGATTGTTTTATCAAAGAAATGATTTCATTCTCACGGCGGGTCAGAGTCTGCAGCTTTTGTTTTTGCGTCTGCGGTTTGTATTTTTCGTTGATATAAATGTCCCCGGCAAGAAGCGCGTCAATGGCGGCGAGAATTTCGCCTGACTCCGCAGACTTGGAAACATAGGCCCGCGCCCCCATGTCCATTGCCCGCTGTACTATAAATGCGTCCTCGTACATCGAGCAGATGAGTATTCCGGGAAGGGCGGCATTTCTTTTCGCGCAAATTTCCCTGAGCGCAGGGATGAATGAAAGGCCGTCATCCGCGCCGAGGGAGACATCGAGAATGACGACATCGGGAAGCGTTTCGAGCTGTTCCATCAACGCGCAAGCTTCCGCGAGCGTTCCCGCAGTACCGGCAATCTCGAACCTACCCGTGCCTTTGAGCCACGCGCCTATTCCGTTAATCGCAAGGGGATGATCGTCAATCAGGGCTATTTTGATCATTGATTTGAATTATACAATCCATACGCCGTTATGTAAATCGCTGTTACCAACACTTTAGCCGGAGTTCCTGCAACATAATAACCTCTTGTTAATTGTTCCTGTCCTTTACAAAGTGTCAAATATCCGCCTAAGTTGGACAAGGAGGCGGAATATGATCACAATTCGGGCAATATACGATGGCAGAGTCTTTATACCGGAAAAATCGTGCAAAATTACAGAAGGTTCGGAAGTGACCCTCACCATAAAAACCATAAACGCCGGATCTTCAGAAAAGAAAAAAAACTGGCGGCATTCAGACAACTAACCAGAGAAATCACCGAGTTAAATAAAACCGATCCTTTGCCGCCTGAATTTGACGAGATTCTTTCTCAACGTGTACAATTTAGAGAACTTTCCGGTATATGAGCGTCTTTGCCCTGGACTCAAACATTATATCGTTATACCTCAAAGGAAATACCCGCGTTATAAAGAACCGAAGAGAAAAACAGTCTCGCATCCTTCATTTTTAAGCAGGTTTGCGGCCATTTTAATATCTTTTTGATATCTTTGCGGAATATTAAGCTCCATGTTTACAGTATATCCAGTTTTTCAGATTCGTCAACTTTCAAAATAGTATTTGATACCGTCGTGATGCTAATTTGATATGGTAGAATAAGGGAGTTATGCCGACAAAGTTTGAGGTCTACAAGGACAAGAAGGGAGAATTCCGGTTCAGGCTAAGGGCAGCGAATGGGGAGACCATCGCCACGGGGGAGAGTCACCCGACCAGGGCGGCGGTGAATAAGGGTATCGCGTCAATGAAGAAGAACGCGCCGATTGCGGAGATTGAGGACACGACGGAAGAAAAAGCGGCGGCCAAAAAACCAGCGGCAAAGGCGGCGGCGAAAACAAAGGCCACGCCAAAGGCTAAGACGGCAAAACCGAGGGGAAGGCCGAAAGCAAAGAAATGGCATGGTGCCAATCATCAAGATGAATGGCACCATGAAAAAAAGAGGGCAAGACGCACGTTGCCGAAAAACTTACCCTTCAAAGTTCCTTCCCCAACAAGTACGCTTGCCCTCTAATAAACACTTAAATGGCGATTGACGCTTTTTCTATTAGTTTTTGCTCATTGAACAAAGAAGCCATGCCTTTCAACTTTGAAAAAGGTATCGGATACCATTCTTCTATTCTCCTCCTTGCTCGCAAGTAACATTTCCTGACACAGTAAATGGCGACCCCGTTGATCCGCCATTATAAGTAACTACTACGGAATACCTTGTGCCAACTGTAACTGGAAAATCCGATTTATTAAAACGCAGCGTCTGACGGCCGAAAGAGAACTCTGAGCTACGAATGGGGACATTTGCCCCATTAATGGTAAGGGTAAAGTCGTTAGTATTCCCTCTGACGCCTGAAGGGGAATTAAATCTCACAATATCATAGGCAATAATCCCTTCAATACCATTAACAAGGCGGATGTCGGCACTACCACCGCCATCATTGCCGCCGTCGTCGCAGGATAAAAACGCCAAACACAATGCCAGAACTAATGCCAGCATTACAAAAATTAAACTAAACTTTCTCATAAAAACTCCCTAAAATGAAAGACTGTCAATTAGCGGGTCCAAGTACCATTAAGGACTGCGTCTACCCCAGTGCCGCCACGGAGAGTAAGTGTATTGCCGCTAAAACTGTAACTAAAAGTTACCGGGCCGGCTGTCGTAGACACCCATGTATTATTCACCCAATTATGGGAACGGGAAAACGTTACTGCCGAATCAGTATAGGCGAAAGTTCCTTTTTGAATGTTTGTATTGTTCTGCTGGAAAGTATAATTGCTTCCACTACAAATAACTTTATAGGTACTTCTTGTCCAAGTCCCATTAAACTTATTGCTATTCGTTGTGCCGTTGTCACAGGACACAAACGACGTGGACACCACGAATCCAAATGCCAGCGCCAATACCAGCATTGCCGGAGCCATAAATGACTTTTCAAAACTAACCTTTTTCATAGAAACTCCTTTCCCCTGCGTTTTGTGGCGATCCTGGGCGGCCTTCTCTTGATTGATCCTGGCCTTGTGACAGACATGGCCGGGATTGCATTTATCGCGAAGGTGGTCGTGACGCAGGTGATTGAATTAACAAAAAGTAAAGCTGCTACTTCTTCCTGTAATAATCCCTATCCCCAGGATCATAAAGGGTATTCTCATCAATGATTTCCAAAGTCCATTTATCCCCTACTTTGGCATCAATAAGACCAGGAGTATTGATGGCAGTGACGGTTATTATCACAGTATCACTGGAGACAGTAAACCTGCCACTCACCATAAGCGAGCCGAGAAGATACATGGAACAGTTGGAGCCGGTAAAGACGATGGAGGCAAATCCACCTGTATAAGTGCCTTGAATGCGGCTGGTATTGCTTCCGCTTCCGCCGCCTGTTGTGTCGTTGTCGCAGGAAACGAACGCCAACCCAAATGCCAACAACAATGCCAGCAAGATCAAACTAATCTTTTTCATAAAAACTCCTTTGTATTATTCCCAATGGGAAGATTCAACCTCAAATTATAAACCACACGAAAAACTTTGTCGTGAGTAATTAACGCACGATTTGAAAAAAAAGAAAAATATTTTTTTGTTTGGGGAAAACTTGTGCGTACAACGCACGGTTTTTGAAATTTATTTGTGCGTATAACGCACGGATTTGTCAACGCAGCAAATGAAACAGATCTTCCCGCGTTTTGGTTCCTGTTTTCGCGTAAACATGCACAAGGTGATTCTCCACGGTTCGCAGACTGATTCCAAGCTGCCTGGCAATTTCTTTCGCGCTGAATGATTGTTTTACAAGGGTCACGATTTCATTTTCACGGCGCGTCAGAACCGGCAATGTGAACTTTTGCGGCCTGTATTTTTCGTTGATATAGATTTCCCCGGCGAGGAGCGCGTCAACAGCGTTAAGAATTTCGCTTGAATCCGCGGACTTGGGGACATAGGCGCGCGCGCCCATGGCCATTGCCCGCTGTATTATGAAGGCGTCTTCATACATCGAGCAGATGAGTATTCCGGGAAGATCTGCTTTTCTTTTCGCGCAGATTTCCCTGAGCGCCGGAATAAATTCAAGACCGTCATCCGCACCAAGCGAAATGTCCAGAATGACGACATCGGGAAGCGTTTCAAGCCGTTCCATCAGCGCGGACGCTTCCGCGAGCGTTCCGGCAGTACCGGCAATCTCGAACCTGCCCGTGCCTTTGAGCCACGCGCCTATTCCGTTAATCGCAAGGGGATGGTCGTCAATCAGGGCTATGGTGGTCATTGGTTATTTTTCACCCTTTATTTCTTTTAGGACCTCTTTTACAAGTATATTATCAATTTCACCGTGTCGAGGAACGGTTACTTTCTTTCCTGTTACGTTATGCCGGTAAATATCATGTTTTGAGCCGCTACGGAA
>JGI24698J34947_10000133_pt1 | contig 27412 bp, 2 predicted proteins | sample TergutMp193P3_FD_34947 | JGI IMG/M metagenome (IMG submission 34947) | reverse complement strand
AATTGCGGAAGCTCTCCGCGCAATATGCCGCCTAAAATAAAGCTGGCAAATGTCAATTTTGCTATATCAAGCAATGCTTTTCCTATGTTTTCCCTTATGTTCGGTTTTTCCATGCTTTTACTATACCTCTTTTTCCCTTTTTTTTCAAGGCCGCAAAAAAAGCCCCGCCGGTGGGCGGGGCTTGCTTACGCTTGCGATTGCTGCTTGCACGCGGGGTTAATTGCCCGTGGTTTGGAAGGTGGTTACGACCCCGTTGGCGGGTTTGAAGAAGTAGCCGACGCGGAACATGCTGGTGTTGCTGGAGCGGTCGGTGCCGGAGTAGCCTACTGCGGCGTGCCAACTGCCGTTGGGGGAAGCGGCGGCAAGGGTCGCTTGAGTGGCGCGGCGGTCGATGGGGGGCCAGGCTTCGATGTTGAGGCGATCGTCGGCAATGGTGTAGTTGGCGGGCATGGTGACGGCTTCCCAGCCGGTTATTTCCCGGGTGGTGTTGATCGGGTCGTACAATGTCCTGGTGAACGCGCCAGTGCTGGTACCGGTGGTGCCGGTGCTCTTGTACGCGATGCGGACGCCGTCGTAGTTGCCGGTGCGGTTGGTGTTGCCGTAGGTAATCCATGGATTGCCGTAATTGTCAACCGAAATGTCGGTCCAGGTGCCGCCGGGTACTACGTTGTCGATGGCGTAGGCGGTAAAGGCTCCGGTGCGGGTTCCAACGGCGTAGACTACCGTATTGTGCACAGTGTTTAAGAACGCGAGGTGAATGTTGTTGGCCCTATCTACCTTCATGCTGACATACTTGCCGGAGCCCCGGTACAGGTTATCGTTATTGGGTAACACATAACGCCGGGTCCATCTGTCGCCGGTACCGTTGGAGTTGTTGGTGCCGGCGCTGTTGCCATAGGCAAGGCGGAGCGTGTCGTTGGTTTCATCGTAGTAGGCGATGACTGGAACGATTCTGCCGCCTTCGCCGTTGGTGACATAATCAATGGCGCTCCAATTTCCGGCGCGATTCACTCGGGTAGTAACATCATAATTAGCATTAATTGCAGCCAGATCACTTACCGCGCTGTCGGCATTACCGCCGTCAATAAACAGCGGGAGGGTAGTGCCCGAGGGGGCGGGATAATTGGTAAACCCAGCCCGCTCAACGAAGAACAAGTTTTTGTAACCCTGAGTAATAGTATTACCGGCCGAATCGTACCCTGAGGTATACACCCTGCCCGCATTTCCCCGCCCGGCTTCTCCGTTTGCAGTCTGGGGACCATTGCCATCATGAGGACGGTATTCGTTGTCATCACCGGTATTGGTATTTGCCATAGTCATACTTGTCCTGACATTTTGCCAGCTATAGGTATCCCTTAGGTATTGGGAACCCCGATTGTCCCGCCTTATCAGGTATGGGGCTATGGTACCGCCGTTATTGACACCGAGGGCGGGATCACCAGAGGCATCCCGTATATACTTCATGTGGGTGCGCACGAGGAGATTGGGCAGGGAGTCCCACTGATACACATATACCGCCGTCAAATTGTTGGCGTTATTGGTACCGGGGTAATACGACATGTCGGTTAATGACATGGGGTCCTGGGCTACTTGCAGCCTTATTCTGGGCTTGTTGTCGTTTGCCCCATAATAAACGCCAAAGTTCTCCCTGATTCCCCACGCGCCATGGAGCCTGCCCGGAACAGCGCCGGCCCCCGAAGTCATCTCTCCCTCCGCAGTGCCCTCGGTAGCGCCGCTCGTAGCGCCGTACTCAAGCACCATAGAGGGGCTGTCCAAAGCCCAACTGCCGCCGCTGCCGGTGTTGTTGCCAAAGTAGGTTACCGGCGTATTGTCGTCTTCAAGAGAGCGCCAGATGTGGGCGTAGGGTTTGTTGATCCACAGGTCGGCGCCGGTGACACTGTTTTCCTTGTTCCAGGATTTATTGGTGTGGATGCTGGAGTGGTTCCATGCGCCGTTGTTCGTGGTGCTGCCCACGGTCAGGGTTATTTTGCCTGAGCTCGAGGTAGTAGCATCGGGTATGGCGAAAATATGGCCATTGTTGGGTATATTGGTGTTAGCGGTATAACTCCGGTTGGCGGTTAACGCATCACCATTGGCGGTTGTGCCGGCGGAGTTCAGGTATACGATGGTAGTCGAGCCAGAACTTCCCAGGTTGTAACCCAGCACCCTGATGCCGGTCTCGCCGCGGTAGAAGCTGTACCAGCCCTGCCGCGAGCGCGTGGTGGCAAACCGGTCGGCGCGTTTGAAGCCGCTGATGTAGGGCACAATGTCTACGTCAACTTTGTTGTGGAAACTGGTGGGGTTTGCCGCGGGAGTGTCCGCCGTGTACAGGTTGTTGGTAAGACGGGCTGTCGGAGTCGTGCTGCTGTTATAGTCCCGCACAATAACGGTGATGGGGATATTCCAGGCCGGCCCGCCACGGTCGCCTCTGGTGATGGTGACGGGAGGAGCGCTGCTGTCTACGAGGCTGGTCGCGGCCTCGGTGTCCCACAGATACGCCCACTCTACCGTATGTCCGGTCTGCCAGTGGATCTCTTCATAGACCCAGGCCGTTTGTTTGGCAGGTGTGGTCGATGTTGCCGGTACGTAGGTTATTTCTTCATCAGTACCCGCTGTGACTGTCCTGATCGGCCTCATTTTTCTGATGAAGGCGGATGTAGTGTCACTATCGAGAAGGATTTCTTCATTACCAAATCCGTCATACACAATAGCGTTGTCGACAAGATTATTTACCTTTACCCTTTGCAGTTTCAAAATCGTCTTTTTCGTACCGCCTATGTCGAGGGTTATCTGATCAATCAATTGATCGTCCCAGGCAAGACCGCGCAGGATGACGCTGCCGCTGACCTTATCGCGGACAGCGGTTCCCGTGATGGCTACGGCATCGTTGGTGACCAGTCCATCGGCGCGTACTCGCTGTGAAGTGGTCTCCCAGGTTCCGTTGACGTCCTTGGTGTAGGGACTGAGCGGATCACCGGGATAGTTCGCCCAGGGGTTCAGGGCGGTGGTGTCGTTGTTCGCACCGGAACGCGGGTCTATGTAGCCCGATTTAACCGGTTCGCGCTCGGTTCCCAGGTTGTACAGACTGCCCCGCGTGATGTTCTCGCCAATGCCGGTGGGATCGGCGGCATCGTTGAGTGTCGCCTGTTGGTTAGCGGCTCCGACATTACTGCCCACCACGGCTTTTTCCATGTAGGGGTTCAGATCGTATAACCGCGCGAAGGGTCTGCGGCGGTCGCCGACATACACCTTCATCCCGATGACCACGGCGTCAAAGAGCATATCCTTTTCGGTAAATGCTGCGATGCCAGTGGGGCTGGCTACCCCATGGTTAACCGTGTCCCAGACTTTGATCAGGAAGAACGCCGTTCCTTCGGTCGCATTCCGATAAGCCGGCAACCCCGTATCGGTTTCCTCCGTATAGTACGTGTTTTTGGTATTCTTCGCCTGGGCTTCGTTTATTTTGTCCTCGCCGCCAAAATAGGTACTGCCGACGAAGTTAAAGTCCCCAGGATTAACCTTTTCGGGGGTTTGGGTATTTGATCTCGGCGCCAGGGCTTTGACTACGCCATCGGTACCTCCTACCATTTTGTAGGCGTACACCATAACAGTCGGATAATCCATACCGGTGATGTCGAGGGTTTCCCTTCCCCCGCCGAATTCAAAGTGCGTACCGTCAACCGGCGTTGCCCGTAGTACGCCCAATATCTTCCAGCCGTCCGCGTTGATGTTGCGGCTCATTCCCTCGGCTATGGTGTAGAGGTTTTCAAAACCGCCCACGGCAGCCGTGTCGGTGGCGCCTGAATCGTTTATGTAGCTCAGCGTACCGGTTCTGGCCGCCATTACCGCCAGGTTGTCGGCGGACAGCGGCACCTTGTACCGCTCCACATAGCGCACCCTATACGTGTAGGGCTGGTTTTCTTCTCCAGTAGCGGGGGTGAGGGGGGGGCCGTAGGCGCCGGGCAGGAATGTATCAACGCCAAAGCCGATGGTGCTGTTCTTGGCGATAAAGCCCGAGTCCAGATAACCATTGGCAAAGGGGATGGTCCTGCCGTCGCTGTCGTAGGGGAGTTCATATTCGCTGAACGCTTCGTCGCCCTCGTGGGTGGTAAACACCGCGCCCTGGCCGGTATTGTTGGTATACAGCGTTATATGGGTGATCATCGGGACCTTGTTCATGACGATCATGGTCTGCGAGTAATAGCTGGCGTTACCGGCGTTGTCAACCACGACATAGTGCATTATCATCCAGCCGTCGGGGAATTTCGTGGTATCCTGCGTAAACAGCCAGGAAACGTCCGAGCCATCGTTGATGTTGGTCGCCCAGGTTACGCCGTCTTGCGGCAGCGCGTTGAGGGTCTTGAGATAGCCACTCTGACTCGGGTGGCTGAAAGCGGTGTTAAGCGTACCGACCACCAGATCGGTAATGCTTCCTACACTGTCGCCGTCCCACCCAATCTCCGCTGAGCGGCCTGTACGCACCGTCATGTTCGGCGTCTGGGTAACGCTTGCTTTCGCCGTTACCGCTCCCGTGTCCATATTGATGAAGCTGGTGTCTGTGCTGTTGGTAAACCACACGCGGACTTCCTGTATCCCCTTGTTGGGCGGCACTGCGTCGGCGTTAGCCGCTTTGGTAAAGTCAAAGGCTCTGCCCTGGAAGGTTTCGTTGGTGCCCGCTACCTTGGTCTTGGTGATATTTTTCTTCGTATCAGCTAACGGCACAAAGTTGTCAATGCCGACTTCAAAGACGTAGCTATCCTCCGCGAACGGCGTTTGCGTGTCTCTGACGAAGACTTCTATTCTGTACGTGTCGCCCGATGTCGCCCACGATCCGTTCTTCACCCATTGGGCGGTGGGGCTGGGGTTCGTCGTGGCCGTCGTGTCAAATACATAGGTCAAGACAGCCTCATTGGCGTTTGCGGGGACGGCGGCGTTGTCGGCCGCATTCCGCACGGTGACGCCATTTGTGGTGGGGGCGGTGTTCCCATTATAGACAACTTTCGGCGCATTATCCTCGTCGGGCAGCTTAACCCGAATCTCGCCGATGGGGCCGTTGCCGCTGAGGGTCGCCTTAATGGCAAACTGCCCGCTGCGGATATTGTCCTGCGCCAACTGAGAAGTGTAGTCTTCAAAAACCGTCGTACTGTTCAATACGCTGATCTTCGGGGCAAGGACCTTGGGCGCCGACGTGGTAAAGTAGAATTCCCTGATGTACGGGCGCGGTCTGGCCGCGTCGATATCGGCGAGAATAACACCGGTGGCGCGATTGAGAATTTTATCGCCCAGACTCATCAGGTTGTTAGCGCCGGTGGGGGTCTGGTCAAAGACCATCACCTCTACCCATACGCGGATCATGTCGCGGTTTGTTGTAGTGCCGTCCACATGATTAAAGCCCCTGGACGCAATGACGGCGTCAATTTCTTTGCTTTCGTTGAGCATAAAGCTCCATGACGAAGTTGCAGACTCAGGCGATTCAACGGTCGCGTCATACCAGCCGGTTTTGGTTATAGTGTTGTTATAGTTGGTTTGGCCGCCGTTGTACATATCGGTTGGGCTGCCGGCAAGCATATTATTCCAGCTCGTTGCGGGAATGGCGGTCTTGCCGGGTATGGTGACAATTTTGTCATCATCCGGAGCGGAGCCATAACCGGGGGCGGCTTCCCGTACATCATCAGCCTTGACGCGGTAAATAACCCTGCGGACGCCGACATTATCCTTGGCGACGCCGTTTATCTGAACCTGGCCGCCGCGCGGCTGCTCCTCAGCCGTTTTCTCTTCCGTTTCCATGAATCTGGTCGGGGGGTTGTTGATGACCGATTTGGGGTTGTCGCCGTAGGGGTCCAACCTGATATCGTACATTTCATAGCAGACGTTGCCCGCGTTATCGACCACGCGTACTACTATCGGCAGACTGTGGGTGCTCCGCCTTGACGGATCCTCGCTGGGCCGCGCCAAACGCCGCGGAGTGGTCGTGCTGTACGTTGTGTTTCTGATGCTTACACTGCCGGTAGAGTACGTATTTACCACCGTAGCGGTCGCGTCTAACGTCCAGTTAAGCAGATCGATACTATTTTCCGCTGTGGTTATGGGAGCAAATCCGGTGGGCACGATGTAGTTGGCAGTCGTGCCGGGGTTCGCTACCGCTTGGGTATATCTGAACCACAGACTGGCGTTAGCAGTGGGGGGGGCAATGCCCATTGACGCGGTGTTAAAAGCGGCATTACTCGCCACGCCGTTATCGGCGGTGACGGTGCTGCCGGTTCCCAATACCCATGTCTTTATCAAATCCGAGCGCTGCTGCGGGGTTTCGCTCCCCGTGAACGCCGGCAATGCAGTCTGTGAACCGTAGCCGATGTGGTACCATATTCCCGCGTTGGCGTTGCCGGAGGACAGGCCGCTGGCGCTGCCGTTGGGCCCAACATCGCCCGTCGATCCCATTATGATGAAGGTTTCGCTGCCGGTTGCCGCTTCGCGGGGTTCGGTAATCGCCGCGGTGGGCGGCTGGTTATCTATCTTGATGGTGTGGTTTTTGGTGGTGGCTCTGCCCGCCAAATCGGTTACCACAAAGCTGACTCTATAGGTGCCGTCGGGTAAATAATTGGGAACCGTGGGCGGAGCATAGGGATCGGTAATGGTGAGCGTAGGCGCCCGCGTGCCCGTCCATGGCGTTGCGCCGGATTGCATCGTGGTAACGCCCTGACCAAGCGACATAACTGCGGGGCCGGGAAGATGCGCGGGGCTGGTATCAACCGGAATCAACGTGGCCGTGATCGAGTCAATCCTATTGAGGTCGCCCACATCTACCTTGAATCCCATACTGAGGTTGGTGCGCGAAGAGTAGAAGCCGGTGCCGCTCTCGTCCGGCGTAACTTCCGGCGGGTCGCGGTCAAGGAAGAAGAACGCGTAGGGAGAATAGGCGGGGTTGCCGTTACTGGTATCTCCCGTCCAGGTGGTGTTCGATCCGTTGTAGGAGGTTGAGGCGTCGCGCGCGCGCATGCGTACGCGGTAATAGCCGTCTTCCAATCCGGCGGTCACGTAGTTCTTTATCTCGTCAAACGTCCATTCTACCTTGTAATCGGTCGCGTTAATATTGCTGGCCAGGCGAATCCAGTACTGGTTGTTATCCGTGCCAACTCCGGTTTCCCAGCTTCCGCCTCCGGGGGCGGCGGATGTTTGTCTATACACCTGCCATGCGGCGGTACCGGTCTGGTTCGCGTTGGTATAGTCCCACTTGCTGATCTGCAATTCTACGACTGACAGCTCGTTGTTGTCGGTAACACTTCCCCTGATGCGCGGGTTGAGCGAGTCCTGAATGACATTGCGGTTGTCCGTGTCGCTCAGCCAGGAAACGGGGGTAGAGCTGGTGTTATCCGACACGAGAATATTATTCTCCGGTTTTGCATAGTCAGTGTAATTCATCACGAAGCTGAATTCCGGCTTGGTGGAATCGATGACAAACTGCCATACGTTGTCCTCAATTTCTTCCGACTTTTTGGCGTTGGGAGCGGAGCGGTCGTAGGCAACGGCGACTATCTCATAGTTGCCCGCCCGCATGGTGGTAAGCGCAGGTTGTCCCGAACCGCCGCGGCCGGCAGCCAATACCACCGAGCGCGGAAGCGCGTAACTCCACGAATACTTTTCCAGTACCTCTTCCCGACCGATGCCCGCTGGCGGCGACACGTTGGGAGCGGTGTTCTTGATCGTATACGACCATGTGCCGGAAGGCGGCGCGATCTTTTGCGGTTCAAAGACCAGGGGAGTACCGCCAACCGTAACCGTATCGGTATAGCGGATTATCAACTCCACCGGTTTGGCCGGAGCCGTCGAGGTGGCGGTCGCATAAGGCGCCAGATTGTAGCCGGTTGCCTCGCCCGTTATGGTAAAGACCGTAGCCGTAGTGGGGTTGGTGGTGGCATTGGTGGCGCGATCGCCGTATACTTTTCGCGCGGTGGCAACGGGGCCGGCGGTTCCGCCCTGAGGCGTTACATTTAACAACTTCGATTCCGGCGTTTTGGAGATAATCCTGAAGCCGTACATTTTGTCGTACTCGGCTTGCGTCATATTATTGCCCGATACGTCGGCAATGCGCAGTTGAATACTGTGCACGCCGTCGGTGAGTATCTGGTTGGAGGCGGTGATGGCGGGGGTGCCGTCTTGGGTCAGGTAAACCGTCCAGTTGTAGTTGGTGCCTGTTCCGGTCAGTTGGCCGGCGGGAATAGCAATTTCATCGCCGCCGTCAAACTTGACTTTGAACGAAGCGGTATCAATGTTGGAGTAGTCATCGGAGAAGGTTCCGGTTATGGAGGGAATGTCGTTTGCGGTGGGAGTGCCGGTGACTGCTTCGTAAGAGACCGACGGCAGCACCGTCACTGCCGGCGTTGTCTGCGGATGTCCCCGCTTGGCGGTGTAATCGCCGGGGTTGGTCGTGGCGAGCCACCATGCGCGGCTGTTAATAACGGGTATGGTTACTTTGTTGTCGTTAAAGCCGGAGGCAAACCTGAACTCGGGCGCTTTGAGGTCTCTGACAAAGTTGATGGTCGCGGCGCCGGTTTTTCTGCTCTGGTCTTCGGCGGTGAACGTGAGGCTATGCTGCCCGTGCCCCAGAACATATTGCGGATTCGTCCCGGTCGTTTGCGTATAGTAGCCAATCGCCGCGAGGAAAGTCTCCGACGGTATGGTAAAGTTTACCGTAGGAGTGGACACACCGCCCTGCTGTGTAGTGCCAATAGAATCTATAAAGTATCCCGCAGGGGTGTTTGCGGCGGTTCCCAGCTTAAATTCGCTTATCCCGCCAAACGTGAGGTCGGTGCCGTCCAGCTTGAGGGTAAAGTAATAATGGCTGTCCGCTGTCCTTTTCAAGTAGACGTCAGCCAGATAACCTTTCACCTCGAAGCCCCTATTGGTATCGGCCGTACCGGCGGGTACGTGAATGTTCTCCCCGAAAACCGGTATAGCGGTGCCGGTGGAAAGCGCGGGCGTAGAGATGAGTACAACGGGATCGGTGATATCCACCACCATCGAAACATACTGCCGCCACATCCGCTTGTAGGTCGCGTTGTCGGGCGCCGGCTCCCAGGTGCCGCCATTATTATAATATTTTTCTTTGGAACTGTCCGTGGCCTCAATAATAAAGTGCTTGCGGCCGTCGCCCGTTATTTTGTTGTAGAAAGCGGTGGTAACCTGGTTCTCAACGACGTTATTTAAGTCGATGGTCAGGGTGACGTTCTTCTTGCTCCCCGTAATGCTCACGCCCGTATGGGCGTTATTGGGCACATACGCGGTATAGTTGCCGACGTTAGTGATGGCAGGCCATACTACGGCGCCGGTGCCGGCGGTAATAGTAGGCGAGCCCACATCACCAGGGAGGGAGGCGGCAGCGGTGCTCACGTATACCGTAAACATATTGGGGGTCACAACGTCGCTGCTATTAAAGAAACCGTCGTCATCGGTAACGGTAATGCTCAGGTTCATCTCGCCCAAGCCAACCACGGTTTCGGCGGCGCCGCCCGCTTGCGGTTCAAAGCTGCCCGTCTTTTCAAAATAGGGCGCGTCTTCCTGCTGGCGCACATAGAAGGTCTGCAATAGCGCGCCGTTCGGGTAGAGCGCATCCGCGTCAGGAGATTTTAACGTTGCGGAGTCTTCCGCCATTACATAGAAGTTATATTCGGTATCGTCGGTCAGATCAGCGGCCGTATCCAGGAAGGTCTTCATGCTGAAGTTGCTGGTGCGGGGAACATAGACATATTTTTTTGAGGCCGTTTCAGTCGTGGAGTACGTTGTTTTACCCCAACCGCCAAAGGCTGTACCTTTGGGGAGTATCCAATAGCGGACTTCCCTGACGCTGCGGTTATCATTCGCGCTGATATTAAAGGACACAACGCCGTTTACCAAACGCCCCTGGTTTCTCAAACGTTCCTCATTAGTGCCGGTAATATTTACCCGCACATCATCAATGCGCTCAAAAGTGGGAATGGGTACCAGACCGACCGTGGGCGCTTCCAGGTCAACCTGGAATGTCCGCGATTCGATTCTGCTTCTGCCGAAGCGATCCTCTATCTCGATGAAAACCTTGATGCCGTTGGGAGCGTTCACCGTGCGATTGATATGCACCTTTGCGGTCAGATCGCCCGTCCACAGGCGCGAGGACCCCGTGTGCGTGGGAGTTATGCTTATTTCGCTGGGAGTGTTCAGAACATAGGTCCCGTTGGCCTGCGTCCAGGTTGAAGGCGTTGCGTCGGTATAGACGCCTTTACCATCAACTATTTTGAAGCCTTTAACTTTGAGCGGGCCATTGGCATCGGATACGGTTGCAGTTAACGTTACCCCGTGCTGGCCGGCGCCCAACCCATCGGTGGGGTTTAACCAGCCTTCAGCCGAAGCCGGGGGAACCGTCACGGGGCTAATATTCACCGTGGGTTCGGCCGTATCGACAAAGATCCAAATGTCGATGGTGGCGTTCTTCACCACAGGAGCCCCTTCGCCGTTCATTCTCAGCTTGTGGGCGGCAAAGTCCGAAGCCTTAATCTGCAGCAGGTAAATGCCGTTGGGCAGGTTGTTGGTAAACGCGTCCTCCGGGTTCGCGGTTTCAGCCGTAACGGCGCCGAACAGTCCCCAGGATTTATACGCGGATCCCGCTGCTCCCGCCTTCAAAGCGGAAACCAGATCCGTCTGGCTTATGGTTCCTACCTGAGACGTGCGTATTCTCTCCCGTCCGCCCGGGAAAGCGTCGCCGGTTCCCGTAGCCTGAGAGCCGAATATAGTCCTGAGATCCAGGTTCACGACATAACTGCCGGTGAGGGGTACTATGCCGCCGCCCGTCGCATTGGCGGCCTGTGCCGCGACAAAGGTAACGGATCCTCCTGCCGGGGCCGTGCCGGCTGGCGGGGTACCTGTTCCCAGATCAAGGCCGTCATCGTCGGATAACTGCAAGCGTATGTTGGCGCCGGGGCTTAACCGGTTACGCCATGCGCCGCTGCCGATTTCAAAGCCGGTGGGAGGATTGGTTACCGTCACCAAATTGGGGGTGGTTACTCCGTCGTCTGTTTCACTTCTGGCTATAATCTTGGGAAGGTCGGTTTCCGCCTTGACGTCAATCAGTATGGGGGTGGTATACGTTGCGTTAAAGGCATCGTCGCGGCCAAATACATACAGATAATATTTGCCGTCCGGCAGCGCCTCGAGCGGCCCGGCATGAACCAGTCCGGTACTCTCTGTTTCCCCACTGGCGAATAATTTTGACGTTTTGAACATGAATTGCGAATCAAATACCGGGCCGTGTTTGATCACGTTAATTTGCGTTCCCCCGTTGGGGATGTACATCGGATCGGTGGGCGAAGCGGGAACCGGCGGCCAGAACGCGTGCTTCTTGCCGTCGGGTTTGTGGTCGGCCGGGACGGTGACATTGACATTGGCATTGTTGATAAGGGTATCCAGTTGATTATTGTCGCCTTCTTTTACCAGCAGCCAAATTTGTTCCGCGCCAAAAACGGGACTCGTCGAGGTGCCCTGATTATAGTATTCCTTGGTCGCCGTGCGCCAATCGGAGAAACTGACCACGGGTTCAATGACGCCGTTCACGGTCGCTTCGCTCATGGCGGTATTGGTTTGGGCTGCGCCGTTAATCGTCGTAACTCTCGCCGTAGGAGCCGTCAGGTCAAGACGGACGGTATTGCGCGCCGGAGGATAGTTGACCTCGCCGGTGGCAAAAGTCGAACTGCGGGCATATACTTCGATCTTGTAAATGCCTTCTTTTAAGCTCTTAACATCGGTCCAGTTGGTGTCCGTTACCAAACTGCCGTCCTTCTTGGCTTTATTCCAGTCCGCACCACCGCTGTATTGCTGTACCGTTGATTTGCCGCCTACCAGGGGGGCGTCTGCGGGCGCTGTCTTTGCGCTCTCGTTACTGCCCGACGGGTGCGTGTAGGTAAAGACAAAGTTTCGCCCGGGGTCTACTCCGGGAACTTCGGGAATAACTTCACCCCACCAGGTGTAGTAACCGTTGGTTACCGGTTCACCTTCCGCCGGATCCCAAATAAAGCGTCCGCGTTCGAGGGGAATTGAACCTTCCCGCTCCCAGTATATTTCCGCGCTGCGAATATTTTCCTGATACGTCGCCCTGTACCGCAGGGTAAAGGGGCCGTTTCTGGTTTCGTCCGTGGTGCTCACAATAGCGCGCAGACCGAGATCGTCTTCCCAATCGCCGTGAAGGGTTTCGTAATAGGTGCCGTTCCAGTCGCTTAAATCTTCGTTGCCCTCGTACAGGGAAACCGACGGGGTTCCCACCTGCAGCTTGAGATAGAAGATCACATAACGGTTTTCTTTTTCATCATCCGCTGACCAGCTTGGCGGGTAGAAATCGCGCGGGTAATGGAAACTCGCGCGGCCGTCTTTGCTCAATACCCTGATTTCAAAGCCGTAGAAATACCCCGGCTCTTCATCAAGCGGCAAGCTGAACTGATAACGGCCTATGCCCAGCGGCGGTTCGAGCAGCGGTAAAGGCTGCCAGCCAATTTCCGAAAGAGGCGGCAATACATCGGGAGCGTAACTGCCCGCGTCGGGGCCAACGCGCCATAAGCGTATCTGCGGGGCGTACCAATCTTTGCCGTCTTCGGGGTGATCGCCGCCGCGGTAAATATCTTCTTCATACGTGATCGTACCGGAAATGGGGGCTCCCTTATCCAGTTTGCGAATAAATGATCCTGAGGCAAGAGGCTGGCCATAGCCGGCTACGCCCCAATTGAGTTTGCCACGGCCAATGTTGCCGTCGCTGTCGCCGCTGGCAACGTAGGGCGAGGTGACAATTACTTCCGGCGGTTCGTTTTTAATAAAGAACGCAACTTCATCAGTCTCGGTGACTTTCCCCACCGAGTCGGTGGCTTTAAGGCGCACCTTTAAGTCGCCGTCGCCAAATTCATTGGTGAACAGCGAGGTGTCTATCTCTATTTCCCATGTGGCCTTATTGGGGCCTTTCATTTTCAGCGCTACCGGCACATAGTCCAGGAACGGGTTGCGCTCGTCGGGGTAGTTGGTTACTTTGAGTTCAACGGTTTCAAGTTTGTAGTCGTCTTCCGCAGTACCGACAAATATACGGTTACCCCAGATATACTCACCCGCGCCGGGCGCATCCAGCTTGACGGTGGGCGGACGGATGTCGATGACCGGGCCCAGACCGGCTTTGAAGGGCTGCTCGCAGGAGAGCAGCATTAAGAGGGGGAGGAAGAGGGGGAGCAACCACGGAGTTACACGGAGTTTTTGAGAGAGCGTTTTTAGAACTCCGTGGTTATTTTTATTCGTTTTCATAAGGGTTAATCCTTTCATTTTTTCACCCCCCTACTCTATATAATAGGCTATGCGGTAGTAGTCTTCACCCAGGAAGCCTACCGCGGCGAATGACGGGAGCCCGGCGCTGCCGTTGAGAGGCCTTGTACCGGCTTTTCTTATGGTGGGGTAACGCTCCATGCCGAGTTCGGCGTTTTCTACGCGCCAGCGCGTTGGTACGTGCATGAACTCCCAGCCGGCTATTGATTTGCCGTACAGGTCGGTATCCCCGGTCTGGTAATTGGCGCCGGTGTACTTGTAGGACGCATCCCTTGCCGTGTCGCCCATATAGTACGCGACCTTTGCCCCGTCTTTGGAACCGCGGTTGTTTTGATCCATGTAGGCTATCCACGGGTTGCCGTTGGAGTCGAGCGACAGTTTACACCAACCGCCCACATTGCCAACGCTGTCCACTACTTGTACGACGCTCTTGGTAAAGTAGGGTGCGGTAGTCGGGTTGATCGTGCCCCTTATGTACACCACGTTGTTAGTGAGCGCGTTCATGGCGGCGATGTGCAGTGTCGTACCGTTCATCTGAATGCTGACATACGCGCCGGTTCCACTCGCATATATGCTGTCCGTGCCGGTGAAAATGTCGTCGGTAGGAACTATGTTCCAGTCCGACGCGAGAGTCGGCGTTTTGCTCTTGCTCACCGCAAGCTTGAGGCCCTGATTGGTTTCATCGTAGTAGGCGACGACCGGGTAGCCGGCGATGGTGTCCGTACCGCCGATGACCGTGATGGCGTTGTGCTTGCCGGCGACGACTTTGGATTTGCCGAGAGAATCAAAGCGGTTGGTGGGGTTCACGATACGGCTTGTTCCGGCGGTTTCATTAAGAGGATAAATACGGAATATAGGGTCACTCGCATTGACGACGTTTCGGGGATTAACGACGTAATTACCTACCGGTATGTTATAGACATTACTTCCGGGATTGGCCATGGTATAATTATTGGATACTTTGAAGTAGTTACCATTAACCCACAGCACATAACGATCAACACCGTCAATAGTAACCGTATCGCCCTCATTCAATCCATTATCAGCAAAGTTGAGACGACGAGTATTATTTTGTACATCATTAGTCACCGTAGCGCTGACTACCGCCGTAAACGCTTCCCTCATGCTTCGATAGTTTAATACAATAAACCCTGCACTCGGGGCTGTTATATTAACATCGTTAATGGTATAAATGGTTTGGCCTGAATATACATAGGAGCCATTCTGAACCCAAACCCTGGTGAGCGTACCAGTAGTTCCACTCCGTTGGGTAAGCGTATAACTGGTGCCTCCTGCATACGCTGAATTGCTCGCTTCATTTTGCGGAGCTGTCTGACCCGAATTGGGATTAACCGCAGGCTCACGTGAATAGTATCCCCGGTAATTGGGAGTAATTGCGCCTGGTCCTGTATTACCCGGCGCTGTGCCGCTGTCGCTGTTATCGTCTATGTCCGCGCCGCCGTCCAGGTTCACCCAGTCCCGCGGCGAGGCTTCGGTGTGTACTATGCCGGTCGTGCCGACTTTATTGTAACGATATTTCAATGACCCGTCCTTACTGTCAAAGTAACTGACATGGACGTACTGATCACCTGATGCCGGCGTGTACGCTACCACATGGGGGCTGTGGAACTGTTCCACGCTTTGCGGCGCGGCTACGGACCTTGAGTTGGTAGCGCCGTTGTACCACAGGCTCTCAATGGCATACATACCGGTATTCGTCGGGAACTCGAACCAGTGATAACGATCCCCATTATCAAAAGCAGGAGTCGTTAACGCTACCGGCTGTGCCGGCGCATCCGGCTGAGTATACGTTCTTATATGCTGGCCCGTAGGATCTGCCGTAGACGTAGTTCTGGGGTAGTGAGAGACCAAGGGGCTGCCGTTATACGCATTGTTGGCGTCATTTGCAATCGGCCCCCATAACCACATACCCGGCAGGAACCTCCAGCGATCAGACTCGCCATACTTGGTAATACTGCTGTTAGCCGCCCATACTTTGGCGTCGTTGTCAACAAATACGTTGGTATACGTCATGTGCTCGGAGAAGGCGGCGATCTGCCGTAATCCGGCAGTGTCTAAACCACTGCCCGGCGCATTATTATAGGGCATGGAATCGGGATCGTTGTTATTGCTGATATAGGCGCCGCCGCCGGGATACAGGCTGTTGTGTGTCCCCGACGGTTTTCTGCCGCCTTCCTGGTGGCTTTCCCACAGCGTGCCGGTGTTGGGATCAATCGACATGGACGGATAGGTAATGTTAAAATTGCCCCGCGCGAATCTGCCGCGATCAAAGGCAGCCGTCGTATTTTCGTCCGACCGCCAGATGTGGAGCATGGTGTAGTCGTCCCACATTTCCGAACCTTCTACGTTTGTATACTCCTTGTTCCAGGGCTGTACCACGGGTTGGCTGCTTGAGAGCGGGCGTATGCTGTCGGCGTCAGTGGTTCCTGTCCGCGGGGTGTTCACCGCCGAGTAGCCGTTCACGGTCAACTCTATTTTGCCCGTTCCGGTTACGGCGGTTGTGGGTATGGCTGCATTAAATACACGGTAGCGGGTGGTGAAAACGCGGTCGGTGACTGGCGTGTTCCGGTGAGTCGCGTTGACCACATAATTATTCCGCTGGGTGTTATCGGTGGTGTCAATTGCGTTTAACACTATGGCATTACCGGTGGGCAGGTAAATGTCGGTGGTTCCTGTGCCGCCCAGGTTAAAGCCGGTAATTGCCGGTGTTTCTTCGCGCCTGACAATGAAGCGTCCCTGGCGGGAACGAATGTTGTGATTCAGTCCCTGATCCCCCTGCCCCTGATTGCGCAGGAAGCTGGTAATGTACGGGCGCAGATTGACGCGGATTTGGTTGTAGCGCAGATAAATCTGCGTGTTGTTGTTGCCCGAAGCGTACGTGCCGGTAACGGGGTAGCCGGGGTTAAAGCTGTCGTAGGCAAAGCGTCCTAGCGCTGCTGTCTCCGGGCCCGGATGGGTGACGAGCGGGCTGGTGTGGACTCTTTCGTTAGCCGTAATATGCGTGTTGTTGGCAGTAACCGCAGGGTTCACAGGGCTTGCAGTGCCCGTGCCCGAGTTGTGGGCGTTATACGCTCTGACGCGGACGCTGATATTGCCCACGACGTTGGTTCCGCCGGGCAGATCATCCGATGTCCACCGGTACGCCCATTCCACGCGGTGGCGGTTTAGGTCAAACGTTTCGGTAAACTGTACCCGCGCCGCAATGGCGGAGGTGGCTATGAGGGGGTTGTTATTGTTCTTGGTCGCCTGCGTCAAAATGGTGGTGGAAGAGGTCGTCGTGGGTATGAGCGCATTGGCGGCGCTCACGAATTCCAGATCAACGCGCGCTATGCGCTGGTTGTCCTCGGCGTAGCCGCGCACAATAATGTCGCCCGAAACGGTGTCCGTTTCAAAGAACGCGGCGGAGTTGGCATAGGGTCTGGTAACCGTGCCTCTGGCCGCAGTCGCCGCGCCGCCCATTTCAGAGCTGGTAAGGCTGGTGGTTTTGCGCGGCTCAATGTGGCCGGAGCGCCCGGGGTCGGTTATGGACGGGGTTCCGCTCTGGTACAGGCCGCCCATGGCGCGGTTGCCGCCGATAATCTGCGGCTTAAGGGCTTCGGCGAGGTTATTGGCCTCCTCCGTTTTGGGGTTCAGATCGTATAACTGCGCATACGGCGGCGTTTTGTCGTTGTTGTTCACGCGCACCGAAAGCAGGGCAAAGTCGCCGAACAGATCAACTTCGGGGCCGTCAAATATTTTGACGATAAACAGCGAATGCGCCACATTGGGGGCTTCGCTCGCGCTTGCCGGATACGGTTTGGGCGTGCCCGGAATGTTCCGGTTATTCGCAACAAAGTCCGCTACCGTGTACAGATTGGCGCCGGTGGTGCCGCCCGCGCTAAAGTCAACGATGTAGTTGACATTCGTAGTGTCCGTGGAAAAAGCGCCTGACCGGTAGACAAAATCGGCAGACCTGCCGCCTGAGCCGCCAGCCGCATAGGTAACATCAGCTAATGCCAAGTTGGTGGGAACATTCGGGCGCTCGAGGTAATTGGTAGCGGTAATGCCGGTGCCCCGATAGTAACCGTTGGTGCCGGTACCGCCGTTCAGTTCCCAAACCGACGGATTTCCAAAGCCGGTGGTAGTGCCCAGATTTACTTGAGCGCCGTCTACCATGGCGAGGAACGCCGTTCCCCGCTGGTAGGATTCGCCCGGATTAAGCTTGCCCGCGCCAAAGACGCCCCACGGGAAGTCGTTGCCGGCGTTGTTAATAATATACACCTTGCCCGCGCGGATTCCGCCCGGTGCGGTTGTCGTTGCGGCGGCGTTAAGCGTATTTCCCGTAGTGCCGAAGCCCGTCAATTCCCGTGTGCGGGAAACATACTCAACGCGGTAGGAGCGGTTTTTACCGGTAGCCAGACCTTCGGTGGTTTCCACTTTTACCGCCAGCAGGCCGTTGCGCACCATAAAGTCCTTCTGGTCAATTACCAGACTGTGCACCCCGGGTTTGGAGGTGTCAACGGTAATTTCCTCGCTGATGCCCGCCGCGGCGGAGGCGTTGGTTCCCATTTTGTCTCTGATTCTCTTCAGCACGCCGCCGTAGGTGTCGGTATCAGTAAACGTCAGGTTGCCGGTTCCCGTGCCCAGGCCTCCCGTGGCCGTAGCCGGTCCCGTATTCAGGTTTTTGTTGCCGGTGGCCGTGCCCGTGTCGCCCAGAATGTTGGTCGCCAGGGTTATTTTGGTAATCTTGGGAACCTTGTTGAGTATCATCAACTGCTGGCTGTAGTACGTGCCGTTGCCCGCCTTGTCGTAGACGATATAGTGGGCGGTTACGCGTCCCGATTCCATTTTGGTACTGTCCAGCGACACATACCAGTAGGTTCCCTCGGCGCCCGCCGCCCAACCCATGGCCTGTTTGTGGCCGTGGTGTTCCTGGTTGCCCAGCGGGTCCTGGCGGTCTATGACGATGTAGTAGTTGTTGTTCTGATATTCTACCGGATCGGTAGACACCCGGAGTTTATCGGTCGCGGTGTAAGTCATATTCGGTATTCTGATGTTGGTAGGCCAGGTGACTCCTGTGGCGGCCGCTACTCCCGCAGGAGGATTGGCCATAGTTGAGCCCTGGGAAGCGGTCAGCGCAGGATTGCTTTCTCTGTCCCATACAATAGAAGTTGGCGTACCGTCTATCGACCGCGAGAACCACATAACCACGCGGTCAAGGCCGTTGGGACGGTTGGCGCCGTCGTTGGCGTCACCGCCAAAGGTGGGGGCCGTACCGGCGATATTGGTGCTATGCGTGTAATGGCCGGTTGGGGCCACGTTGTCCACGGGGATTGACGCTACTTTGCGGCTGACGATCGCCACGGGTTTGGAGTTATCCGTCGCTTCAAGGTTCACCGGATGGTACGCCTGGGTAAGATTGAGGCCGTTCGCCGCCGTATTGAGGTCAATGGTGATCAGCCACTCATAGTTGCCGTCGGTCGTCTCTTCCAGCACGATCCCGTCGGGTATCTCTCTGTCGGATGCCGCGGTGAATATCACATAACGCTGGTTGGCAGTGGAGACGGTTTCTCCGGCGGGGAGTGCTTGCGGGAGGCCGCTAAAGTTGGTAAGTTCGCCATCCCACACCCATACCATGTACTTTTTACCTTGCGTCATGGTCCTGGTGGGCGATTTCGGCTCGGCCTTTACCGCAATGGCATTGGCGCCGCCGTTATTGGCGTTTACACGGGGGAGGTACGTACTATTATAGAGAGCCATATATGCGCCTGGCAGGTCCAGCAAGTTGGTGGTTGACGTTACCGCGTTCGTTCCCGAGTTGTACGGCGCATTGGTCCACCGTACCGCGCCAACGCCCGTCGGGTGCCTCACGGTTACCTGATAGGACGCGCGCGCTCTGACGTTAGTCGTCAACAGGGAGCTCCAGCCGGTGGTCGCGCCGGGGACATTACTCGCGGAGGATTTTACCTGTTCGTTGATAAATACCGGCGCGCCGCTGACCACGGTAGCGTTCACCGTTTTAAGGGCGCTGTACCAGTTGGTGGTGGTGGATCTCCAGCCGATGGGGGCTGTGGTGGAATAATTGACGGTATTTTCGCCGGTGTCGTCGTCAAAGATCATGTCTTCCGCTATCACCTGGATGGTAATTTTCTTTTCGTTGCCGGTCGTCGGGTCCAGTTCGCCCGCGGTATTGATCTGCGCCCACCATGACACTTCCCTGCTGCCGCCGCCGTTGGCCATGTACCAGTTGGCTCCGGTTTGTCCCGTCATCGCGGTGGTGTGGGGTTGCTCGGTACCAGAACGCGCGTTCCAGAATTCGTCCCATTCGGGAACGGTAAGCTTTATCGGATCGCCGGACACCGTATCCAGCACGCGGAACCATACGCGCCCAATGCGGTAGTTGTCCACCGCTTTGCCCGCAATGGTAATGCTGCCGTTCAGGCGGCGGTTTACGTCAGTTTGTTTTTCATCGGGGCTGGTTATCTCCGTAACGATGGGGATATCGCCCTTGGGGTATACCCAACGGTAAAAACTTTCAGCTTTGGCGTTGCCCGCTTCGTCAATGGCGAGGAGCCATATCTTAAGCTGGTAGACGTCCTCGGTAGTGCCGAGGGGAATGGGGGCGTTATCTGAATCCTTCCCGAATGTCAGACCTTTGTTGCCAACTTGTTCAGAGTTTCCCAATACGGTGGAAGCGCTGTTGGCGGTCTTAAAGGTAACCAGTCGTCTGGTATCGTATACCTTCAGATCGGCGACCTTATCCCCCTGGTCAATCTCTACCAGTCCCTTTCCGGTGGGAGCGGCAGGCGCTACCGGAGTAAGAGCGTTATTGGCAGCGTTTATCCACAGTTTATAGGGGTTGTTGTTGGTCGTGGTGAGGGGACTGGGAGGAGTGTCGAGGAAGTCATAATTGAAGTACCAATCCGCGGCCAGCAGCGAGGCTTCGTCAAGATTCGCCGGCGGGGTAACGTTGGTGTCCATCGAGATCTTGTACGCTACCCGCTTAACGGGGCTGGTGCCCGCCGGTTTGGTAAATCTGCCCCGGAATATAACGCGGCCGGTTATGGCTTCGTTAGCGGAGATTACATTGTCGTTTACAATGGTATCAAGATGCATGGTGGGCGCGGTCGTGTCCAGCGTGAAGCTCGTGGTGTGGCTGGACAGCGCCTGAATGCCCGCTTTGTCGTGCACATACAGAGTCAGGGTGTACTTCTTGCCCGATTCTATGGTCTGGCCGTTACGGTCTATCGTTACGGTCAGCGTGGCGGAACCGGTGTCCTGGCCGCCGGTGATGGTATACGTTACCAGCGCGCCGGTATTGGCCTTTGTTGCGCTGTTGGTTAATGTTCCGTACGTTACTCCGTTCACTGCTCGAGCAGGCCAAAGGATAGTATTAACATCTTCCGCCGTTACCGTAAGGGTAATCTTGTCCGCAGCATCCCATTTATAGTAGTCGTTGACCGTTCCCCAGTTTATCGTGGGGCCTGCGCGGTCTACATAGAAGTAAACGACGGGCGATGTGGATATGTTACCCGCGTTGCCCGCAGCGTTGTCCCCTTTCAGCGTGCCGTCCGCCGCTTTAATGGTTACGCGATAATAGCCGTCTCCGGGAATATCCGTGTCGGTGGGAGTTATCCGCCAGTTGATCATCTTTGCGGGGGTTAAGGCGTAGTTTTTGAAGCCGTTGGCATCGCCGCCGTTGCTTGTGCCGGTCGTTATCGTCCATTTAGTAGCAGGGTTGCTATCGCCCCACGTACCGGAGGAATGGGTGTACTTTTCAATCTTGTACTGTATTACCTGTATGTTGTTCTGCCCTTCGTCTTCAACCGAGCCCTGCAGGATGATGGTCTGCTCTTCCAGCGCCGTTCCAGCGGGCGCGGCGATTGCGTTCGAATCCAAATTCGTGAATGAGATGACCGGCCCGGTGCTGTCCAGCTTGAACAGCCAGTTTTGCGCGCCTGAATCCTTGCGCGCCGTATCATAGGCTATGACGGAGACGGAGCGGCTGGCCGCGTCATCGCTGTCGTCGGTTTTCAGCCCGTCAAAGTCTCCCTTGGTAACATCCAATTCCCACACATAGCGGTAGTCAGGCGGCGGCGTATTGGTCGGGAAAAAGGCGGTCATGTCGCCGGCGGTTGCCCGTCTGACGCGGATGACATTGGCCGTGTTGGAAGCCGAGGCGGTAACATTTCCGCCGTTTTTCCACGCGATGGCATGGGCGTTAATGCCGGTTACTTCTTTGCGCAGACCCGCAACCGCGGTTGTCCCGTTGCGGAAATTGACGCGTAACGTGTCCAGGTTATGCTCGTACACCACGCCGCTCAGGGTAAAGTACTTGTCGGTTGCGGGGTCGCTGGCGCCGGCGGCGCGAATGCCAAACACCCGATCGCTTTCGGCCATGATGCCGTCTTCTACGGCTACGCCGTTTTTATCCAGGAGGAATCGACTGCCGGTGTTGCCAGCGTTGTTGGCAAAGTGGAAGTTGTCCGCCAGTACCAGCATTTCGGGATTGCGGCGGTCTACGATAAAGTCAATGGCCGTTGTCTCGGTGTCTACGGCGCCCACTTTGGAATTGGAGTTGCCCAGCTTGTCAGTAACCCTTATCTTGAACTTATACGGGCCGTCCGCTGCCGGAGTTGTCCCGTCAAATGTTCCCGGTATGAGCACTGTCCAGGTCGCGCCTTTTTTATTCGTTGCGTCAGCGGGTTCAACCGGAATAATGCCGCCGCCGTTAAGGGTTATCAACTGCGTTGACCAGTTGGCGGGTTCTGCGGCGTCCGCACGGTACAGCTTATACTGGAAGCCTTCTGCGGTTACGCCCCCTACGGTTACGGTCCCTAAATTGGAATACAGATCGTTGAAGCTGCCGCGAACCGACATTGCGGCGGTGCCCGCATCGCCGGAAACCGTCATGAGCGTCAACTGGCTGATATTGTCCAGGCTGATAGTCGGGCCGGTGGTGTCCTTGGTGAATGTCCAGCTATCCGAGCCGGATTTGAGCAGGGTGTCGGTCGCCCGCACGGTAACGGAATGTGGTCCGTCCGGCAGCGTGTAGAAGGGCCCGGTTCCCGGCGAACCATCGGTTCCCAGCCAGGTACCGTTCAGCGTCCATGTCCAGGATTTTACATTGGTCTGGGTATCGGGGCGCAGTCCCGGCGTTGTTGTTGCGCCATAAGCGTTCAGCGGCAGCGGTGTCGTAACCCCGCCGTAGCTAAAGGACGCGTCGCGCAAACTGTCGTCTTCTACCTTGCCGCCATTCAGGGCAGTCAGCAGCCCGTTGGCGCCGCTGATGGTGTTATATATGCGGTCACTCTCGGCGATGGTTTTGAAAATTATCTTGGGCGGATTAGCTTTAATGGTAAATTTATACCAGTAAGTGATGCGGGTGTTGTCGGGGAGCACAATGCTGGGGGAGCCGACGAGCGGGAGCGCGTTGGCGTTGGCAGAGTCGCTGGGGTCAGCGCCGGGGTAGTAAACCGTTACCGCGTTAATGGCGGGGTTAGGCGCAGCAGCCGGGCGCGACTCCAACGTGTCGGGGTTTTTGCCCCAGGGGTCGCGTTTGCCCGTTGCATCCGCCGCCGCCGCGGTGGCCTCGTCCACTATTCTGATCTGGTACTCTTTGATGCCGTCTGCAAAATACGGATGCCTTCTTTCATCGATCGCCGTACTCGGATTATCAGTCCTGGTTGAATCCAGGAAATTAAAGAGGAACTCAATATCTCCCTTGTTGGAGCCTTCTTCCAGACGCAGGGCGTCAATCGTCATCCAGCCCCGGTCATCCTCATTCGTGGCCGTAACCGCGTTGTAGGTTTTGGCAGGGGTGGCGGAGTTATCGGTCCAGGTTCCCGTATAGATACTCCCGTCAGTATTGCGGAAGCGAATCTGCACATAGTTTCGCGTGGGAGTGTTGTTGGGGGTAGCGTTAAAACCGTCATCGTCAAAGACGCGTCCCTTTATTTCAAACCGGTGATCCATTCCAATAAAGCCGTTGTTGCGCGGGGATAACGTATCCCGCAGATAGGGAAGATCGCTGTCCTGCTTGACGTTAAAGGTCCAGAGCGCCGTCGGCGTGTTGCGGTTGTTCGCGGTGTCCCAGGCAACAACGTACAGAGCATAATTGCCGTCGGCCAGCCTGGTTGCGGAAGTGGTGTTGACGGGATTATTCCGGTTCCCCGTGTTCAGGTAGAAGCGGTAGTTTCCGCCGCTCACATTGTTGGCGGCGGTCAGCGTGCCGGCTCTGCCGCTTTTATGTCCAATGGCGCTCTCGCCGTCGTGGCCGGTAGTGTCATCCCAGGTAACGGTGTTCAGAGGGGTTCCCACGGGCAGGACAAACCAGTTAATCGCCGGGTTGCTGCCATTCATTTTGATACCGTTAGCGTCGGTAACGCTTATCTCTATGGGAACCTTGCCGTTTACCGTAGACTCGCCGTCGTGGTACAAGCGGCCAAAATTAAATTGCACCAGCGCAACTTCGGGCGGCTTGGTATCTACCTGCACTTCCCAATCCAGTTGCCCCTCTTCTCCGGCCACGCCGTCCAATGCTATCAGCTTGAACCGCCGCTCGGGATAGGTAACGGGGTCGGTGGGAAGATTATGGTTGTAAGGATCGAAATTGACGTTCTGATATACCCAGTAATAGACATAATCGCCGTTTGTGTTAGGAGGTAAGGAGAGCAGATCGCCGGCGGCGATTGCAGTACCCAGCGTGGTGACTTTACCGGCTGCGTTCACGGTGGGGGCGGTTGAGTACAAGTTCACCGCCACCGGGGGGTTGGTGGGCGCATTGAGATCGGTGCCGGGAGTGGCTTTAATCACGTCGGGGGCAAAGGCAATTTTCAGATCCTGTATCCTTAAGCGGCTGGTCACTCTGCCGTAAAGGTCAATGGGAGTATTGGTCTGCATGGACTTATTGGCAGGGTACTCAAGACTGTTGGACTGGATCGGCGTGGTGATAGTGGTAAACTCCGGGTTACGCGAGCGTATGGCAAAGTGAATGACCTTGGTCACGGATACGGACGGCGGAAGATTGGCGACTTCAAAATAAACCTTGGAGTACTGATCATCGTTAATGGTAATGGTGATGGTATACAGACCGTCGAGCAGCACGCTCCCCATACTCAACGCATTCGCCATGACCGCCTGGGTCAGGAAGACGTTGAAATTCTGCTGGGTAAAATTGTTATTGCCGGCAGGGGGACTAAGACCGGCTATGGTCGTCGTCGTTGCCGACGTGTTTATTACGGTCCCGCCTCTGGCCGGATTATAATTGTGCGCGGTCAGCGTAATTGAGATGCCGCCATTGCGCAAAGTCGGAGTGGGAATACTGGGAATGTTGACAGTCTGCCGCACCGGACGTATGGCGTCGTCGTCGGAGAATGACAGTTCTATATTGAAGGTACTGTCTTTTACATTTTTCTGGTTAGCCGAATCAGCGACATACAGCACGCCTATATTCGCAACGCCCTCAGTATCATCTAAAAGATCTTCTACTTTCAGGGTAGGTTTATCCTTGTCACCATCCACTACCAGTTTCTGCACCTTATAGCCGAGGTTATACGCCTCGTCCTGGACAATAGCGTATACCCACAGGGTTTTGAGCGTGGGCGGAGTTTGCCATTTGCCCACGTTTACCTTAAAGTTGTGGGCTCTATCCTCCGCGAACTCTCCCTGTTCGTTGGGATCTCTGATCCTGGCGCTATTCGAGTTGGCCGTCGATTCGGTATTGGGAATATCTACACTGAAGAACTCCAGATTGGTTGCTATCGTGGGGTTGGCGCGGAAATGTTCCAGTTTGTATTGCGTGGAATTGGGGTCGGTATCGGAAGGCGTCACATCTTCAATTATCCACTTTTTCGCGACGATCTCTTTGGCGGTGATATCCAACGCTACCTGAATGTTGCCGTTCACGGTGTAGTAATGGTCGGCGGCGCCGGGGGACGTTACATCGGAAGCCCCTCTCACGGAACTGACTTTAACGGTCGGGCCGCTCCCGTCCAGGTACACCTGATATGTTTGCTTGACTTCTCCCGAAGCATAAGGAACCCGCACGGTCAGCGTGTACGGCTGGTTACTGCCGTAAAACGGGGTGGCGGCATTGGCGGTCTGGCTCCACGTAGATCCAGCGCCGTTAAAGACATGGCTGCCCCGCGCGGTAAACTCGAACACTTTGCCATCAGGCACCACCAGTCCCTTGTGCCCATGAAAGGCTTTGTACGTAGCGCCGGTAACATTCAGCGGATCAGGATCAACACCGGCTGTGTCATTAACATATCCGAGGCCGGTGTCGCCGTTCTCATAGGTATCGTCCCACTCCAGGAAGCCGCTGCGGTGTACGCCGTTAGCCGTATGCGACCACTCCAAAATAGCCCTTTGGATTACTTCGTCATGCGTAGCCTTTATTCTCAGGCGGAAGATCCCGTCGGTAGACCAGGTGGGCTTCCAGGTATTGTTCCGGTATTTAGAATCTACCAGTATTTTATTCGACAGTTGATCGTCTATGTAGATATGCGGATTCAGTATATCGACTTTGCCGTTGTTGTCACGGGGTTTGTCGGTGTTGTCTATGCCAATTTCGGGGCGCGTGCCGGTGCTGACCAGCTTAACCAGGTAAGCAGGCCCGCTTTCGGGGTAGTTGGCTTCCCATGCGGTGTCGCCCGCCGGCGGGTCAACCGGTTTCATATAGCCGGGATTTTTTACATCGTTCCCGTTCTCGTCTTTTATCGTTGCCCGCTCATCAAAAAATTGTTCAAAGGTTTTTATTCTGAAACGGTAGTCCTGGCCTGCGGGAAGCTGCGGGAACCCGTCCGTATATACCAGGCGCCGCGTAACCGGGTCTATGGTATATTCGGCCAGCCTGAACGAAAAGTTGCCGGAGTTTATCACGCGCATATCGGAGCGATCCGTATATACGCCCGTTACGTAGTCGTCAAGACCGGACAGGGGCAGAACCGCCCAGCCCCAATCAGGATCGTCGTCCGCCGGTTCAGGCCGCGGAGTAACCATGTCGGGCATTTTATCCGGCCAGAATTTTATCATGGGGTAGCCGGGTTTTACACCGCGGCGGTCGGTTACCGTGCCTATGATTTCCGTACCGGTTCCAATCTGGGGTATCGCCGTAGGGTCAGCCTCCCATCTGGCCAGCGCATCAGAGGGCGGCTGGGTTGTTTTAATAATTGAAGGACCATTTTTAACGATAAACACCGATATAACGCTTTCATTTCTGCCTTTCCAGTCGGAACTGGTATCATTCGCGCGGAACTGCAACCTTAAAAAGTCATCGGGAAAATCCGTTGTGTCCAGATCGAACGTCCATTGCTTAAATCGAGCCTCTCCCGAAATGGTTATGGGGGTCCAGTCCATGATGGGAGGAAGGGGGGGATTGGTTTCCTGCGAGTTGAGTATGCGTACTTCGACGTTTTTCAGATCGCGGTAAGCAGTTGCCGTCCCGGAAAATTGGACAGGCCCCTTGAGGAACGCGCCCACCATGGGTGAGGCTACGGTTACCGTAGGCGGTTCAATGTCTACTTTCGCGCCCAAGTTAGGACTAAAGGGGTTCAAAGGGCTATCGCAGGAAAGAACAAACATGAAAATTCCCGCGGCGACCACCGAAAAAACGAGTGTTTTTTTCAGATACCTTGACAACATACACTTACCCCCATGAGAAAATAGCTAGACCTACCGCAGATTACAATACTCCCTATAATAGTATATATACGAAATGTCAAAATAGCAAACAAAAAATTGAGAATTTTTTTAGTTTTTAGGAAGAAAACGGGGAGCGGGAGCAGGGGGAGCGGAGAGCGGGGAGGATGGGAGGAGGGGGGAAGCGGAGCGGGAAGAGAGCGGGAAGGAAGCGCGGGGGATGGGGAGGGATGGGGAAGGATAGCGAAGGATGCGGGGTATGGCGATGGATGCGGAATACGGGGTTAAATGCGGGGGATGGGGGGATAGCGTAAAAAAACGAAGAATGATTAACCAGTAAAACGCAATGAGTAGGGGCTATGCTATGCGCATATAGCCAGTCCCTATGCGGCGTTTTTGGGGGCGGACCAGTCGTTGGTTATTGGGATCGACGATGAGTTCCATTTCCTCGAGG
>JGI24698J34947_10000132_pt1 | contig 27417 bp, 21 predicted proteins | sample TergutMp193P3_FD_34947 | JGI IMG/M metagenome (IMG submission 34947) | reverse complement strand
CCCCCGAATGAAAGTCAGGGACCTTCTTGCCGAGCCGCTGAAAGCGCATAAACTCGCGGCGGGCGACGCACTGAAAAAAGCCGTCACAGAGATGGCCCACATTGTGGGCCTCTCGGATGGGCAGCTTGACCGCTATCCGCACCAGTTTTCAGGGGGCCAGCGGCAGCGCATATGCATTGGCCGGGCGTTGATATCGCACCCCAGGCTTATCCTGGCTGACGAGCCCGTGTCGGCGCTGGACGTATCCATCCAGGCGCAGATCCTGAACCTCCTGGGCGAGCTACAGGAGACGCTGGGCCTGACCATGCTGTTCATATCACACGATCTGAACGTCGTGCGCCACATCAGCCAAAATATCCTGGTCATGTACCTGGGCCGCGTAATGGAATCAGGCCCGACGGAGGCCGTGTTTGAAAACCCCAAGCACCCGTACACAAAGGCCCTCATGGATTCGGTGCCTGTACTCGATCCATATGAAAGAAAGGAACGCCGCCTTCTCAGCGGCGATGCCCTGAGTGCGGCCCAAAATGCAGACGGCCCGGTGGCCGACGGCTGCCCTTTCGCCACCCGCTGCGTAAACGCGCTTGACAAATGCAAGGCCTCCGTCCCGGAAGAAAAGGATTTGGGCAATGGCCGTAAAATTAGCTGTTTTTTATTTTGACATTATCGTATAATATCTGAACCAACTGGAGTATAAATGTTTTATAGAATCCTGCTGGGCTTCATAGGCCTTGGAGTAGTAGTTTTTGTCCACGAGCTGGGGCATTTCCTCGCCGCGCGCCTTGCGGGAATAACGGTGGAAGCCTTTTCCATAGGCTGGGGCAAACCCATCCTCAAAAAGACAATCGGCGGCGTTGAATACAGGCTGGGCCTTTTCCCCGTGGGCGGCTACTGCAAGATGAAGGGGGACAGTGAATTTGAGGAGGCCTACAAAAACAGCGAAGAGGGAAAAAGCGCGGAAAAGGGGAGTTTTTACGCCGCCTCCCCTTTCAGCCGAATCGTTGCCTGCTTTGGGGGGCCGTTCTTCAACTTTGTCTTCGCCGTCCTTGTGCTATCGGTGATATGGGGCCTGGGCTTTGAGGTTAACACCCTGGGCAACCGCATAATCCTCGCTTCGGAAATCAACCCCGGAACCACTAACCCGGCGGACGAGGCAGGGCTCAAAACCGGGGACAGGATCGTTTCGATAATGGGGAGAAAAACCGAAACCTACAATGATATACAGGAGCTTATTGCCCTGAACCCTGGGGAAGAGCTCCCCCTTCAAATAGAAAGAAACGGCAGTACGCTTAATCTCCTTGTGACGCCGGTGATGGAGAAGAGCACAGGGGCCGGCAGAATCGGGGTTTATTTCTGGACCGACCCCATAGTGGAAAGGGTCACGGAAGGAAGCCCGGCGGAAATCGCGGGCCTGCAAAGCGGCGACAGGCTCCTGGCAATCAACGGGTCATCGCTCCCGCATACCATGGCCCTGTACCAGATAATCGAGGGGAGGCCTTCTGTCATGAACATTGAGTACCTGCGGGACGACATTACCCGGACCGCCTCCCTGCTGCCCATCTACAACGAATCGGGCGCGGCTGACCTCGGTTTTTCGTGGAAAGCCATAAGTTACCACACGCCCAGGCTTTCCCCGCCTGCGGCCCTGGCAAAGGGGACAGTTGAATCATGGAAGACCTTCACCATTTCGCTAAAGAGCCTTACCTTCCTTTTCAAGGGCATCGACTTGACCCAGGCGGTGTCCGGGCCTGTACGCATTACCTATATGCTAGGGGATGTCGCTACCGAAGGGTTTAGCCAGAGTTTCGGCACCGGCATAAGCTCCATGGCAAGCTTTCTATCGCTCATTTCCATAGCCCTTTGCATCATGAACCTCCTTCCCCTCCCGATTCTGGACGGGGGAATGATCCTGCTTTTCCTCGTCGAGGGCTTACGGAGGAAACCTCTCCACCCCAGGTTTGTTTCCATATTTCAGACGGTGGGCGTGGTACTTATTGCCGGCCTGATGATTTTCGCTGTTTTTGGCGATATTCTGTATCTTTCAAGGCGATGACAATAGACAGGAAACCAGAGGAGTCAGTATGAAGAAGAGAATACCCTGCATTTGTGAAAACAGTTTTATCGTAGAGGTAAGCGACGAAATTGATCTGGACAAGGAAAGCCAATACCTGGAGCAAATACAGAATGGCACCTTCTTTAATTTCGCCTGTCCAAGCTGCGGCAAGAATAACAAGCCCGAATTCCCCATTTCGCTGGAATGGCCTTCAAAGAACCTGAAATTTGAGGTGATCCCGGAACTTGAGAGGGGGGAGTTCTACCAGAGAAAAAAAACGCCGACCGAAAAGAACCAGGTTCTTCCGGAAACAATAATCGGGTACCCTGAAATGGCGGAGAGGCTTGCCATAATCAGGGACGGCTACGATCCTGTCCCGGTGGAAGCCATCAAGTACAACCTCCAGCTCAAAGCCGAGGAGCAATACCCTGACAATGACATGGAAGTCCGGTACTTCGGCTCGGCTGAAGGTTCCCTGGAATTCCACATTGACGGAATAAAGGAAAACGAGGTCGCGGTGATGAAGGTCCCCGTTTCCACCTACGAAAGAACGCTGAATGAGTATAAAAACAACCCAAAGAGCGCGATTTTCACCGCTTTGCGCTTTCGCACCTATTTGTCCTATAAGAACACAATGTATCCTGGGGCTTTATAAGCATGAAAAGCAAGCTTTGGGCCATTGCCTTTGCCCTCTTGTATGTCGGGGCGGCACATACCCAAAATCTGGATACCACAGGGTACGCAAACATCCCCGGCAAGCATCGGGGGGCCGTAACCGTTCTGCTATCGGATTCGAAAGGGAGGATAATAAGCGCGGGGGAAGACGGCTTTTTGGGGATATGGAACCAGAGGGCGGCGGAAGCGCGTTTTCAGGTGAGCCGCAACGCGATAAAGCTTATCGCGGCAAGGCCTGGCAAAAGCGAGGTGGCCGTTGTTGAAAGCGACGGTTTCAGCCTTAACAGCGTTTCAGCCTGGAACTACGAGACAAAAAAGAGGCTTTTCTCTTTGCGTTTCAGGGATTCAGTCACGGGCATCAACTATTCGGCGGCGGGAAGTTTTTTGGTCGTTTCCAGAAGCGGCCCAGGGGGAACCGTCCTGCTTGACCCCGAAACAGGCGGGGAATTGAAGTCGCCTGAACTACCGTCTTCAATCACCCTGCTTTCAACAGGCCTTTCCGAGAGGAATATGCTCTGCTACCAGCCGTCGGGCATCCTCTCCTATTGGAATCTGGAGCTGGGAAACGAGACGCAGCGTTTCAGTGTTCCGTCCAATATACAGAGCCCTGTCCTTTTCGGGAATAACCGTTTCCTCGCCGGCTTTGATTCCCGGGGCCTTCTTGTCCTTGACGCGGTAACGGGGGCCGTACTTGCAAGGGAAACAACCATCATGCAGGGAAGCATCTTCATCGAAAGCGCCGATTCCGCCCGGTTCAACTGCCTTTCGGTTTTTGGCGCCGATTATACGATCCACGGCATGGAGGTTAACCTTTACGGGGCCCTCACAACCATCAACAGGCGCAATGTGTCCATTGGCGAAGTCAATTGCGGCATTTCCGTGGGCAGGGATGTCGTACTGGGCACCCGGCAGGGCGATCTCTGGCTGGTAGCCGGGACTGAAGCCAGGGTTCTGGGGACCCAAAACCAGGATGGCATCCTGGACATTGCCGTTTCCTCGTCATTCATCGCAATGCTTTGCGAAAACGGGAACATAATCTACCTCCCCCTGGATTATTCAACGCTTGAAAACGGGGTTTCCCTCATGACGGAAACCATAGGCGCAAACCAGCCCTATACAGGCATCGGCTCTTCCCCCCTGCCGACTGAATCCCGCTTTCTTCTGTGGGGAAATAGCCGCACTACCCCCATGGTCATTTCGCCGGCCGGCGCGCATGCCATGCTGGACAAATTTCCCATGCGCTTCCCCATTCGTTCCGCGGCAATGCTCGGCGGCAATATACTGTTTTTAAACACCACGGGGGTAGTGTCCATACTCGACAGTAGGAGCGGGGAAACAACCTTCTCATATTCAGCCGCGGGTTCCGTTGACGCGGCATTCATCGACATTGGGACAATTGTCATAGGGAGAAACGCCCCCGCGGGAAATACCCCTTTTATGACGATAAACTTCCTCACCGGCGAGACGGTACCCCTCGCCTACCCAGGCGTGGTCGGCATCAAGGTTTACCGGGGCGGGAGCGGCACGATTTACGGCGCGGTAATAAACCAGGCGGCAGGGAACGTCAAGACATCAATCGTCGCCCTGAATATTTCCAACCCGGCTAGATCGGTAACAATCGCAGAATACGACGGGGAAGATCCTTTCATTGTCATGGCAGAATCGGGGGGAAATTTTGCCGCTACACTGGGAGACGGTACAGTCTCCCTCTACCCAAACCGCCAGGCAAGGCCTGGGCAGGCAACGGTTTTTTTTGACGGGGACGCAGACTTCCCAATAAAGATTATTGACGGAGGCCGCTTCTTTGTCGTTCTAGACGGGGAAGGCGCCGTAAGCTGGCATGACAACCAGACCGGAAGATCCCTCGCCGTTTTCAGGCTTTACAGGGACTTTTGGGTTCTGGAAAATACCCTTCCGGGCCAAAACAAGGAAATACTGCGCGGCGGCGTTATCAATGCCCAGCCAGGCACGAATTAGGTGCTTTCGAGCTTCACATCGTGGCTTGGGTTTTTCCGGACCTTCTCAATTGCGTCAAATACCGCTTCCCTGACCCTCCTGGCATAATCAGTGCCTTCGGTCATTGCCGTTTCCGTGTAGAGTTTTCCCAGGAGCGAGACGCGGTAAAGGGGTTTAACTGAATTGAGGGCCATTGCCGCCATATCCAGGATGCAATCATTACACTTGCAGATGGGGTCGGGATATGCTTCCAGTTGACGGCCCAAATCCTTTATAATCAGGTTTTCCGCCTCGTTCTTCAAATGTTCAAAATCATAACTATCAATAAAAGCCATAGAGCCTCCCATAAAAGTATACTACAATAATATAAAACCCGCAAGCCGTGTTTTGGTGTGGAAGTTTGCGCGCAGGGTGCATTGTCTTTTATTGAAAAATCAGTTAATTTTTTGTAAGGTAAAGGTATGGCAAAAGAAAGCATGGGTGACACCGAGTTACTAAACAGGGACGAGGAGGAACTCAAGGAACCAAGTGAATACATGGTGATCCTGTTGAATGACAACTATACCACCAGGGAATTTGTCGTAGAAATTCTGCAGCTTGTTTTCCATAAAAACCCGCAGGAGGCAAAGAAGATAATGCTCAATGTTCACCACAAGGGACGGGGAATGGTCGGGGTTTACACCTGGGACATTGCAAATACCAAGGTGAACCAGGTACATTCAATTGCGAAACAGTACGATTTTCCTTTGAAGTGCATCGTGGAAGAAGCATAAAATTGCATTTTTCACGATTGCCAAAAAGGCGGTTATTACGTATACTATAACAGAGGGAGACAAATGAAGATTTCCGGTCAGGTGAAGACTATAATAGACCGCGCCTATAACGAGGCAAAGCTGCGGAACCATGAATACCTGACGCCAGAGCATATACTCTATGTCGCACTGGATTTTGATGAAATCCAGGTGATACTTGAAGCCTGTGGCGCCAACATCGATCACCTAAAGCATGAGGTGGAGGTATTCTTCAAGCAGAAAATCCCGGTGATCCCCAACGCCGACCCCATTCAGACGGTTAACTTTCAAAGTGTCATTGAAAGGGCGGTAATCACCAGCCAGACGGCCCAGAAGGGAACCCTCGACGCGACGGACATACTTGTATCCCTCTATGACGAAGAAAAAAACTACTGCGCCTATTATCTGCGCCAGGCAGGGATAAAGCGTTACGATCTCCTGAGCATTATTTCGCATGGACAGGAACTGGATTTTGGGAAGAACGGCAGGCGGACGGACAATGCCGACCAATTGGGGGACGGATACCACGAAGAGGATCCGGCGGAAGGCGGCTCCAGGACAAGGGGAAACAAACGAAACGCCCTGGAAAGATACGCCACGGAATTAACCGCGATGGCCAGGGAGAACCAGCTTGAACCGGTTATCGGCAGGGAACTGGAGCTTGACCGCACTATCCAGGTTCTATGCAGACGCCTGAAGAATAACCCTGTTCATGTGGGGGACTCAGGCGTGGGGAAAACCGCAATCACCGAAGGCCTTGCCCAGCGTATAGCGGCAGGCAAGGTTCCGCCTACCTTGAAGGACTTTGCAATCTATTCCCTGGACATGGGCGCCCTTGTGGCGGGAACCAAGTATAGGGGGGATTTCGAGGAAAGGGTGAAGAAGGTGGTGGAGGAGATGCTGAAAAAAGAAAAGGCAATCCTCTTCATTGATGAAATTCATACGCTGGTGGGCGCGGGTTCTGTCTCGGGCAACGCACTCGACGCATCAAACCTACTGAAGCCGGCCCTGACCAGCGGGAAGCTCCGCTGCATAGGTTCCACAACCCACGAGGAATATGGCAAATTCTTCGACAAGGACAGGGCTCTTTCCCGCCGCTTCCAGAAAATCGACATAAACGAGCCGAGCGAGGAAGACACAGTCAAGATCCTCAACGGGCTAAAGGTCAAATACGAAGACTACCACCACGTTCACTATTCCGACGACGCCGTGGAGGGGGCGGTACGCCTTTCCGCGCAGTTCATAACCGAGAGGAGGCTTCCGGACAAGGCCATCGACGTAATAGACGAGGCAGGCTCATACGCCCGCATCGAGGCCTTTAAAACCGAAGCCGCCAAAACGGAAGCCGCCAAAAATGAGGAAAAGATAGAAGTGGGGATTCTAATGGGGGGGGCCAAAACCGTACAGGAAGGCTCTGTCGAAAAAATAGAAATAGGGCTGCCTATCATTGAAACCGTGATATCAAAAATTGCCCGCATTCCCGAAAGGTCTGTTGGCGGGAACGAAAAAGACAAACTCCGCTTCCTGGAGGAACGGCTAAAAACGCGCATCTTCGGGCAGGATGAAGCGGTCAATGCGGTAGTAAAGGCGGTAAAGCGCTCACGCGCCGGTTTCAGGGCCGCAAATAAACCCGTGGCCAATTTCCTCTTTGTGGGACCCACCGGCGTCGGCAAGACAGAACTGGCCAGGAGCCTCGCGGATGAGATGGGGGTCACCATGCACCGCTTCGACATGAGCGAGTACCAGGAAAAGCACACGGTCTCCCGCCTTGTTGGCGCACCTCCAGGCTATGTGGGCTACGAAGAAGGCGGCCTTTTAACCGAGGCGATTCGAAAACAGCCGCACGGCGTCGTGCTTCTGGACGAAATAGAAAAGGCCCACCCGGACATATACAACATACTCCTGCAGATAATGGATTACGCCACACTCACGGACAACAACGGCCGTAAAGCTGATTTCCGCAACATAGTGTTGATAATGACAAGCAACGCCGGGGCCAGGGACATAGGCAGGAACCTTATCGGCTTTGGGGAGCGGAGCATGGACGAAACTGCCGTGGACGGGGCGGTGGAGAGAATATTTACCCCGGAATTCAGGAACCGCCTGGACGCGACAATCAGGTTCAGCCATCTGTCAAGGGAGATCATGCTCTCAATTGTGCGAAAGGAGCTTGACCTCTTCAAAGCTCAGCTTGAGGAAAAGAACGTGAGCCTGGAATTTACCGATGCCTGCCTTGATCAGCTTGCGACTGACGGTTACTCAAGGGAGTCAGGCGCCCGCAACGTCGGCAGGCTTGTGGAGGAAAAGATCAAATCCTTCTTTGTGGATGAAGTCCTCTTTGGCAGCCTTGAAACAGGCGGCCGTGCCCTTGCCGATTATTCCGACGGGGAATACCGCATTGAGATAACCGAGTCGGGCCGTAAAAAAAGCAAACCCGGCCTTGTTGCCGAAGCGCTGGAATGACAGGGCCTGATCCCGATTTTCCGTATCTCAGCGAAAACGAGCGTTTCTCATTCCCGCCTCCCGAAAAAGCAAAGCACAGCAGCATAGTCGCGTGGGGGGGCAACCTTTCCCCCGGTATGCTCCTTTCGGCGTATGAGCAGGGACTCTTTCCCTGGTACAGCTCTGGCGACCCCATTATCTGGCATTCCCCGGATCCACGCTTCGTGATTTTCCCCGAAAAACTCCACGTCTCATCCTCAATGAAAAAAGTCCTGGGGCGCGCTTATTTTGCGATTCACATGGACAGGGATTTTCACGCCGTGATTACAGAATGCGCCCGAATGAAACGCCGGGGCCAGTACGGGACATGGATTACGGGCGACATGATTGCCGCCTACACGGAACTGCACCGTTTGGGCTGGGCGCACTCTGCGGAAGCTTACTGCGATGGCGAGCTTGCCGGGGGCTGCTACGGGATACGCATAGCCAAAGCTTTTTTCGGCGAATCCATGTTCTCCATGAAGCCTAACGCGAGCAAGGCCGCCTTCCTTACGTTGGCCCGAAGCCTTTTTGATGACGGTGTCCGCTTCATCGACTGCCAGCAGCATACCGCCCACCTGGAAAGCCTGGGCGGGGAAGAGATAAGCAGAAGGGAATTCCTTAAGCTGCTTCGGGAGACCTTGGCCTAAAACTCTTACAGAGTACAGACATCACTGAAAAATTTCTCACAGGGGCACAGAGGAAGAACACAGAGGGCACGGAGGGAAGAAGATAAAATATAACAGAATGCTTTGTTGGGTTAGACCGCATGAGAAGAAAGAGCTTAAAAAAGCTGTAAACGGTCAATATGATGCAACAGAAGTATTCTCCGTGGTTTTCTTCTTCCCTTGTTCGTGATGGTTCGTGACATATCGCGAACCGAAGGTTCGATGATATGATGTTCGTGGTAGAATTCTTCCCCTGTGCCTCCGTGCGATGCTCTTGTTTTACATCTCCCGCAAGAAAGCGACGCAGCCCCTGAAGGTGGTGTAAAGGTCTACTTTGCTTATGACCTCAAAAGGCGAGTGCATGGAAAGGACGGCAATGCCGCAGTCCAGTACCTCGATGCCGTATTTCGCGGCGTGAAGGGCTATGGTGCCGCCGCCGCCTTTGTCAACCTTGCCCAGTTCGCCAAACTGCCACGGGACTTTGTTCCTGGTCAACATGGCTTGAACCTTCGCGCAGAATTCCGCGTTCGCGTCCGACCCGCCTGATTTACCCCTGGAACCCGTGTACTTGGTCAGGATGAGGCCCTTCCCCATATGACTCGCGTTCCTTTTCTCAAAGACGCTGGCGTAGAGCGGATCAAAGGCCGCGCCCACATCCGTGGAAAGCATTGACGAATTCATGAAGCAGCGGCGCAGGTTTTTTTCCCCGCAGAGGGCGGCGATGAAATTCTCAAAGCCCATTGCGTGGGCGCCGGTATTGCCATAGGAGCCTATCTCCTCCTTGTCGGAAAGATAGCAGACGGCCGTTTTTTCGGGCGCTTCCTTTCCGGCGGCAATTTCCATAAGTGCCCTGAGCGACGGAAAAGCGCAGCACCTGTCGTCGTGGCCGTAAGCGCCTATCATGCTGCGGTCAAGCCCCACATCGCGGGCTTTAAAGGCGGGAACCAGCTCTATTTCCGCAGAGGCAAAGTCCTTTTCCGCCAGGCCGTATTTTTCATTGAGTATCGCGAGGAAGCGCAGCTTCACCTTCTCCTTAACTTCCTCATCGTCGTAGGGCCGCGAACCTGCCAGTATATCCAGGTCTTCGCCTTCAACAACTTCGGAAGCCTTCTTCAGAACCTGATCCTGTGCCAGGTGTGGCAAAAGGTCGGTTATGGTAAACACCGGGTCATCCTCATTTTCCCCGATTGAGACGTTTATCGTCTTCCCACTCGAATCAATAAAAACCCCGTGCATGGCAAGGGGCACGGCTGTCCACTGGTATTTCTTAAGGCCGCCGTAATAGTGCGTATCAAGAAAGGCGAATTCATTGTCCTCATAAACCGGGTTCGGCTTGAGGTCGATTCTTGGGGAGTCAATATGCGCGCCCAGTATATTCACCCCCTCCTCAAGGGGTTTCCTGCCGACCACTGCGGCGACAAGGGCCTTTCCGCGTATATGCTCGTAGACCTTTGCGCCGGGGGAATAAGCTGAGTTTTTGGATCTGTCTATTTCTTTAAAACCCTGTTTACTGAGCTGTTCCACCGCGGCGGAGGAAAACTCCCTTTCGGTCTTCCCCAGATCGAGCATCTCCATGTAGTAGCGGCTGAAAACCTCTATTTCATTTTCTGTTTTCCTGTCTACCCCTTCCCAGGCGCTTTTGAGTTTAAAAAACAGTTTATCCGCAAGAAGCTGACCAGGGCTCTTTGCCTTGGATTTTCCTTCTTTTTTTTCACCGCTGTCCTCTTTGGAACTGGTTTCTTTGGCCATTGACTCACTCCTTACAAGATGGTAGCAAAACCGCTTTTGTTATGATAGCGTTGAGTGCATGAAAGTACAAGCTCGTTACGCGCCCTCCCCCACCGGAAACCAGCACATAGGGGGCGTGAGGACTGCCCTCTTCAATTACCTCTTCGCCCGCTCGATGGGGGGGAAATTCATACTACGGCTTGAGGACACAGACAGAACCCGCTGTGATGAAAATTACGTCAGGAATCTCTACGACACCTTCGACTGGCTTGGTTTTCACTGGGACGAGGGCCCTGATATCGGGGGCCCAAACGCGCCTTACATTCAGTCGCAGCGCAGCGAATTATACAAGAAGTACGCCGATGAGCTTCTTGAGAAGGGCCATGCCTACTATTGTTTCTGTACCGCCGAAAGGCTTGACGAGGTGAGGAAGGGGCGGGAGGCTTCCCATTCTTCGGAATCGGGCTACGACAGGCACTGCAGGAAGATTGCGCGTGACGAAGCCGTGCGCAGGGCCAGGTCAGGAGAGGCCCATACCATACGCCTGAAAATTCCCCTGGTTGAAGACCGAGGTGAAGACGCAAAAGAAACGCCTGTCACCGCTTTTTTCGATCACGTGCTGGGAGATATCGAGTGGAAGAACGATGCCGTCAATCCTGATCCGGTGCTTCTGAAATCGGACGGCTTCCCGACATACCACCTTGCCAACGTCGTTGACGATCACCTCATGGGAATTACCCATGTGCTCAGGGCACAGGAATGGATGCCCTCCACTCCCCTTCACGTGATCATGTACAGGGCTTTCGGCTGGGACATCCCCCAGTTCTGCCACCTCCCCATGGTCATGGGCCTTGACGGAAAGAAACTCTCAAAGCGCCACGGCTCAACCGGGATTGACGAATTCCGCCGCCAGGGCTTTCTCCCTGAAGCCCTGATCAACTACATCGCCCTTTTAGGCTGTTCCTACGAAGAAGGCAAGGACTTTTTCACGCTCGATGAACTCGCGGGGCTCTTCAGCTTAGGGAAGCTTTCCAGGGCGCCTGCCGTTTTTGACTATAAAAAACTGGAATGGTACAACGCAAGCTATATCAGGGGAAAAGGCGACGGGGAACTTGCAGCCTTGAGCCTCCCATACGCAATTGAACAGGGGCTCTTCGGGAAAGCCGGGCAGGCGCCCGATTCTGCGCAAAGGGCCCTTTACACCGCAGCCATGCCCCTGGTAAAGGAAAGGGCAGTTTTCCTTGCCGAGCTCCCGGCAAAGCTCAATTACCTTTTCACGGAAATACAGCTTCCCCCAAAAGAGGAGTTCTTCCCAAAAAAGGCAAATCTTGATGAAACGATTGAATTACTCAAGGCAGGGCAAAGCATCGTGGGCGCACTCGCGGCGGCGCCAAGCGATGAGGAAGCCGAAAAAACCGTCAAGTCTTTCGCTGAAAAGGAAGGGCTAAAACTGGGAGATCTCCTGATGCCGCTGCGGGTGGCGATTACCGGGACACGGGTGAGCCCTCCCCTCTTCGGGAGCCTCCGGCTCCTGGGGAGCAATAAGGCCATTGAGAGGGTGGAGAGGGCGCTGGCGGCTTTGGAGAGTTAGACTAAGGATTAATTCGAAATTTCATCTCACAGAGGCACGGAGGCGCTGTGGTTAAACTTGATATTCAATTTCAATGCTTAGCATTTTAAGCATTTTATCAATATATATTTTAAATTTATCCGTATCAAATACCCAGCGTCTTGGCTCTTCATAACGTCTTTGCCGTCTGGTAAAAGGATCAACAGTAATTCTGAGCTTATAATTAATTATTTCAATATCAGATTTACAAATAGAATATAATTCATCCAGCAAAAACTTTTTGAAATCAGGATAATTCTTGATTTTTCTGGTTTTTGAGAAATAATAGTCAAGGGCATTTTCAAACCCTCTTTTTAATCCATTAATATAGTCCTCAATACTTTTGTATATTCCATTGTCTGATTGATTGGTAAATACATAAAATATTGAATCCAGGACAAATAGAAAACATTCTACAATATTTAATACAAAAGTCCTCATCACAGATTTGAGCTTTTCTCTCTTCTCTTTCCCTCTTCCTCCGTGGAACTCCGTGATCTTCCCTCCGTTCCCTCCGTGGTAAATTTCTTCTTTCTTCTCTTTTCTTCCCCCGTGCCTCTGTGCCCCCGTGAGATGCTTGCTTCCGTCTTACCTCAGCGCCCCCGTGAGATGCTCTTCTTCAGTTCTACCCTGTCCCCAAATACAGCGGTATCGACGACAGCTCCTTGTCATCGACATAGAGGGTAAAGTTAATTACCCCCGAAGTTTTGAAGTGGAGGTTCGAAATCGTAAAAACCAGGTGCGAGACGGCGGTGGCGTTGTCCGTTCCCTTCACATCGAGATTGCCCTGGATTGGGTTAATTACCATGGCGCCGCTGAGGTCCCTGGTTTCAATCCTGAACTGGTGGTTGGCGAATTCCCAGAGATCGAAACGCAACCGGATGACAACCGAAAGCTGGGGATGAATACAGGGGAAATTCCTGGAAATAATGGTATCGAAAGTACCTACTATCGTAAGCTTCCCTGAATTCTCCTGCGCAAAATCACAAAAGGTAAAAAGCTCTATTTTCATGGTTCTCTTCTTTTTTGGCGCTTTTGTACAGTAGCAAAACTACCACAAACAGCAATAAAATACTATCATGAACAGCGAATCTTTAAATACCGCAAGGCGTTTGCTTCTGGTTCTCCTGGGCGGAGTGTTGATGGCGTTCAACATCAATACCTTTGTCCATGCCGGAGGGCTTCTACCTGGCGGCTTTACCGGGCTTGTCCTCTTGATCCAGCAAATATGCCTGCGCTACGGCAATTTTCATATTCCCTTTAGCATACCGTACTATGTCCTGAACGCGATACCCGCTGTCGTCTGTTTCAGATACATAGGCAAAAAATTCGCCCTTTATTCGATTATCATGGTCTTTGTCTCAGGTTTTCTGACCGACTGGATGCCTGCCATGTTTACCGAAGGCCTGCAGCTCCACGACACCCTGCTTTCCGCGATCTTCGGCGGGCTCTTAAACGCGGTCTCCATCGCCCTTTGCCTCCATGCAGGCGCGACATCAGGCGGCACGGATTTCATCGCGATTTTTATATCCGAAAAATACCGCAAAGATGCCTGGAACTATATATTCGCCGGGAACTGCGTTATCCTGGCTCTGGCCGCCTTTCTCTTCGACCTGGACAAAGCCCTGTACTCCATCATCTTCCAGTACACCACCACAATTACCCTTGGCATCCTCTACCGGAATTACCAACAGAGGACCCTCCTTATCATTACCAATAAGCCGGAAGAAGTCTATGCGGTCATAAACGAAATGACCCACCACGGAGCGACTTACTTCGAGGGGCGCGGCATCTACGGGAAAAAAGAGCGCATAATGCTCTATTCGGTCGTAACCGCCCCGGAGGTGAAGAAGCTCATCCCTGCCATCAGAAAAGTCGATGGCGAAGCCTTTATCAATGTGGTGAAAACCGAACAGCTCAACGGAAGGTTTTACCAGCAACCGAAGGACTAGGGGAGCAAGGGAGCAAGGGAGCAAGGGAGCAAGGGAGCAAGGGAGCAAGGGAGTAAGGGAGTAAGGGAATAGGGGAGTTTTTTGTATTAATTAACCACGAACCACACAAACACCACGAACTTGTATTCTGACATTGGCTTATTGTTCGTGATGGTTCGTGTTGGTTTGTGGTAAAAATTCTTGTCTCCTATTGATCAATATCTTTTCGTTTATCCCTGATCGTAGCGCGGCTAATGGACTTGTGGAATTCCCGCTTCTGTTTCAGGTAAGCCGAATGATTTAGCACAAAGGAGCTTTCCCTGATCTGGGCCTTGTAGTTCTTCCACTGTTTGGGTGAAAGGCGGCCGTCTTCCAGGGCGGCCAGGACCGCGCAACCAGGCTCGGTCTCGTGGGTGCAATTTGAGAAACGGCACTGCGGGAAAAGCGATTCCACGTCGGAAAAAGCCAGGCTGATGCCCTCCCGTGAATCCCAAAGGCCCAACTCGCGTATCCCTGGCGTGTCAATGACCAGGGCGCCGGACAAAAGGCGAAAGAGCTGGCGGTGGGTGGTGGTATGGCGGCCTTTTGAGTCATCCTCACGTATCTCCTTTACCTCCATAAGCTCTTCACCGGCAAGGCGATTGAGAAGGGAGGATTTGCCGACCCCGGAAGAACCAAGAAAAACAACAGTTTTGGCCGGTTCAAGGAAGGGCGAAAGATCTTCCAGGCCAAAGCCGGTCTTGCTGCTTATGGCAGCAACCGGGACATCACGCGCCATTTTTCGGATCCCCATAACCTTCTCGCTGAGATCACCTTCGTTTAATAGATCGGCCTTGGTTAGCACAAAGATCGGGAACCCCCCGCTCTGTAAAGATGCCGTCAGGTAACGGGCAAGGCGGTTCAGGTTCAGATCAAGGTTTAGCGATGAAAGGATAAAGACATAATCGAAATTCGCGGCGCTTACCTGTTCCCTCACATTTTTCGCGTAGTTTTCTGCATGGCCAAGGAAATCCACCCTTGAGAACCTTGAGCGCCGCGGCAGAACCGCGTCAATAAGTGAAGACCCCCCGCTGTTGTACTTGATAATGACAAAATCCCCCACTACCGGGAAAAGGTCCCCTTCTTCAAGGCCGTGAAGAAAACTGCCCTTTAGTTCCGCATTCAGCTCCCCGTGCCCGGAGATGACCTTGTACCTTTCCCGCCTGCATTCAATCACCCTGCCCGGAACATATTCTTCCGGGTTTTTCTTGTTTAGCAATTCACATGAAGCGAAGATATCTTTCTCGGTGAAACCGTAATCCTTTAAATCTGCAAACATACAACTCTCCTGTTGATTTTACCTGGGCCAAAGACCCAGTGAGAAGACCCGCATGTTTGGAATTGTTATTTCCCCTGTTTAAAACCTTTACTTATGCAAAGAAAGAGAAGGAAGATCCGCAACACGCGGTGTTAGGTAAAGAGTACCACCATAGCAAGCATAATTTATCCTCCTGTCGAAATAAATTTTTTTATAGTAATGCCTTAATATATCAATTTTTTTTTATTCTGTCAATATACTTTTGATTATTTTAAGCAAAAAAATTCGGAAAATAATTTTGCCATATAGGTTAAAATTCATAACCTTTTAGGTATGTTTTTCCGGAATTTATTCCAAAAAGCACATCATCAATCAGATAAAAAAACATACCCCTGGCATTATCCCTGAAAAACAAGGTCTGTTCCTCATTCTGAAAGACATATACCATATCATCCCTTGGTCCATTATTCATGAAATATACCTTTTCATTCTGTTTATTTTCATCTATCGCTATTTGGTTTGTTCTTGCAAGATATGCATCATTGACTGTCATTTTATGGTTTGCCGCCAGATCCAAAAAGGAGTTCAATTTTATGTATTCGCCCGTAAAGAAAATATGATCATAATCATTCGCCAGATCATCCCATACAGTCGAGGCAAGCTCAGTCTGCCATGTTGTTATTGTCTTAAACCTGTTTCCCTTATTAACAAACCACGGTTTTAAATCATACCACTGTATTAACAACAATATGGCTAAAAGTATAGTGGCTTTCCTGAAAGAAAAACGTGTAATTGCCCACCATATACAAAAAGTCATAATGATGTATACTATCGGCCAGGTCATTCTCCCGGTACATCCAAAAATACCCCATAACCACTCAACACGTGATATTACAGGATACGTAAATAACATATATTGGTTAAAAGTTATTGTTGGGGATAATGCAAATAAAAGAAATGATAATACAATTCCGGTAATGTAAGGAAATAAGCCTGATTTTTGCATATTTGAATTTTTTATTAAGTTTTTTGTATTTATTTCGTATCCAATAATGATCAAAATAAAAAAAATTATACCTATTCCAATATATGCGTATCCCTCATATTGTCCATTTGTAGCAAGAGGTAAATTTTTTATGAAATGCGAATTCCCTTGAGAATTAACAAAGGTATTAAGATTTGCGCTGTAATATCCCAATACATCCTTATATGCGGATACTCCATTTGTATTTACAAAATAAAATGCGCCAAAACAGTACATTGTTCCAATCAATACAATAATTGAGATGCCAAAAACAATACATTGGCCAATAATTTTTTTTGTTAAAAAATATTCACGTAACAGATAAAAAAACATAAATATCATAACCATCGGTACAAAATACATATGGATCGTCGCTGATAAAGCGAGTAGCCAGCTCCATATAAGTATTTGCTTTTTGATGCCAAGCTTATTATGAAAACATACAAGAATACACAACAGCAAAATAAAATGTGCCGTCAAAGGTGTGTGTCCAAATATGCGCTGCATCATGACAGGTGATAATATAAAAAATATCGAAGCACTTACTGATTGGACGATATTACCACCAATTTTCCGGATTATTAGAACGGAAATGCCGCTTTGCAGAGCATAGCAAATAATACCAAATAAACCTAAATATTGAAAATTTTCCGGCAATAAAGGTGAAAACAGTTTAAAAACAATTGCAAAAAGCGGTATCGAATCATTGTAGATTATTGATACCTTAAAAGGATAAACAACATTATCCATTAATCCAAGGGGAAAATACCATGCTGAATTACGAAATAATTTCCACCCAAGATATTGCTGCGTCAAATCACCGCCCGGCATAAGCCAGTCGGTATAGGTAAAATCAAGTACTTTGGTTCCGAAAATATTAAGGAAGAAAATAACTCCCAATAAGCTACCGGTAATAAAAAGGAATAACGTTTGGTTAAAAACATTGCCTGATATAATAAAAAGTGGACTTATTCTATTGGTCAATTCACTGAAAGCGTGTCTATTGGCAAAAATATGGATAACGAAAGCAAGGAAAACAACAAAGACCGGGAAACGATACCTGTCATATGAGCCAAGATTAACAGCGTAAAATTTATATGAACATATATATAGGACAAGAACTGCCAATAAAAAGCAAAAAGAAGTAAAACGTTTCTTTCTTATAAGCAAGTAAAATACTATTACAAAAAAATATGCAAAATTATATCCACAAGAAAATATATAATTCCTCCAAAAACCTATATTTTCAAGTTTTCTGCGTAATACCATTGTTTCAAAAAATTTAATAATGAAATTTTGTATTTGCGGTAGCATGGATAAAAAGCAAAATAGAAAACCAATAATTGATACTGTGAGCAGATTGCTTTTTACTGTTCTTTTTTCAAGTATTTCTTTTATCTTGTCCAGCATTTTCTTCTCCTTCTTATAACCTGCTTTACATTCGCGAAAAAACAGTTTATCCTGATAATAAGGAATATGCCATGAAAAAAAACAGGTTCGGCCTTGGCGGTAAAAAAACCCTGATCCCGGCTCTTCTGTTGATCCTGACGGGATTTACGCCGCTATTTGCCCTTGATGTTACATTTACCGCACCGAAATTCGGGGGAAACTCTCCCATTGTTGATGAAATCAACCGGTTGCTTGAAGGTATCTTCTCCCAATATGAAAACGAGATAGGGAATACCCTTCGGTTTATTGACATAAACCCAAAGGGAGTGACCGGCGCCTTCGCTACCTCTTCGGTTTTCACAAGCACGGGGGCAACCCAACGCGGTTACGGCGGCTATGATAAATTTGCCGTTACCGTAGGCGCGATGGGCGGCATTATGGGTTCCAACCCCTTCTCCTTTTTGAGGGATATGAACAGCTTATTGGACGACGTGGAAAATCTCAACAACTTGAAACTGGGGTTCAATCCCCAGGTTTTAAATGCCCAGATTGGCTTCAATACATCTTTTTTATTGGACAAGCTTTATTTGGGGCTTAAGTTGGGTTACTTTAAGCTTGACAGAGACCAAATAACCTTTTCGACCCCTTCAATTGGGGTAATGGCGAATTATCAGTTATTGCCTCAGATAAGAATTCCTACGGGGATTTTAGTGTGGCGGGGGATAAACCTGGGGACAGGACTTATCTATCAGTATACAAAGATGGGGATTGGCATTCCTTTGCCTTCCAAAGAAGAACGGTTAAATATTATGGGATATAATATCACAACAATGAAAATAAACTCGAAACTCACCCTGGATTTTGAACAAAACACTTTCACCTTGCCGCTCGATGCGGTGACATCGCTTCGCCTGCTCGGCTTCCTGAATTTCTCCCTTGGCCTGGGGGCGGATCTCGGGTTTGGGATGGCAGATTTCAGGCTGACGGGAAGCTCGACCGCTTCTTTTGAAAACCTGCCGGATTTCCTCAATCCGATACAAAATGCAGGCTTATCGGCCACAACAGGGGGCAAAAAGTCACCGGACATATTCAATCCCAAACTCATGGCAGGCCTTGGCCTCAGCATTGGCCCGGTGATCCTTGATATTCCCTTCACATATTATTATCTGAACAACGGATATAGCCTGGGGATTACACTGGGATTTTTCCTGTAGCAATTAAACAGCCGCCAAATTGGGCGGAATAAAGGAGTCAATATGAAGACAGCGGTGATTTTTTATTCTTTTGAGGGAAACTGCGCACTGGTCGCGAATGCTATCAAGGATGCACTAAACGCCGACATTTTTGAGATAAAAACCATGGACAAGAAAAAACGCACAGGCTTTGCCAAATACCTCTGGGGCGGTTTTCAGGCAATTACACGGAAAAAGCCGGAACTGGAACCCCTTTCGATAGACACAAAGGCATACGACCTTATTGTTTTGGGAACTCCCGTATGGGCGTCCTCACCCTCCCCGGCAATGTTTTCCTTTCTTTCCAAAACCGAAATAACCGGGAAGAAAATTGCCCTTTTCTGCTGCCACGCAGGCGGCAAGGGGGGGATCTTCGATAAATTCAGGGCCCTTGTACCTGGCAACACCATAGTGGGGGAAGTTGACTTCATCAACCCCGCAAAGGGCGAAACCCCTGTGAAACAGAAAATCGACGAATGGGTAAAAACAATAAAGGAATAGGGCATTCAGTAATAATGGCTGAACCGTACACTACCGTTCAGGTTGAGCAACAGTGCAATTGAAAACGGCAGTGGACGCTTGCCGTCTTTATTAACGGTATTTACATAGTAATAACCGTCTTTGTTGCCCAGGGCCATCGGTACGGCGAAATACAGCTCAATATTGGACCATGGATTCAGGCTGAAACCGGGAATAACCCTGAATGAATTTTCCAGCGGCGCGAAGGCGGCCTGGAAGAAAAGGCGAGGGTTGCCTTTATCCCCCAAACGAAGGCCAAGATTAAGGGTTCCGTTAATGCCCTCAATGGAGGGGGAAATTTCAGCTTCCCCAAGGATAGTTTCAGGGCGATACCAATAAGCGTCTTTTTCGGCGTTATACGACACTTCCCCGGCTACGCGTAATTTTCCGCTGAAAAAATCATTTGCAAAACCCAGGTTCACTGCGCCTGTGGTTTCTGCCGGCGCCCGGACATTAATCGCGCCCAGCCATTCATTATACAATTCAACGCCGAGAATGGTCGCCTTGATTGACAAAAAACCACGCAGGGGCAGATGGTCCTGATAAAAAACACCAAAATTGAAATCAGCCCAGCGCAAAGCCAGATTGTATTTGCCCCCAAAACCAAAGTCGTCTATTTTTGGTATAACGCCGTTCAGCAGATCCGCCCTGGTCATGGCCAGGGCCTGGATGCCGCCAATATCGATAGGCACATCGGCCTTAAAAATAAATGATTCCCCATAAAAGCTGTCCTTTGGAACCCTGGATAACAGACTGGTAAAATCACTGTAAGGAGAAATGGCCCAGGAAAGGTTGTACTTCCCTCCCCTGAAAAAAACCGTGTTATAGAAGTTATAATCAAAGAAAAAATCCCCCAGTTTAAAGCTAAAATTCGGGACTTCATAATAGATGTTGCTTTTGGCCCGAAAGGCCTCGGAGATTTTAGCGTCAATGCCAAAAGAACCATGCATCTTAAGGACAAATTCCTGATAGCTCCCCTCTTTGCCCGAAGACCAGGGACTTTCGTACCAACCCGCGGAATAGCCCACAATCAACGCGGAGTAAACGTCGAAAGACAGGCCGCGCTGCCGGATTGACTGCAAGACGGTAGTGTCGGCAGTATCGGGATTTGTATCTTCCGAAGGGGATCCCGGCTCGTCAAAAATTGAATCAATATCCCAATCAAGCGAATCCTGTGCCGAAAGGCTGGCAAAAATAAATATCCCAAAAAAAACAAGTAAGCCCCTCACCTGCTTACAGATTCCAAAAATGCTTTTGAGAATACAGAATCAGCCACTTTGCTGAAGGAAGGCTTGGAAATTGTAATCTGCGTTCTCTCATTCACAAAAGTCCCATTAATGGCGGCGCCCCGCAGAGCGTCCACAAAGAGAATCTGCCTGGGCACAAAGCGCCCCCCTAACCTGTGATAATCGGGAATGGCAGATGTCCTCAATAGCTGGCCGGAAAGGCTGTAATCCTCGCTTTTGCGCAGCAGGTTATCTTCTTTGCTGATCCAGACTTTCATTCTGGGATAAGTCACGTCGGTCGTAACGGCCTCAAGGGTGAGAAGCCTGCACTCAAAGCGCCCCAAAGTTACATCCTCACCCGCCGTTACCTTATAGTCCTGGGCCAGGGTAGAACGGGTAAAATCAGAATTCCTGGCATTGGTATTCTGAAAACGATCTGCGTTGCCGGTTGTGTTGAAACGGCGGCTCTCAGGATCATAAAACCAGAGCACCTTGTCCTGCTTAAGGTAGCCCTGCCCCTTGCTGATCAGGGGCTGCATAATTATGATCATAAAAGTCTCGCTTGAGTCCCGGCGAAAAATCCCCGCCACGGTTGTGGAAAGTCCCTGGCCCGGTTTTTCCTGCACAATCGTGTACTCGGCGGAAAAGTCGGTGTCGTAATAACTGACAAGGGAATCAACACCAACCAGAAGCTCCTGGTCCGTGAGGGCATGGAGGCGGATTACGATGGCAAAAAACAGGATTGATAAAGCAAGCAATTTAGGTATTTTTGGTTTCATAACGTTTCCCCAGACAAGAGTTCCGGCAGGTTTTTCGTTAAAACCCGTAAAGAGGGAATCAGTGTCAGCATAAAGAGCACAAGCAAGAGCATACCCATATTAATCAACATAGTCTGCGGCAGATACATTGCCTTGAGCCTGCCGCCTTTCAGGAAAATTTCAAAACCCGGAAACCATGAAAAAGACAAAAACGAAGCCGCCCAGTTTAAAGCCAGGGCCAAAATAAACCCGGCGACGAGGGAAATAATTCCAAGGGCAATGATTTCCGTCAGGAGGACTATACGCAGGTCTCTCCCGTAAAAACCTATAACCCTCATAACGCCAATTTCCCTTGAGCGTTCACGGAGTATGAGCCTGTAAGTAACAAGGGCGCTGACCATAATTGTAAAAAGCATCATTAAATACAAAAAATAAGTGATAATATTCATGGCGCCAAGTAAATACGAAATTTCTGACAGATAAACCGGCAAGGTATACAGAAAAACCCTAATCCCTTCCCAGGGCCTGTCCCGTTCAAGAACCATCCCGTCCCTGTCGTAGACCAACGGGCCTGTCTGCGTGAGTTCCGAAAGGTATCCCTGAAGGCGAAGGCGATTGCTTTCGGCTGTGGACGGGTCATCCAGAAAAAAACCTACTGAAGAACAATCGCCGTCATCATAGGCAATAAGCCGATTAAGAGTCAACCTGGAAATATACGCTTTATAGTAACCAAATATTGAAGTATCCTGAACGATCCCTTTTACGACAAATATGCCGGTATTCTTCTGCCCGAAGCGGGTTTCAACTTCCAGAATGACACTATCCCCCATTCTGGCGCTTAATTGCCTTGCTATCGGGACAGAAAGGACAATGCCGTCATTGCCGGTCAAAGTCATTGGTGGTTCATCAAAAGAAAACTTGCCGAACAAATGGGATTCCCCTTCCCAGTCACAACCCACCAGGTTTTTAAGCTGAACCGCGGCGCCGTTGTAATGAACAAAGGCGTCTTCGACATAAAGGGTCCGCAAAACCGTATATTGCGGATTGATACCCGAAAGATTGGCGGCTTTCAGGATGTCGTCAATTTCATTCTGTCCCAGGTGATGGGTAAATTCCCAGACAGAGGTATCCGTGCCATAACCAATTGCGACGATATCACCGGCATAATGCGACTGGGCAGAGTAATAAGCACTGTCATACATACCGTCTTTTTGTGAAGTAATAAAGGTGACTATTGTAAAACCAAAGATTAGGGCTGCCAAAAGAAAATAGTAACGCCGACGGTAGCGGTAAAGGTACTTTATCCCCAGCTTAAAGGCAGCAAAAAGTTTTTCCATGATACTCCCTAACCCCTGCGTACCGCTGATTCAGGCTCAATCCGNACAGCAGTCTCCACAGGATANACAGACGCAGCCAGCCCCAATAATACCGCGATACTGAAAGAAAGAATCGCTATATGCGGCAAAAATTCAAGCCGCAAGGTTGGGCTGTTTATAATGGACATAAGCAGCTCATTCGAGACAGGAAGATCACGACCATTAACCCAGCGTATTAAAAGGAACCCGCCCAAAATTCCTGTAAAGCCTGCGATTGATGCGATAAACAAATTTTCACAGTAAACGAGGGAACGTATATATGCGTCAGACGCGCCTATTGCCCTTAGCGTGCCAATCTCACGTACCCGCCTGAAAACAGAAATCAGGATAATATTTAGTATAGCGATAATGCCTGCAACGCTTACAATAAATATCCCTGTATTTATCAGGAATTGAACCATCCGCAAAAGAATAGAGGAGTTTCCTGACGCAATTCTCCAGTTTACCGCTATTACACCAAATGGTTCTATTTTTTTGTTAAGTGAAGAAATAAATGAATTAACAGGGATTCCTTTATTCAGCCGAATCAGGATGAAATTCCAGTCACCTCCGTTTTCAGCATAGCCACTATTCGTAAATGATTCACTCAGGAAACCATGTAGCAGATCCACAGAAAATTCCATATCGTCAGTTTCATAATCATTGGAAAATCCTTCGCTGAAAATATCATCAATATCTGCACTTAACAGATGGAGTGAAGTCTTAATTGTTTCAGCAGCGCCTGCCACTTGTATAGAATTGAGTACCCTGACTGTCTGAGGATCAACAATCACAATTTCGTCCATGAACTGACCGGGGTTTTGATACCTGAAAATTCCCACTAACGGGACTTCCCTGATTTTGAACCCGATATCACTACCCGATGTAAAAAGCAGCGGCACACCTATATTTGGGCGGCGACCTGTTCTCCTTTCAATCCTCCTGGCCCTTTCTACCGTTATCATTGCGCCATATTCACCTGTTTGCAAAAAATTTCCTTCCTCAAGAACAATTCCCGGAAAAATTGAAAAATAATTTTTTGCGTCAATTCCACATAATAAAACCTGTTCTCTTATATCAAGCAAATCCAGGTAGGCTCTGCCTGATACCTGACTTGTAACTCCCTCTAACCCGTCTTCGGCCCAGACAAGCTCCATAATTTTATCATATGCGGGAAGAACAGGGATAGTAAAAAAAGAATCAATTACCGGTGTATTGGCGCCAAAAAGGTTCATTGTAAAGTCACCTGCTTTTTCCAAAACTACATCGCCTGTAAGGCTTTCAATATATGCACGCCTCAGCCCCTGGTCCGCCTTCTCAACAGTGCTGTTCCCCATAAAAAAAAGAAACGTGATAACTGAAATTGGTAACGCAACTATTGCGCTTTCTTTTATGTTTCGGATTATATTTCGAACAGCCATAAAAAAGATCATAATTTTTTATCCTCAGATTTTATGGATCCGTCATGAAGAAAAACTACATGATCCGCCATTTGCCAAATTCCTGGATCATGTGTTGAAAAAACGAAAGTTGTTTTCTCTTCTTTGTTGATCTTTTTCATTAATTTAAGTATCTTGTCCCCTGTGTCCGAATCAAGATTGGCTGTAGGTTCATCGGCAACCACTATACGTGGAGACGTTACCAAAGCCCGCGCTATTGCAACCCTCTGCTGTTGGCCCCCTGAAAGCTCAGCAGGTATGTGTTTTTTTCTTTCGGCAAGACCTACTTCTTCAAGTAAATTATTAACTAAATCCTTTCGTTCGGCCTTTGATATTCTTTTTTCTGATATAATAAGCGGAAGTTCCACATTCTCAAAAACATTTAGGACCGGTAAAAGGTTTAATGACTGGAATACAAAGCCTATATATTCTCTTCTGAGCTTTGCAAGTTCTTGTCGTGTTTTATTCTTTATCTCCATTCCATCCAATACCAGTCTGCCCCTGCTGATATTGTCTATAAGTCCTATAATATTCAATAATGTTGTTTTTCCTGAACCTGAAGGCCCTGCAACTGAAATAAATTCACCTTCTTCGATACCAAGGTTAACTGCCTTCAGTGCCTGAATCTCCATATCCTTTCCCATTATGTACACTTTCCAAATGTCTTTTAGTTCAATCAACATTTTTTGTTTAAGATGTTAAATCTTCCATAATTATTTTTTTTGCAGATGATATTGTAAATCTTTCATTAATAATTTCAATTTCTTTTAATGATATCTCTGAAAGTAAATCCAAGTCATTATATACTCTAATAATTTCTTCTGCAAAACTTATAGGATCATCTTTTATAATTAAACAATTTTCAGCAAATTGTATTCCTTCTGACCCTATGGAAGTAGTTATTACCGGTAATTGGTTATACATTGCTTCAATAACTTTTCCTTTTATACCTGCACCATAGCGAAGCGGAACAATAGATAGCCTGCAATTTTTGTAATATTCACAAAGCTGTGTTTCTGTAACATATCCCATTACCAATATATATTCTGTATTTAATGCAAGTATTTCTTCAGGCGTATTGGAACCCAAAATATAAGTTCTAATTTCAGGACATCTTTTTTTTAAAATAGGATATATTTCATTAACATACCATAAAACTCCATCGATATTTGGTTTATGATCAAACCCGCCTATAAACATTAAATCTTTTGTATTACTAAAATCTCTTTTTGTAATATGTTTATTTTCGTACAGGAATGGTGGAATTAATTTAACATTAATCGATTTATCTATTTTCTTTATTTCATCAACTTCTATTGTTGACGGATAATAGCATACATCCGTCTTATACAATAGTTCTATTTCCATTTTTTTACACTTTATTGAGGACTGTAAGAATCTGCTATCATTTTTTATTTCATATTCTCTTATTTCCCTTAAAAATCTAAGATCATGCCCATAATAGAATATCTTTGCTTTTGTATACATTTTAATTTCATCTATATATTTTACTGAAATGTGAAGCCTGTTCAAATACACATAATCTATATATTTGCCGTTGGCCTTAAGCCATGTTTTCCAGTTTTTAGCGTAGTATTTTCCATATAAAATTTCTACTCCCATTTGTTCCAAAATATATGTATAAGGTTCATGTTTATAGAAATTATCACCTATAAATTTAACATTATAACCTAAGCTTAAAAATAGCTTTATATATTGAAAATCAGTTACCGATCCAGCATCCTTGTCAAATTGCGGAACATAGTGATCTATCATTAACAGTGTTTTTTTATTTGCGCTTCTGTCCCTTGCATGGAATACACTATCCCCGTTAGGAAAATGTTCACTTACCAGAATATCTTTCCATTTGGCAAAAATCTTTTCTTTATTTATAACCTGAAATTTTTTCAGACCTTCCGAAGTATCAGTTCCGTTTGATATACCTTCAAAGTGTACAACTACGGATTCAGGCTGATACATAACTTTATAACCTTTTTTTCTTATCGAAAAACATATATCTGCGTCTTCACAGTATGCAGGGGTAAATATTTCATCAAATCCACCAAGATTATTCCAAATTGATCTTCTTATCATTAAAGCAGAGCCTGATATATAATCAACTTCTTTTACATAATTAAATTCCGGTAGAGCAGGATCACTCATTCTGCCATAATTCCATGCAGAAGCATCATTCCAAAAAATTGCCCCTGCTTCCTGAAGCATTCCATTTTTAAACACCAGTTTTGAACCGACTGCCCCAATATTATCTTCCCTTTCAATTAATTCAACCAAAGGAAAAAGCCAATTTTCCTGAACTTGCGTGTCATTATTTAAGAATAAAATATATTCACCTTTCGCCTGTTTTGCAGCATTATTACAATTTTTCAGGAATCCATAATTTTCAGGTGTTTTTACAACTCTAATGTTAAAAATAATTTTATTAATTTCCTTTGTAAAATCATTGGAACAATCATCAGCAATAATAATTTCGTATCTAACTTTTTTTCCTGAATAATTAAGAATTGATTTTAGACAATTATAAGTGAAATTAAATTGATTGTATACGGGAATAATAATCGAAACTAATGGTTTATCTTCAAAATTAAAGATTAATGGTTTGAATTCTGTTATTTTTTTATAGGTATTATTTATTTCGAATATATCCAATTTCTGTGAATATTGAGGACTTTTACTGTAAATAAAGTGTTCATTAATAAGCCTTAATACACCTATAGTGCCTTCTTTTTTTAGTACCTTAAAAAATCCATATATTCTTTTCGGCGTCATTTTCAACAAAAATTTAACCGGATACTTCACAAAAGTAAAAATAAGTTTCAAGAAAAGTCTACGCTTGCTATAAATTGGAAAAACATTTTGTATATATAAAGAAATTTTGTGATATATTCTCCATGTTCCGGAATTTGTTATATCAAAAATTTCTTTATTTATTTCTTTTTCTGATAAAATGAGTTGATTGATATGGCCATCCATATTTCTAATTTCATCTTTATAATTTGCAATTTTATTTTTAAGATGATCTATATACTCAGATTTATTCTGGATTTCTCTCTGTAAACAACGTTCTTTTTCCAAAAATTCTTCTACTTGATTAATTCTGTTATCTAATTTTTCTTTTAAAAAACATACATTATCTTTTAATTTTATTACATACCCATTTTTATTGTTAAACTTTTTATTCTTGCAGAATATTTTAACTAAATCTCTTTCTATATCAATGACTTTTTTTTGCGTTTCTTTATTAATCTCACTAAAATAAATATTTGCA
>JGI24698J34947_10000131_pt1 | contig 27485 bp, 2 predicted proteins | sample TergutMp193P3_FD_34947 | JGI IMG/M metagenome (IMG submission 34947) | reverse complement strand
ACCTTGTTCAATATCATCGGCTTTTATCCTATCACCTGTACCCCATAAATCAATTGGAGTATCATAACTGATATTATTTTGCGTAACTTGTATTTCTTGCCATGGTTCTTTACCAATCAATACGTTTTCCGGCTGGTAACGAAGTGGAACAGGATTGCTAATATTTAACCGGATAAATTTATTAAAAGGCTCATATGGGATCATTTGCCGTCTGCCAGCTATGTCATTATATGTTATTTGGCTTAAGGTCAGCTCCGCCCCATTTTGATCACCGACAAGCCTAACCCATCTATTTGAAGCAATATCTTTTCCTGCAACACAAAATCCTCTATTTTTTTTGGAATTTGCCAAAATTAATATATCAGCCAAAGATATTCTCCTAAAAAACACTATATATTACCAAATTGCTTCTGCCAATCCCCGCCGATAAAGGCTATGCCCTTGTGCCGCGTTCTCGCAGGGTTTTAAGGGCGGGATTCATGGGGCAAATAGTACCTGGCACCTTTTTCATGGGGCGTATTGATCTTTGGGGGATGTTATAAACAGTATCAGGCGGATTACCGCGCCCAGCGCAACAAGACCAAATGCTACCAGCATCATTGTGTTCATAATTTTTATTATACCCCCTTCTCCACTCCTTTTTCAAGCCCCACAAAAAAAAGCCCCGCCGGGGGGCGGGGCTTTTTGGGGGTTTCGGGCTGGGCGCGGGCTAGAAGATGCCGGCGGGGATGGTGGGCTTGAAGAAGTAGCCGATGCGGAACATTTTGCTGCTGGCGCCGCCGGTGCCGGTGCCGGCGTAGCCTACCGCGGCGTGCCAGCTTCCGTTGGGGGATGAGGTGCCGCTGACCGTAGCGCCGCCTCGAGCGGTGGGCGGCCAGACCTCAATGTTGAGGCGGTCGTCGGCAACGGTATAGTTCGCGGGCATGGTGACGGCTTCCCAGCCGGTTATTACATTGCCGCTGATCGGGTCGGTCAAGGTGCGGGTGAACGACGTGCTCTTGTACGCGACGCGCGCGAAATCGTAGTTGCCTTTGCGGCTGGAGTCGCCGTAGACGATCCAGGGGTTGTTATCGTTGTCAACCGAGATGTCGGTCCAGATACCGCCGGTTACTACGCTGTCAACGGCATAGGCGTCAAAGCCTACGGTCGCAAAGTTTGTGCCGGTAACTGCCGCGCTGCTTACCGCGTATACCACGGTTTGGTAAACGCTGTTATAAAACGCCAGATGAATATAATCTCTTGTATCTACCTTCATGCTGACATACGTGCCGGAACCTTTTCTCAGTGTGCTGGGTAAAGGATCAGTTCTGATGTTCCAGCTGCCGGCGCTGCCGTTGTTGGTGGTGCTAGTACCATAGGCAAGGCGGAGCGTGTCAGTGGTTTCATGGTAGTAGGCGATGACCGGATGGGGACCGGCTATATAGTCAACCGCGCTCCACATACCGGCTCTGGTACCCGAAGTAACCGAGCCGCCGTCAATAAACAGGGGGAGGCGGCTGTCGGTTTGGCCGTTTTCACCGGGTGTGGGATAATTGGTAGTGCCAGCCCGCTCAACAAAGAACACGTTTTTGCCGACCGAATCGTAGCCCACGGTATACACCCTGCCCGCGACTCCCCGCGCGGCAGCCGCGTTTTGATCGTCGCGGTCATCGCCATGGGCATAGTATGTACCGTCAGCGCCGGTATTGCCGGTATTTGCCGCCGCCATACTGGTCCTGACATTTTGCCAGCGTAAGGTATCCGTCGGGTCTCCCCGATCTTGCCGCATTATCAGGAACGGGACTATGGTGCCGCCCGGATTAAGGGCGATTGCGTTGTCACCATTGCCATTCGGTAAATTCTTCATGTGGGTACGGATGAGGAGATTGGGCAGGGCGTCCCACTGGTACACATACACCGCCGTTAAATTACTGCCCTGATTGCCGCTGGGGTAAAACGCCAGATCAGTATACGCCTGCGGGTCCTGCGCTTCCTGCAGTCTTATAGCCGCGCCGTTGTCGTTTGCCGCGTAGAATGTCTTAAACGTGCTGCGGTGCGCCCACACGCCGTGGAGCCTGCCCGGAACAGCGCCATACCCTGAAGTCATCTGTCCCGTTGCAGTACCCTGAGCGATACCGGTGCTGGTGCCGTACTCAAGCGCCATAGAGGGGCTTTCCATTTCACGGCTGCCACCGCTCGCGGTGTTGTCGCCAAAGTAGGTTGCCGGCGATGTGGAGCTTTCGGTAGTGCGCCAGATGTGGGCGTAGGGCTTGTTGATCCACAGTTCGGAGCCGGTGGGAGTATATGAGTTGGTCTCCTTGTTCAGGAAGTTGTCCTTGTTCCATGACTTGTCCGGCAGACACGCCGCGTTGTGGTTCCACGCGTTCGTAGTGCCTACGGCGACGGTTATGCCGCCCGACGCGGTGCCCGCCGTAAAGACGTGCTGGTTGTTGGGCAGATAATCGGCGTCAATGGTGCCGGTTATATCATAAGTCGTGTCGGTTGCGCCGACGCCGGATATTACTACGCCGGTGCTGCCTCCCCGTGTCGTGCCCAGGTTGTAGCCCAGTACCCGAATGCCGGGTTCGCTCTGATAGAAGCTGTACCAGCCCTGCCGTGAGCGCGTAGTGGCGAACTTGGGCGATTCCCGCCTGAGGCCGGTAACGTAGGGCACGATGTCAACGGTGGTCTGGTTGTGGAACCGCGAAGAGTTCTCCACTGTCACCGCGCCATCCGTCGCGTGCTCAAGGTTGACCCGCGCGCCGATTTTATCCACCGCCTGAGCTTTTACGACGACAGCCGCGGAGGGCCCGCCGCGCGTGCCTCTGCCCGCCGGCAGTGTTTCGGTATTCCACAGATACGCCCATTCCACGGAGTGTCCGGTGCGCCAGTCAAGGTCTTCATGCGACCACGCCGACACGCCGGTTTCGGGCATCATTTTTCTGGTGAGGTTATTGGCAGTTATCTGCGCTTGAGTGGGAGTGTTAGTGGAAAATTTATTTCCATTGGGGAGCACATACCACAGTTTCAGAATGGTCGTTGCCGTGCCGCCTATGTTGAGCTTTATCTCGTCAATAAGCTGATCGTCCCAGGCGAAGCCGCGCAGGATGATCCTGCCGCTGACCTTGTCATTGGCCTCAGTGGAGGGGGTATCGCCGGACATATATCCGTCGGCGTAGGTCAACGCCGAATTCCGGTAGGGATTCGTGTCGTTGTCCGGTATGGTCACATACGGCCTGAAGGCAATACTGCCGGCCTTGGGCTCTATGTAGCCCGATTTGATGAAAGCCTGCGCGGTGCCGGCGTTGAACAAGCCGCCGCGCAGTACATTGGCGCCGAAGGTCTCTCCCGGTGTGGCGGCGGCTTCAATGGTTCGCGCGCGGTTGGTATCATTGCTGTTGCCGCCCCGCACCGCCGATTCCATGTAGGGGTTCAGATCGTATAGCCGCGACCAAGGATCGTTGTGATCGGTTATGTACACCCGCAGTCCGAGGACGACCGCGTCGTAAAGCCTGTCCCTGTCGGTAAAGGGGCTTGCGGGATTTGTGCCGGGCACGTTAGTGTTGCCGCCAATATTGTCTATTATCTTGATGACGACGTACACCGTGCCGTCCAAATAACCGCCGGTTCCGCCTCTCGCGTTGTTCACGGATTTGGCAAGGCCCTCAGGTATTTTGCCTCCGCCGGCCACGTCAAAATCGCCGCTTCCGTCGAACTTAAACGCCGTGGCGGCAATCTTGTCGTTGTTGGGGTTAGCCGGCTGTTGTTGGCCGGTGCTTCTCATATTTCTGTAGACCCATACATACGCGGAGGCACTGCCCGCCCATCTCTCGATATTATTTTCAGCGTCATATTGCGGATCGGCGGCAGCCGTAATTGAGATACCCTGGAATACAAAGTGCGCGCCGTTCTGCGGCTTTGCCGTTACGGCGACGCCCAGGTTTCTCCACTCGTTTTCGTCGAATCCGCCCATATCGGCTATGGTGTAAAGGTCAAGGAATTGAGATACGGCTATATTGGCGACAGCCGTGCCATCCGCCTCGGCTATGTCGGTCAAATTCCCGCTCCTCCTCGCCATTGCCTGCAGGTTCGGCTTGGTCATCGGTACCCTGTACCGCTCGACATAGGCCGCCTCATATCTCAGGGGCGGGTTGCCGCCTGCGGTTTCAACGCCAAAGCCGATGACCCTGTTCTTGGAGATAAAGCCCGAGTCCAGATAACCGTTGGCGTAGGTCAGCCTGCCGACCTCGGAGTCGTCCTTTGGCGAATAGTAGATCGCGTTATTGCCGGGTTCGGGAATGTTGTATTCCTGTTCCCCGTCCGAGGTAAACACCGCGCCCTCGCCGGTATTATTGGTATTGAGCGTTACTTTGGTGATTCGCGGGTACTTGTTCATTACGCACATGGTCTGGGTATAGTAGGAAGCGTTGCCCGCGTGATCCTCAACCACATAGTACATGGTCATCCAGCCGTCGGGGAATTTGGTGGTGTCTACGTCGAAACTCCAATAGACATCCCATTCCTGGGTCGGCTGCCAGGTGCCGCCTCCCGCCTTGGTGATGGTATGCCCAAAGTCGCCGGTCGGGACGTTTCTGTTCGCGTACGCCGCCAGAGCGCCATTCTGCGCGATACTCACCACTTTGTTGCTGTCGGCGGGATTCGTGGTATTCCAGTTGACGGTATAAGCCGGTTTTCCCCGCGCGCTCACGGTCACTGTTGGGGGCGCCGCGGTTTGGGTGGCTCCAGTGCTGATATTGATGTAACTACCGGCGTTTTCGGTGACGCCTGTCCTGAACCACACGCGCACCTGTTGCAGTCCCTTGTATCTGGGATCAGGATCGTTGGTCGCGCCCTCGTAGTCAAAGGCCCTGCCGAAGAAAGCGACGTTGCTTCCCGCTACCTTGGTGTTCGTAATATTTTTCGCCGTGTCCGCGAACGGGGCAAAGTTGTCAACGCCTATCGCGAAGGTTTCGGTCGCCGTCGCGGCGGGATTGCCGTTATCGCTGATACGGACATCAATGATATATTCGCCGCCTGAGAGCGCCCAGTTGCCGTTGCGTACTATTCCAAAGTTGGCAGTAGTCGCCGTGGAGTCAAACTTCCAGGTTAAGGTAGTACTGGTCAGGCCCGCGCCGCTGGGGGATAAGGCGGCGCCGCGCGCGTTATTCGGAGTGTACGTGCCGCTGTTGTATATGGTTGCCCAGGGTAGATCGGTTGTCAAGTTTGCGCCGGTGTCGCGCGCCCGGATACGGACTTCGACCCTGCTGATTTGGGCGCCGGAGCCTGTGCCGGCGCTGAGATTCGCCCTAACGGCGAATTGTCTGGAGCGGATATAGTTTTCCGCCAGCGCGTTCCCATAGGTCCCATAATTAGCGTCGTTGTCAAAGGCGGCGGAGCCGGATAGACCCGCCTGATTGCTAATCCGCTTATTGAGTATCTCAGGAGCGGATTCTTTGAAGTAGAACTCCAGGTAATACGGCCGGGGTTTAGTCGCGTCCGCGCTGGAGCCCAGACTCATCTTGTTGTAAGCGGAATTGATGTCGAGTTCAAAGCCGTCAAAAACCAGCACCTCGACCCATACGCGGATCATGTTTTTGACGGTACCGCCGAACGCGAAACCATCCGATGAAATACGGTTGCTGATTTCTTTATTCTCGTTGAGCATAAAGCTCCAGGGCATGGAGGCGGCTTTGCTTGATGTCGATTCCAGCGTTGCCATATACCAGCCGGTGTCGGTGAGGTTACTTGTCGCGTTATAATCACCGGTACCCCACGCCGTGGGCGTTGTGCCGGTCCACACCCCTCTCATAGAGGTGTATTCACTGTTATTCTCCCACCGTTCACTGCCCATAGTAACAATACCGCTGTCCGCCGGCGGGACGCCGGGGTTGTCGTTATTCGCCACTTTAACGCGGTAGATAACATTGCGGATACTCACGTTATCGTCGGCGGTGCCCTCAATGTAGAACTGGCCGCCAAACGAATTGTTGGTGCCGTAGGTAACCTCAGGATCGGGGTTGACGAATTTAGACGTGGGGTTGTCGCCGTTGGGGAACAGGAATATCTGGCGCAGTTCATAGGAGACGTTGCCCGCGTGATCGGCAACTCTTATGACCAGCGGCAGACTGTAGATGGCTTTGCCGCTCAGGTCGTCCCCCGTCGGCGTGATTTGCCGCGTCAGATACGAGCTTCCGTTAACTCCGCCGGTGTAGGTCGTGCCGCGTATGAGTACCGATCCGGTAACATAGTTCGCCGGGACCGTCGCGCCCGCCGATAACTGCCAACTGTACAGATTGATGCCCGTCGTGGGTAAGCTGAATCCGGGTGGTATACCGGTTCCAGCAACAGCGCCCGCCTCGTACTTGAACCACAGGCTGCCGCCGGTGTTCGTAGGCCGCGCGACGCCGCTGTCGGGATCGTCAAAATACGCGTTAGTATCATTGGCGGCGGTTATGCCTGCCCAGTTTCTGATATTATCTGAACCCACGGCCGGCAATGTCGCGCTCGACGTGCCGTAGCCAATGCGGTACCATAATCCCGCTACGCCGCTGGCGCTGCCGCCGGGGCCCTTATCGTCGGTGGTACCTTTAACGTTAAACGGCTCGCCGCCCACTACGGTTTCGCTGGCAAAGGGATAGCCGGTTACTCCCGGTTTATGCGCGGGTTCGTCAATAGCGCCCACGGGCGGGGTGTTGTCCAGCGTAAACGGACGCATGGCGGAGGCTGTCTTGCCTGTATAATCGTTGACGGTAAAGTTCACCTCGAACGCGCCGTCGCCATAAGTGGCGGGGAGCATGGTCAGCGTAACTTCAGGCGACCATACGCGCGCGCCGAGGGCGTCAGGCGGCCAGGCGGCGGCAGGCGTCCAGTTAATGTTTTGCGTCAACGCGGTGATGGGATTAGCCCGGTCGCCGCTTCTGTTGACGGTTACCCGCAGACGGCCAAACCCGTTGATGTCGCCGGCATTTACGGTGAATTTCAATTGGTTCGGCGCGAGGCGCGTGGTAAACGCGGTTGCAGTGCCCACATTGTCAATAGTGGGAGGCGCGTTGTCCACGAAGAAGAACACAAAGGGCGAATAGGCGGGGTTGCCGTGAAAGTTCGCGGTGGAAGCGCCGAGCGCCGGCCAGCCGCTCAGATCGTCGGTTATAGTCGCTCCGCCCTCAATCTCCGACATATCCCGCGCCCGTAACTGGACGCAGTAGTAGCCGTCGTCGTCGGCAATGGTAGTCCAGGGAACAGGCCACGCTACGCTGTATTCGTTATCGGTGACCGGGGTCAGCGAAGTCCACGCGCTTGCCGTTCCCCACGCGTTAGTCGAATAATCCCATTTATAGTACTGTATTTGCACGTGCCTGAGGTCGTTGGTGTCCCGCACGCTGCCGCGTATTTCGGGAGCGGTCGACAGCGCGGTAATATCGCTCGACAGCGTGGGAACGCCGGTCGTCGCGTTATACGTCAGCCAGTAGCTGGGGGGCCGCTCGATCCTGATAGCGTCGGTATTATTGGTAGTCTGCGCCCTTACGCTCGTAAAGGTAAACGTCGGCGCGGCGTTGTCAATCTTAAACGACCACACGTTGCCGGTTCCCGCCACGGGGGAGGGGCTGCCGGTTTCCAAAGCCTCCGGCGACCGTTTTTCGCTGCGATCTTCCGCAAGCACGATGATCTCGTAGTTGCCGGTAAGATCGGTTCCGGCGCCGGTGCCGTATCTCGCTTTACGGATGTCCTCTCTGAGAATGTCAAAAGACCAGTTATAGGTTTCCTGTACGAGTAAGCCCCCGTTGGTAACGGGAGTGGAAGAAGCGTATCTCCATGCCGTGTTGGTAAAGCGGGCGGTTTCTGCGCCGGTAAGCGCTTTTACCTCGGACGTTTTGGTTGCGTCGCCGTTATACCGTATACGCACCACCGCGTCGTGCAGGTTGGCGCTGGTTACCGAGCCGGTTATGCCAAAGACTTTAGCGTTGGCGGCGGTGGGCGCTCCAAACACGTTGGTCGTTGGCCGGGTATTGATCAACGACGTGGGCAGTACGGTATTGATCCTGAAGCCGTACATTTTATTGTACTCCACGGTAGTTGTCCCGTTCAACGCGACATCTTCTATGTACAGTTGGATACTGTGTACGCCGTCAACGAGTTTGGTTCCGCTCAGCGTGCCGGTATTGGTCAGGTAGATCCGCCAGTTGACGCTCCTCTTGTCGCTGACTGTCGCGCCCAGGCCGAGGTCGGTAATGGATATTTCCGTGCCGCCGTCAATCTTGATCTTGAGCGAGTCGAATTTAATGAAGGAAATCTCATCGGTAAAGATTCCCTGGATAAAGGGCACACTGCTGCCGTCATTCCAGACGACCGGCAGTCTATAGTTGGCGCCGGATTTTTCCCATGTCCGCTTGGCCGCGTAATCGGCGGATACGCCCGCTATCGGCATGGTGTCGATGACGTTGGCGTTCCACCAGTTTTTGTTGTTAATAGCGCCGGTATCGCCGGACTGGGGCAGCAGCATGGCCGCTTTGTCAAAGCCGGGGGTGGTAAAGTCCCAGGTAGCCCCCTCCAGGTCTTTGAAGAAAGTCAGCGAATCGTTGCCCGACTTTTGGCTTCGGTCATCCACGATAAACTGCATATTGTTCGTGCCGGGCGGGACCGCGATGTTATCAATAAAGTTAATGCCCGTTGACGCGGCGGTAAAATCAGCCGCGCTGACAAAGAAGTGTACCAGCGTATCGCCGGTTTCGGGGGTGATTCCCGCGGGCAGTGTGCTCCAATTTGTCGAAGGTATAACCTGCGCGCCCGTGACCGTCGCGCTGGGAGTATTAACAGGCAGCTCGAACGTCTTCGGGGTGGCGGTGCCTAACTTGGCGACGATGTAATACGGAGGAGGAGCGCTGTTCGCGCCGGTTCCGGCTAAATGGGCGTCCCATATATAGCCTTCCAGATAGAGGGCGCTGCTATAATTGTTCCCGCTGAAAGTCGTATTGGTCGGGGGATAGGTTATCTTTATCTTGGGCGGCTTGGAGTCCAGCTCAAACTGGTACTGTCTGCTTAAGGTCGGCCCAACGTCGGCCACAACCCCCGGTTTGCCGGACTCTTCATTGGTATTGTACTTGTCAAAGTAACTGTCCGTCGCGGTGATCCGGTACCAGTACTTGGTGTCAACATAGGGTGCGGGCGCAGGGTTGCCGCCCCTTAACAGGTTGTCGAACGCGGTGATGCCGGTTAAAGTGACATCCAGCTTGACATTGCTGGTTCCTACTCTGGTTACCTGGGGGTTCGCCCCGGTGGTCGAGAGCGTGCCCGCCGGGACCCAGGTGCCGGGCGACCCGGCGTTGTCGGGCGCCATTTCCATGCTTATTGAGCCGGGTCTGACACCGGTGCCGTCAGCGGCGGCGGAGAAGCCGTCGTCGTCGTTCACGGTCAGCACGGCGCGCAGTTCCTGCACGCCCACCACTCTGCCGTCTTTCAGACTGTTGGTGTCATTGGGGATATAGGGCTGGTCCTCGCTCTGCAGTACGTAGATGGGCTGCTGGGAGTCAGTGGTCATAGCGGATTCGTTACCCGCCTCGTCTCTCGCCAGGACATAGAGGACATATTCCCGGTTATCAAGCATACCGGTTTTTTTGGTATCAATGTACACTGTCCGCCCAAACTCCGAGGTGAAATAGTCGTACCTGCCGTTAGTTGGCGTTGTATTATTACCCCAGGTGGGAACGCCGGGCGCGGTACCGCCGGGAGGCGCCGCCGTGTAGGGGAGCAGCCACCACTGGACTTCCTTAACCTTGAGGTTATCGGTCACGTTGAGGCGGAAGCTGACCACGCCGTTTGCCAGGCGCGAGAACCGGTCGTTAGCTGTTCCCGGATCACTGCCGCTCATGTTCGGGCGGCTGGTGTCATCGGTGCGGCGTTCAAAGGTTTCCATCTTCTTCGCTATTCTTACTTCGGGAGCTGTTTTGTCCATTTTGAACGACCGGTTCACGGTGTTGGTATAGCCAAAGCGATCCCGGAACACGAGCGAAATACCTATGTCCGAGGATACGTTCTGGCTAATATGTATGTTCGCGGTAAAATCCGCTATCCAGGTGTTAGCGTCGCTGGTTCTGTTAAAGGTTAGATCGGTTCCCGGCGTAAAACGAACCAGCGCGCTGGCTGGATTGGCGGCGTTCCACGCGGAGACGCCGGTTACGACCAGGGTGCCGTTCGGGTAGTCGGTCGCGGTCCATGTTATGTTGCCTCTGTTAGCCGCGTCTTCCGACGTTCCGGTTATGGTATACGACTTGAGCGTTATGGGGCCGTTGCGGTCGCTGACGTTTCCTTTAATAATAAGGCCGTCATTGCCGGCGCTTATTCCGTCCGCGGTGCCTATATACGCCCCGTTTTGAATCGTATCATCACCGGCAATGGTTGTGGTAATACTGGCGCTGGGAATAGCCGGAATGGTGTTGTCAACGTAAACCCAGAAGGTCGCGGTCTCCGGCGGATTATAACTCACCGGAGTGGCGGTCCCATCCGTGGTCAATATCAATTTCTTAGTGGAATCGGTAGTGTCCTTGGCGGTTATACTCAATTGGTAAATGCCGTCGGGCAGAGCCGAGCCTGTGCCTGGCGGAGACAGTTTTTGCACCAGCAAGTCCTGTCTGATCATTCCTTCCCATATCCTGTCATCCTGCCTCGTGAATATCGTATTGAGATCCGTCGAAGTCAAGGTAACAGGTGTGTTCGCGACTACAGTACCGCCGGTGGCGGGATTGTACTGTGAGGCGGCAAAGGTAATGCTTATATCGCCCACCCCGTCGTCATCTTCCACGCGCAGGCCGATCGATGTGCCGCCGCTGAGCCTGTTGCGGAAATTGTCGCTGTTGTCCCCCGGCTCAAAGCTGTTGTGGGTAGCGCCGGGGCCGTCAGTCTGACTGGTTATCGCAGGGTTTGCGCCCGTAACGGTCAGCGTCGGTTTGTCGGTGTTTGCTGTTACGGTCAGTTGCAGCTTCTCGACACCTACGTTAAACGCGTTGTCGCGGGCAAGTACGTACAGCCAATACGTGCCGTCATTGAGTATAGTCGGAGTGGCAGTATCGCCGCTCAACACTCCCGAAGTTTTGATCCTGAATGTGCTGGCGCTCCCTGCCCCGCCGTGGCGGCGGACGTTTGCGCCGGATATAATTGAGGTGTTCACCCCCGAATTATATCCATTGTCGCTAGCGGCGGGTTTAGTGGGCCAGCGCGCGTTGGGGTTGCTGCTATTAAGCAAAGCGTCTACTACTGTGGCGTTGCCGCTGTCAACCAGTAAATACATGCGTTCATACGCGCCGTAATAGTCGCTATCAGGGGGGCTTCCTGTTGCTGCGGCTCGTTTCATTTGCGATCCGCTGTCATCAAAGAGCAGGTTGAATTCGACAACGCCGTTAGCCGTCGCCGTCTTGGGGTTGCTGCCGGTGGGGCTCAAATTCGACGCGACAGTACCCCGTGTGTTGGTTATCTGCACTGTGGGCTTGGTCCAGTCCACCCTGAATTGCGCGCTGGTCAAGTGCGGGTTATTCAGGGGGCCGTTATTGCCGTTTTGGCGGACATACACTTCCAGCGAGTAGGTTCCCTCCATATCCTCCAGCGTGTAAGTCGAAATATTTTGAACGTCCACCCAGTAGTTGGGATTTAACTTTGGCGAGGAGCCGCTCTTTTTAATCGAGTTCCAATCCTCGGCGCCCCGGTATATCTGTATCTTCGCCCTGCCTGCCATGCCATAACCCGCGCCCGCGGGTACGGTGGTAATGTTGTTCGCCTCATCGTAGGTAAAGATAAAGTTCCTTGTCCGGTTATCATACCGATCTTTGAAGCCCCACATATCGTAGGATTCGGTAAGGGCTACGCCGTTCGCCGCGGTGGCCGGGGTACTTATAATACTCGAATCATACACCGCCGAATCCCAGATAAAGCGTCCGCGCAGGGGTTTGCCGTCAACCTTGCTGTTATGGTCAAGTTCCCAATACACTTCCGCGGCGTTAATGCCCTGCGGGTGGGACGCCTTTATCCTCAGGGTAAAAGCGGTGTTTTTATTGAGCAGACCCGCTCTGTTGATATAGGGGTGGTACTTGCTAGTGTCATTATCATCGACGCCGGCTAAATCGGCGTAGTCCGGGGAAGTGTAGCCGCCTTTCAGGAAGTCCTGCAAATTCCACAACGCGGCGGAGGGCGCCATGCCCAGCGACTGGACATACATAAACACGTACCGGTTCTCGGTAATAAAATCGTCCGTTGATTCGCGTTCATCCCACTCGCCGTCACGCCCGATACTGGGCCAGAAGTCGCGCGGATAACGGAATGATACGAGTCCCTCATCCTCGTCCTCGCCTCGCGGGTCCGCGCTCTGCACCCGAATCTCAAAACCGTAGAAAGACCCGGCGGGGGGAACAGGGTACGCAAATATAATATTGCTAACGCGTCCAGTGGCGCTATTGGCTCCGATTGGTATTACCTCACCACCAACAGCCTCATCCTCGATGTTTCTCCAGGGCACCTCCGACAGGGGTGGGAATACGCCCATTTTGTACTGGCGGTAAGGGTTGTTACCGGTGTTGTCGGGGATGTCTACCACCTCCCAGATGCGTATCTGCGGGTAATAGCGTTCCCCGTACTCAGGGTTATTAGTCCTGGAGTCGATATTGAGACCCTGGTCGTAGGTAACACTGCCGGAAATAAAACTGCCCTCGCTGACGAAGCGCGGATAAACTGACCCGCTGGGAACATTGTCCCGGATGGGGTTAGTGCCGGCGACGACGCCGTTTTCATCCCAATATTCGCTGTAGTTCAGCCTGGTGTGGGGGTAGTCGTTGATATCGCCGGGACGTACATTGCCCCGGTTTTCGTCAACGCGGGGAACGGTCAGTTTTATCTTGGGCAGATCATTCCTGATAAGGAGGATAATCTCGCCGGTTTCGGTCCATTTACCCACCGAGTCCCAGGCTTTCAGTTTGATTTTAAGATCGCCGTCGGGGAACATGGTAGTGTCGATGACGTAGCTCCACTCGCCCTTGTTTTGACTCGCTTTGCGCAGGTCGGCGCGTACCCATCCATCCTGGTATCCACCAGTGCCGATTCCCTCGCAAAATTCAAGTCTGTCCGCGAGGGCGGGCTGGTTGGTTACCTTAAATTCGACGTAATCAATTATATAGTCGTCCTCGGCGTTGCCCAGCAATATCCGTTCAATGCCGGAGATATACGCGCCCGCGCCCGGCCGTTCCAGCGTAACGCTCGGCGGCCGAATGTCGATGACCGGACCAAGCCCCGCCTTGAACGGCTGTTCGCAGGAAAGCGCCAGAAAAGACAAAAGAGAACAGGTAATAAAGAGGGAAACAAAATTGGTTTTCATGTTTTTCATGGTTTTCATTTTCCTTCCCTCCTTAATCCACGTAGTAGGCTATGCGGTAGTAGTCTTCGCCATAGTAGCCTACCGCGCCGAAATTAGCTAAACCGCCTGACCCTGTTGGCCGGGTCGCGTTCGTTCTCCGTATCGTCGGGAAACGCTCCATGCCCAGTTCGGAGCCTTGCACGCGGAACACCGTGGGAACGTGCATGGTTTCCCAGCCGGTAATTGGATTGCCGTTGATGTCTTCGTATTCGTCCGGGTAATTACCGTTGGTACCAGTGGTACCCTTGTAGAAGCGCGTAGTGTTCCTGAACGCGACCTTGACGCCGTCGCGCGAGCCTTTGTAGTTGTCGTCCATGTAGGCGATCCAGGGGTTGCCGGCGCTGTCCAGCGACAGTTTGCACCACTCGCCCACGTTGCCGATGCTGTCAATGATCCGCGCGGTAACGTTGGTCGGCGCCGCCGTTCCCGTACCCAGCGTTCCGGTAACGTACACCAGGTTTTTGGTTATGCTGTTCATGGCGGCGATATGGAATGTCGTGCCGTTTATCTGAATACTGACGTGTTCGCCGGTGCCGACTCCCGCGACGGTGAGGGTGTGCGTCGCCCAGTTTTGGGCAAGCTGGGGACTGACCGAACTGCTCACCGCCAGTTTAAGCTGTTGGCTGGTTTCGTCGTAGTAGGCGATAACCGGATAGCCGGAGCCGTTAACGGCGATGGAGTTGTACCTGCCGGCGTTGTTGCTAAACTTGCTGCCTGCCCGCGCCGTGGCGTTATAAATACGGGCGGTAGTATTAGTGGTATTAACCGGATAGATACGGCACATAGTGCTGGTGGCGGTGACGGTGTCACCGATGGTCCGGTAACCTCCCAATACGATAAACCCGTTTGCCGGGGCTTTTATATCGGTGGAGTCAACACGGAAAATGTTGTCGGTTGTCGTTACATAGGAGCCGTTCTGCACATAAACCGCGCTGATGTCTCCGGCGGTGTTAAACAGATGAGCGGTGCCTCCCGCGTACGCCGAACTTGCCGCGCTCTCGCCGGTATTGGGGTTAAACGCGGTCTCCGCGTCATAGACACCAATATAACCTGCGGTAGTGCCCGCCGCGGCCGATTTACCCGGCGTCGAGGTGGCGTCGGAGTTATCGTCCACGTCCGCGCCGCCGTCCAGGTTGACCCATCTGCGCGGCGACGCTTCGCTGTCTACTACGCCGGTATCGCCAATGCTGTTGTAACGGTACTTTAAGGACCCGTCCTTGCTGTCGTAGTAGCTGACATGAACGTGGCCTGCTGTTGCGCCGGTGTGGTTCGCTACAATATGCGGGTTGTGGAACTGTTCCGTGCTTTGCGGCTGGGCTACCGTTCTCGCGTTAACAGAGCCGTTGTACCACAGACTCTCGACCGCGTACATCCCGGTAGGAGCCGACGCCCCGCTATACTGAGTGGGGAACCGGAATCCCTGATGAGTATCGGTATGACCATCAGTTCTGGGGAAGTGGGATATTCTGGGGTTGCCGTTGCCGCCATCATTAGAGGTATAATTAGTAACCGGCCCCCATAACCACATACCCGGCAGGAATCTCCACCGGTTGGCGGCGTTGTACTTGGTAATGCTGTTGGTAATCGTCCATACCCTTGAGGTAGTGCCGGAACTGCCGACATACATATTGGTATAGGTCATGTGCTCGGAGAAGGAGCCGACCTGTCTTAATCCGGTAGCCCCAAAATTATTGTCAGGATCATTATAGGGCATGGTACTGGAGTTATTGCTGATATAGGTTCCGCCGCCGGGGTATATATTTTGACCGTTACCGCCTGTCCATGTCGGCCTTCTGCCGCCTTCCTGGTGGCTTGCCCATAGCGTGCCGTTGACGGGGTCTATGGACATGGACGGATAGGTAAGGCTATACGCGCCCTTCACAAACCGGCTGCGATCTACGTCGCCCATCTCATTTTCGTCCGACTTCCAGATATGCACCATGATGTAGTCGTCCCACAGGGTGGATTCCGGTTTATTGGGGTTGTACTCCTTGTTCCAGGGCTGTACCACGGGGCGGTTGTTGACCATCGGGCGTATGCTGGCGGCGGTGTCATTAGTGGAGACCCTTGGGGTGTTGACCATTGAATAGCCGCCAACGCTCATCTCTACTTTGCCGTCTCCGGTTGTCGTGTCAGTATTTACGGAGACAATACGGTAACGGGAGGCGTTCACCTCAGGTATTCCGTGACTGTCTACGTACCCGGCGGTGGCGTCGGCTATAGTATTATAAGCCGTGCCGTTCAAATAAAGATTAGTCGTGCCGCCCATGTTAAAGCCGCTGACAACGACGGTTTCACCCCGCCGGAACACGTACCTTCCCTGCCGGGAGCGGATGTCGTGCTGGGTGCTTTCTTTACTGCGAATAAAGCCGACCATGTAGGGCCGTATGTTCACGCGGGTGTCGTTATAACGGTAGTAACTGTTGGTTGCCGCTCCGATGGGGAAGCCGCTGGGGGCGGCGTTAAAGGTGTCGTAGTAGTTGCGGGCGGTCGGCGAGGTCGCTGTTCCCGGCGTTACGATAGTTGAACGCTGTATGCGCGCGCTGGTGTAGTTCGGGCCGGGAACCGCGGTGGCTCCGGCGGGCGTAGCGGGCGTTTTAGCGGCGCCGTCGACACCGACGTTTTTGTCGAGGCAGGCGTTATACGCAACGGCGCGAATGTTAAAGTTGCCTACGCCGGCGGAGGGTATGGTTTCCGAGGGCCACCTGTACGCCCATTCCACGCGGTGGCGGTTAAGCTCTACCACTTCGGTATGGGTTACGCGGCCCGCGACCGCGTCGTTCAGCAGGTCGCTGGCAGCCGCCGTGGGAGCCGCCGTGTTTTCGGTGAGAATGGTGACGGTTTGCAGGCGCGTGCCGTTCGCCTCGTTCCAGAATTCCAGGTCCACCTGACCCACGCGCTGGTTGTCCTCGGCGTAACCGTGGACGATAATGTCGCCGCTGACCGTGTCAACGGCAAAGAACGACTCAACTTTGGCGGACGGGTACTCAAGCGAGTCCGAGATCGAGCCGCCCATTTCGCCGTTGCTCAGGCTGGTTCTCTGCGCTATTGTTCCGCCGCGCGGCTCAATGTGGCCGGACTTGGAGGTAACGGCGTTGACGCCGATTCCGGAGGTGGTGGTGGCTACGCCGCCTTTAACGCGGTTGCCGTTAGAGCCAACGCCGCCGGCTGTATCCGCCGAGGATTCCGCTTTGGGGTTCAGATCGTATAACTGGGCAAAGGGCTGGGTTTGGTCGTTGTTGTTCACCCGTATCGAAAGCAGGGCAAAGTCGCCGAACACGTCGGCTTCCGCCTCAAGCGCGGTTCCTTCGCCGTCAAATATCCTGATAATAAACAGCGATTGATAATCCCAGGGGTTGCCATAGGCGGGGTCAAAGTCTTTGGGACGTCCAAGGTTGTCTACGTTGCCGTTGGCGGCATAGTTCGCCGTAAAGTCCCTGATTTTATGGTTGGCGACGAGGGCCGGGTTGGCGGCGTTGCTGCCGCTAAAGGCGTCCGTGCGGAACGCGAATTCCGCCGTTTTGTGTTCTTCGCTGATGCCGCCGGTGTAAGCAACGTCGTTAATTTGCAGCGCGGCAGGCACAGACCGGGTAAGGCTGTTGGGGCTTGAGTAGTAATTACCGTTCAGTTCCCACACCGAGGGCTGGTTGTTGGCGTTGGTTTCATAGGTAAGACCCATCAGATCAAGGTCGGAGCCGTCCTGAACGGCCATGAATACCAGACCCCTCCTGATTTCCTCACCCTGCGCGCCAAGAACGCCCCAGGGGAATTTCGCCTGACCCGCGGCGGGGCTTGCGATACCGGGGTTGTCTATCATATATACCCGTCCCGCGCGTATACCGGTAGTGTTGGTAAGGGCGGTCGAACCGCTTATGGGTTTGAAGTCGGATACGTACTCAACGCGGTAGTAGCGGCCTTTCAAGGCAACCCTCGGCACGACGGTGTTTATCTTTATAGCCAGCAGTTTGTTTCGTACCACAAAGTCTTTTTGGTCGTATACCACGTTGTACATATTGGGCGCGCTGGTGTCAACGCTGATGGGTTCCCTGATGCCCGCCAGGGCGTCAGTAATCGATGAGCCTCCCATAGCGGTTTTGATTTTGCTTATGATGCCGGATACAGCGAGAGAATTAATGTTGCCGCCTCCGGTTCCCAGAGTCCCGGCCACATTCAGATCAACGGTGCCCAAGGCGGTCGCCAGGGTTATACTGCTAATCTTGGGAACGCCGTTAAGCACTATCAGCTTTTGTGTGTAATACCTCGCGTTGCCCGCGGTATCGTAAACGATAAAGTGCGCGGTCATGCGGCCTGAAGGAAGCACGGTCGTGTCCAGCGACACATACCACGAGGTGCCGAGCGCGCCGCTGGTGGGCGCCAGCCCCATTTTCAGGGTATGGCCGTCATGCCCGGTTTGACCCTGCGGGTCGTGGAGGTTGATGATAATACTGCTGGTGTTGCCGGTGCCGCCGGTGTAGCCGTCGATCTTCGGCATGGTAACGCCCGCTTGCAGGGTTATCCCGTCGGGTTTCGCGTCCGCGTCGGTTGTAAATGAAGCAGTAGTACCGTTCGCCCAGGAGATCGAGCTTTCAGTGGAAGCGGAGGGTGCGGTCTTGCGCGAGAACCACATCACAACGCGGTCGATGGCGCCAATTTCGCCTTCGTTATCGCCCGCCTCGCCGCCAAATAACTGCGCCGTTCCGGCGACATTGGTGTTATAGGTGTATCTGCCTCTGGGCGGCAGATTGTCGATGGGTATCTGAACTTTCTTGGGCGCGCTTAACGGCGCGGAACGGGAAGTATCCACCGCCGCGAATTCCATGTCGTAGTAGTCCGCCTTGCTGTTGGCGGGTGTGGACTGGTCGTAGTACATTACGGTTGTACTGCCCTTATACGGGAGTTTCGCCGAGTTGATGTCCACAATAACCTGCCAGCTAAAGTTTTCCTCAGAGTCCCGTTTCAGCAGTACCGCTCCGGCGGCTGATACTCCTCCGCTTGTCGTGAATATCGTGTACTGTTTGTTGGTGCCGGTGTCCAGGAAAGCCGGCTCGCTTGCCCACGGCTTCCATATCATGTAGGTGCCCGCCCCAAGGGTGCCGGTGGTAATCGGGTCTTTGGGCTCCGCTTTTACCGTAATGCCGTACGTACTCAAATTGCTTGTAAAGGCGCCGTCATACTTCGTACGGTAGGAGTCGCTGAGGAGGTTGTCGGTATTGGTTATGGGGATACCCGCGGGCGGGTTGGTCCAGTATATCGCGCCCACGCCGGTATTGTGCTTAACCACGAGGCTGTAGGCGGCGCGCTGCCTGACGCTGGTTCTTTGAATATTGCCCCACTTTATCGGCGTTTCAGTGTTGGTGTTGCCGCTAACAGTGGCGGGGGAGTTGTAGAAATAGCTGTCGAGGTTTCTTACCGTCGATGAGGAAACAACGGTCTCCTCATCGTAGCGGGGAGCCTCGCTGACAACCAGGGCGGTTACCGATTTAAGCTTGCTGAACAAGCCGCCGGGTGTGTCGGCTGTTATAAAGGTGCCGTCGTCATTCTGTATCGTATCTTCCGCTATCGCCTCAATGATTATCAGGCGGCTGTTGAAGCCGGAGAGAGGATCCACTTCGCCGTTGGTGTTGATGTACGCCCACCAGGATACGTTGGCGCGGTTGCTGCTGCCGATGTTCGCCTTGAACCAGCCGGTCTCGGCGGTCCCGCCAAAGGGCGTCTTGGAAGAGACTGCCTGACTGGCGCTGGTCGCGTTCCAATTATTGTCCCATACGGGAATGGAGAGGCCGGGGTTGGTGGCAGACACATGCGCCAAAACGGTTTCCGCGTTGCCGGAGGCGGGAGTATCGCCCGGATATCTCTTTACGCGGAACCACACGTTCTTGATACGCAGGTTGTCTTTCGCGGTTCCCGAAATGCGGATTCTGCCGTTCAGCAGGCGGCTCGCCTCAACCGTTATTTCGTCGGGGTTGGTAATGGCGTCGAGGCGCGGGCGGTCGCCTTCCGGGTACACGTAGTACTCGTAGGACTTCATCTCATAGTTGCCCGCCTCGTCAATGGCGAGGACGTGCAGGGTGAGCAGGTTGACAATCTCGCCCACGGCAACGTCAACGCCGTCAAATTGAACCGTGCCGTGGTTAACCTGATTCCCGGTGGCGCCGCTGGCGACAACGGTTAAATTCGGGCCGATATGCGCCGGTGTAGTCGATATGTAATCAAGGAGGCGGCGGGTGTCAAATATCGTCATATTAAACGAGGAGAGGCCAGCCTCAATCTCCATCAATTTGTTGGTGTTGCCGCCGCCCGGCTGCAATATGGGATTGCTGTTCCCGGTTCCGTCATTGAAGAGCCAGCCAAGGGCTTTCAACTGCGCGTCGGTATAGACCGTACCCGCGGAATCGTGAGCGGGGGCGTTCGCGCCCAAATAGACCGCTACCCGTTTCGGGGGGCTGGCGCCGGCGCTTTTGGAGAAGGTGCCGCGCAGGGGTATCCGTCCGGTTACGGCATTGAAGGGGCCGGGAGCGACATTGGGCGTCGGTTCAATCGCGATATTCGGATCTTCATTATCCAAATAGAAGGTAAAGGTATCGGTTGTCTTGTGTCCCGCGTTATCCTGCAGGTACAGGGTCAGCGTGTACCTGCCGTTGGTCGGCGACGTGCCGGGGTTTATCACTACTTGCAGGCTAACCGCGGTAGAGACGGATATTCCCAACTGGGTTCCGGCGGTAACGTTTACCGCCCCTGTTACCAAAGCGTTGGAGGAATCTTTCAATTCGCCCCTCAGCGCGGCGGTACTTGTATCAATGCCGTTTTCATCCCAAGCGGTCGCGTTAAGGGTAATCGTGCCGCCGTTCTTCGACCGCTGGTAGTAATCAAGCGTGGTGGTCCAGTTAAATACCGGCGCGAGGCGGTCAACATAGAACTCGCGGCTGCCCGCCCCCGAATTCCTGTTTCCGCCCGCGGTGGAACTCAGCGAGAAGTCCGCCACGTTGAACTGTATCCGGTATTTGCCGTCGCTGGCGTACCGGGGCGGAGTCCCGGTCGTAGTCGCGGTAAATACGGTTGGTTCACTTATTGACCAGTTGATTGTCGAGGAGGAGTCGTGGGTATAGGCTTTATACGGCACGGCGGGGGGTGTAATCCAGCCGGGAGTAGCGGAGTAGTTCCACTTCTCAATCTGGTACTCCAGCAGCCGCACGTTGTTGTCGTCCTTGGCTGTTCCCTGCAAGACAATGGAGGTATCTTCCAGCATGGCATTGTTGTTAAACGACGGGTTAACGTCTGGAGGACTGCTGTCCAGCTTGAAGTTCCAGATTTCCTGACTGGAATTGTTACCCGCTATATCGCTGGCGGTTATGGCGACATTGCGCGTTATCGTATCATCGGTCATGCTCCCATCCATCAGATAGTAGAAATCCCGAACGCGTATGTCCAGTTCCCACAAGTATTTATAGTAGGTATCTAATCCCGCGGTGCCAATTCCGTCCGTGGTATTCGCCCGCCTGACGCGGAAGGTGGAATTCGCGGTGTTGATGCCCGGATAGTCGCCGCCGGTAACGGTTCCGACGGTCCCGTTGCCGTACCATTCCGTGTGCTGCGGCGGGGTGGTACTGTTGACTTTCCATATACCCGGCCAGGTTGGCGGGATGTTCAGTTCCGGTACGTAATCGTAGGCGGTATTCGGAAGGGCGGTATTCCGGTTGCGGATAGCCGCCGTTAGTTTGGTTAAATTATGCTCGTAGACCACGCCCCTCAGCGTAAAGACTTTGGCGGTGTTGGTGTCGGCGCCCGCGGCTGTGGCGGCGCTCGCGCTAAACGCCCGCTGTTCGATCTTCAGGGGGATGTCGTTGATAAGCTGGTTGGCGGCGTCGCGCAGGCCGTTGCCGGTAACCCTGAAGCCGTTGGCGCGAGTTTCGCCGTCCGCCGTGGTGACCATTGAAGGCGCCTGGCGGTCTACAATAAAGCTCGCGGTGATCGGCCCGCTCGTGTTATGCGTCCCCGCGTTGGGGACTAAGGCCGTGACCGTGTTAATCACGTCTTGTACGCTGACTATGGTGATGGTATGTTCGCCGTCCGGGAAACCCGTGTTCGGGTTGGTGGGGTTATCGTTCCACGCCCCCGGTATGGTAACCGACCATGAGCCGTTTTTGGCGGGCGGCCGTGTGCCGCTGCCGGAGGGGACTTCCCTGAATACGACGGTCCCCGCCGGCGTCGCGTTGGCGCGGCTGTCCCACCGGTACTGGAAAGTATTGGCGATATTGGACCAGTCGTCGGTGAACTGACCGGTGATGGTGATCCCGCTGCCGCTGGGTACCACGATGTTAGTCGCGGCCGCGGCGCCCGCGGTTATGTTGCTAAAGCTGATCTCCGGGCCTGTTGTATCTTTGGTAAAGGTCCAGTCGACGCTTTCAAAGTTGCCCAGGGTATCCGCCGCCTTAATCGTAATGGTATACATTCCGTCCGTATTGGGGTTATCAAAAGCGGCGAGCCACGCGTTGTCGATAGTCCAGAAATGCCTGCTGGTCGCGTCGGGAGCCGCCGTGGTCAGGTCCCACGTTTGGGCGCCATAGATAAATGACTTACTGCCCAGAACGGGTTCTACGATGTAGCCCCGGTTGGGCGCCGCGGCGCCCTGCAGAGCCGCGAGCAGACCGGCTCTGGCTGTGAATATGGGGCGCGTCGTACCGTCCCAGTTCGCCGTGTTCGGGAGGGAGAACGTTCTATGCGCCGACGAGGTGTCGGGATCGTAATATCTGAAGAATATTCCGGGCTTGCTGTTCTTATAGGTGAATTTATACGAGTTGGGGTTAGCCGATATGCTCGTGTTTTCGACAGCGCCCGCGGGCAGAATTACCGTTCTGCGGTGCAGCGAGGCGTTATCGGCGTTCGCGGTGCCGGGGTTAACGCCATCGGGGTTTTTCCCCGCAGGCCAGGTGGCCGACGCGGGGGTGTCGCCGTCGTATATCCGCAGTTGATATTGCTTGTCGCCCTCAACGTTCAGGTAAGTATTCGCGATAAATTGCGTCGAGGTATACGTAAACTCCAGCCGTTCGGTAATGTCGTTATACACAGCGGTTCCAACGTTCGTCCACCCGCCCCAGGTGGTGGGGTTGGCGGCATTGGTGGGGAAGCGAATCTGCACATAGGCGGGGTTTGAGGGGGCGGGGAAGCTATTACCTGTATAGGTAAAACCGTCGTCGTCGGAGATAGTGCCCTTTATTTGTTTGGCGTCATTCCCGCCGATGACCGCGTTATTTCCGGGTTCCATATCCCCTTCGTTAAATACGGGAATGTCGCTGCTTTGCCTTACGGTAAATGTCGCCAAGGGGGTGACATTGACGCTAAAGTTCATCGCCGCGTCCTCGGCAATGGCGAGGAGTATGTAGTCCCGCTCATCGGTCAGTTTGGTCGTGTCGATGACCCGCTCGTAGCGCATGCGGTTAGATGCATTTACCTGCGCCGTGGTAAAACGCCCCCGCTTGCCGTTGGTGATCGCAGTAAAATTATCGTTGGGGACATTGTACGGGGCAGCGGTAACGTTGTAGGAAGCGTCAAAGACAGCCTGGGTAAGGTTCTGCGCGAGCGTGTTGTCGGCGCCTGTATTGCCGCCGCTCGGCAGGATAAACCACCATACATGGGTATTAGTTCCGGTTACCCTGATATCGCCGCCCAAATCGCTCGCCTCAATCGCGATGTTAATTTTGCCGTTGACCAACTGCAGGTTTCTGCTCCCCACGGTGTTGTCAATCATCGAGCGGTCATAGTTGAATTGAAGAAGGCGAACCGTGGGCGGCTCGTCGTCTACCCGCAGGTCTTTGCGCGCGGCGTTATATTCGCCCAGATTGTCCCACGCGCGTACGGTAAAACTCCGCTCTTCGCCCGCAGGGGCGCCGGTGATAAAATTGACCAGCCTGCTGGTCCAGGTATAGGTATACATTCCGGTGGTGTTGTTGTACGCGACGGTGTAAGTGTTCGCCGTGGGCGACACCGCCCCCTGCGTAAACTTTTCGGGAGCGCTTGCTCCGGGCAGAGTACCCCACGCGGGGTCAAATAACATATCCAGCCGCACCAGGGGTCTGGGGGTAGTAACCGTTCCTGTAAGTCTTATATCTTCGTTAACCACATTCGACCCCGCCGGGGCGGTAATGGTTACCTCCGGCGCGTCGTTCCGCACGGCAAAGTGGATGGTGGTGGTAGGGATACTAGCGTAAGTTGGTTGGTAGTTCGGGTCGGTGCTAAAGTTATTCGGATTGGCCGCGGTGCCAATGCCTACCTTGGCGGTGGCGGTGTCTTTAACTTCAACCGTAAGCGTATAGAAGCCGTCGCGCAGGTAACCGGGCGTGGCGGTGCCGTACAACCTTTGCGCCATATTCTGCGCGGTTAACGGGTTGTTCAATTCCGCGCTTGCTGTCGCGCCGCCGAGACCCACCTGCGCGCCGGTAAACGTCACGGGACCAATATTCGCGGCCGGGGCGGCGCGGACGGCGGTCAGCGTAAACACAATGTCCCCCGCCAGCAGGCCGTCGTCGTCCGTTAAATTCAGCCTGACAGCCTCGTTTCTTCCCAGCACGTTTGTCCAGTTCTTGTCCGGCGTGAATTCGGGGCCGTTTGGGGTACTGTCCCCAATGTACAGATTGCCTATCACACCCTCGGTAGTCAGCCCGTCTACCTTTATTTCGGGTTTGTCGGTGTCATTATCCGACTTCAACCGGATAAGGGTATACCCAAGGTTATAGGTTTGATCCTGCGCGATAACGTACAGCCACACGTAATCGTCGGTGGGGTTAAGGTCGTATCGGGCGACGTTTGCCTTAAAGATATTATTGTTTTCAACCCAGCCCTGAGCCGCCTGACGCGGGTCAGCCGTGCTGGGGGGGTTAATATCGTTAAAGAAAGCTATTGTCGTCGCGTTGGGGTTGGCGCGGAAAGTGGTCAGCTTATCCAACATGGAACCGGTGGCGCTGGGGGATTGAGTCTCGATAACCCATTTGACCATCTGTCTGGGCGTGGTCATCACGCCGATAGCGGCGGAACGGTCTACCTGAACCTGAATGTTGCCGTTAACCGTATAGTAATTTTGATTGACGGTAACGCCATGGAAATTCGCGGAAGTCTCGCCGGACGAGAACGAGCCGTACGCGCCGGTGATTCGGTTGAGCCTGACTTCGGGCGGCTCATCGTACACCCACACGGAGTAGGTCATTTGGGTAAATTTATTCGGGTCGTTGTCATTGCCGTCCTCCCAGACCCTCACCGTAAGCGCATAGGGTTCGGAACTGGAGGTAAAGTCGGTGTGCACGCCGCGTTTCGCGGTAAACTGGTAGTATTTGCCGTCAGTCGGACTCGCGGGATTCTTAAATGCGCCCAAGGAACCGGCCCCGTCCCCGTTGAGCGACCCGGCAGGAGCGGTGCCCAGGTTGACGAGACCGGGCTGATCATAAACAGTATCCCACGTCAGGTAATCGCCATAAAAGTCAAGATTCGGAGCATCCGGAGTTCCCTCGTTTTGTTGGGTTGTACCGCGGCCGCTCGAAATATGCTGCCACTGCAGGGTAGCCCTACCCGCGGTCATTTCGGAATGGGCCGCCAGTATACGCAGGCGGAAGATATCCCCGGAGCTTACCAGAATTTTCTTGTTTGATTGCGGGCTTACGTATTTATGCGGCTTTAACGCGTCCAGCGCGTCTTCATCCCCGATATCGTTGTTATCCAGGGAAACATTGAGCTTGTTCCCGGCGTTTTCTACCAGGAGGAGGTAACCGTTTTCATAGCCCGTGACTGTATCATCCGGCTTATAGACGTTGTACTCGCTTGTTTCGCGGTTCCGAATGGGGAGCATATAATTGGGGTTGGGGGAGCCGTCGGACCGCATCGCGTCCTCGTAGAAGAACACATCACTTGTCCAAATCTCAAAACGGTATCTGCCGGTGGGAAGGGGAGTCATCTTCCCGCTCGAATCGCGTTTGTACACAATTTTATATATTCCAGAAGTTTCGTCGCGCTCTACGTCATCAATTACGAACAGGCCGAACGAGAAGTTAACTATCTGCCTGACCGGCTCTTTCCAGCGATCAACGTATTTATCCTCGCCGTTCTTGTAATCGTCAATATCGTTCAGGTACAGAGTCGCCCACCCTTTTGTGGGGCCGTCATCCTTGTCTTCGCCGTCTTTCCAGAATCTGATGCGGGGGAAGCCGGGCTTTATGCCGCGGCGGTCGATCACGTTGCCATAAATCTCCTGTCCGGGTTCAAGGCGGACATTTTTATCACCAGGGTTTTCGTCAATCCAATACTCGTCGTGGCCGTCCCATTCTTCCAGGCCCTGGCCCGGCTCGGAACTCGGCAGGGTCATTTTGATGGTTGATGGACCGTTTTTGATGATATATACCAGTTTGACGGATTCGTTCTTGCCGTTCCAGTGAGTCGACGAATCGTTGGCGCGGAATTGTATTTTCAGGAAGCCGTCTTCCATGCCGTTTTTGGTACCGGTTAAAACGCCGGCGCTGTTGTATACGTTGTAGCGGTATTTGCTGGTATCCAGGGTATTCAGACTGAATGAAAATGTTTTTTCTTTGTCGTCGCCGCCGGTAATGACAATGCCGTCGGTTGTCCATCCGTCCCCGCCGCCGGTCATAAATTCTTTTTCATTCACGGGACTGAATATGCGTACCTCGACCCCTCTTTCGCTGTGCAGGGCGCGGTAGGCGTTCGCGCTGCCCTTAAATTCCTGAGTGCCTTTGAGGAACTTGCCCGATATGGGTGTTATGTCAAAGACGGTGGGCGGCTCAACGTCTACTTTCGCGCCCAAATTGCTGGCAAAAGGGTTATTGGGGTTTTCGCACGACAGGACATAGAGAAAAATGCCCGCGAAAATAGCCGAAAAAACAAACAATTTTTCCAGATATTTTAACTTCATACCCTACCCCCTGATAAAATAAACACACCTTTCGCAGTGTAAAATAGTCCCTATTCTATTATATATGATACTATTCAAAAAATCAACAACTTTTTTATTTCCATATATGGAATTTTTGGAGAATCGCCTGAAACGGCAAAAAACCGCGAAAAACGCGAAAAAAGGGCGAATTTTCGCTCAAAAACCGCCTTGGGGCAAGCTGCCCATTGCGCGGATTGCCCGTTTGCGCTACAATAAACCCATGAAATTCGGTTATTTTGACGATGTCAACAAAGAGTACGTTATCACCTCGCCGCAGACCCCCTGGCCGTGGATAAACTACCTTGGCACGCAGGGGTTTTACTCGCTTATTTCCAACACGGCGGGGGGGTACAGTTTTTACATGGACGCGCGGCTGAGGCGCGTTACCCGGTACCGGTACAACAACGTTCCGGCGGACATGGGCGGCAGGTATTTTTACCTTAACGACAACGGGCATATCTGGAATCCGGGGTGGTCGCCGGTCAAGACCCCCCTTGACAGCTACGAGTGCCGCCACGGCATGGGTTATACGATTATAAAGGGGAGTTCGCGGGGTATTGCCGCGGAGGTGACCTTTTTTGTGCCGCAGAACTTTAACGGCGAGGTGCAGAAGCTGACGCTTAAAAATACCGGCGCTGAAACGAAAAAGCTCAAATTGTTCAGTTTTTTGGAGTGGTGTTTGTGGGACGCCAACGACGATACCACCAATTTTCAGCGCAACTTCAACACCGGCGAGGTAGAAATCGAAAACTCCACGATTTTCCATAAGACCGAGTACAAGGAAAGGCGCGATCATTACGCTTTTTATTCGGTAAACGCGCCGATTTCCGGGTTTGACACCGATCGGGAGAGTTTTTTGGGGCCGTACAACGGCTTTGGCGAGGCGCAGGCGGTTAAAAACGGCGCGGCGGGCAATTCCGTCGCCGACGGCTGGTCGCCCATCGCGTCGCATTATCTGGAAATTGAGCTTGCGCCGGGCGCGAGCCGCGATCTGGTGTTTACGCTGGGCTATGTGGAAAATCCCGTTGACGAAAAATTCGCGCCGGATTTAACCGGCAGCGAGGGCGTTATCACCTCCGGCGGTTCGCGTAAAAATATTATTAACAAAAAAATTGCGTATAACATGATAGCGCAATGCGACACCGCCGCGAAGGCGGACGCGCTGTTTGCAGAGCTTAAGGCGCA